>SKEY01003535.1_pt1 | contig 13897 bp, 10 predicted proteins | sample 4843871 | NCBI WGS metagenome assembly SKEY01 (sample SAMN11008797, study PRJNA524170) | human gut metagenome | biome: Human fecal sample; material: Feces; isolation source: fecal sample from pouch patient p36 | host: Homo sapiens | place: Israel: Tel-Aviv | collected 2016-12-04 | reverse complement strand
GATTTAAATAACGAATAATGAACAAGCTGTATAAAAATAAATAGAAAAAGAGAGCCTATTATTTGGCTTTCTTTTTCTCAATACATAAGACTGATGGGGGATTATTTTTTTGGTTAATGAATTGATAGGTTAAAACGGAGTAGGAATCTTGTGACAGGGTTTCAGCAAATGAAAGAACCTCTTCTTTTTCACTCATACCTTCATCATGCCCTGAATAAAGTACTAAAATCAATCTGCCATCTTCTGCTAAGATAGTTAGTAGCGAAGTAATCGCAGATAGTGTTGTTTTACTCTTTGTGGTAATTTGTTTATCTCCTCGAGGTAAGTAACCTAAATTAAAAATAGCAGCCTTAATCATTGTGTTATCTGGTAAATAAGTTAGGGCATTTTGATGTCCATCTTTAATAAGAGATGTATTTTGAATGTTTTGCTTTTCTAATTTCTTTCGTGTCGATTCTAAGGCTTTTTCTTGTATGTCAAACGCATAAACATGTCCCTCATTCTCAACTAGTTGGCTTAAAAAAACTGTATCATATCCATTTCCCATAGTTGCATCAATGACCACATCACCAGGTTGAACACAGTCACTTAATAGCTGGTGACTAAAATGAAGAGCTGTTTTAAGCATATCCCTGAGCTCCTTTTCTAACATTATAAATACCTTGATAGGTTTGTCGTTTTTCTAACTCTTGATCAATCCCATTGAGTACTTCCCATTTTTGTAAGCTCCACATGGGACCAATAATCGATTCCCTTGGTGCATCTCCAGTCAAACGATGGATAATAATTTCTGGTGGGATAATTTCAAGTTGATCACACGTTAGTTTTGTGTATGCTTCTTGTGTCATTAGTTGTAATCGACCTTCAAAGTAATCTTTTTCCATTTTGGTGTTTGACATTAAGTGAAGAAGATGAAGCTTAATTCCTTGAATATCAGAATCTAATACAGTTCGTTTAACATTTTCTATCATCATGTCATAGGTCTCACCCGGTAACCCATTAATTAAGTGAGTGCAGACATTTATATTGTGTTTTCTCAGTTTTTCAACAGCATCCAAATAAGTTTGATAGTCATGTGCTCTATTGATACAGTCGCTTGTTTCTTCATAAGTTGTTTGTAAACCAAGTTCTACCCAAAGATATAATCGTTGATTTAACTCAGCCAAATAGTCAACAACGTCATCAGGCAAACAATCCGGACGCGTACCAATTGACAACCCCACAACACCTTCTTCATTGATTACTTGTTCAAAACGATGTTTTAATACGTCAAGAGGAGCGTGAGTATTAGTAAAATTTTGAAAGTATACGATATATTGTGTCGTACTTGGCCATTTTTTATGCATTTGGTTGACTTCTTTACGGAATTGTACAGGTAATGGATCACTTGGTGCGATAATCATGTCACCAGAACCTGAGACACTACAAAATGTGCATCCACCACGTGCTACTGTTCCATCTCGGTTAGGGCAATCAAATCCTCCGTCGATTGGCACTTTAAAAACTTTTTCTGAAAAAACTTCCCTAAGTGCGGCATTCCAAGTATAGTATCGTTTCGAATCTCCTTTTTTGTAAGTAAACACGTCTATCTAGTCCCTTCAAATCGTTGAATAAAATCATATTTTTTAAAGTATGGATAGCTAAACAGTAACCAACATGCCCCTAATAGGTAGCCACCTAAAATATCTGTTGGGTAGTGAACGCCAAGATAAATTCGACTAGTGCCAATCAATAAGATAATTATCCCTAATGAAATTTGGACGACAAGTCTCATCGCTTTATTATCGATATATTTATAGGCTAAAAAGATGAGTGTTCCGTAAAAAAGCATACTCCCCATAGCATGCCCACTTGGAAAACTTGAATGTTTCGCCACAACGAGGTGCTCCACAGATGGACGTGGACGATTGAATAGATATTTTAAGCTAAGATTCCCAATACCTGATAGAATAACAGTATTAATTGCTAGCCAATAAGCAGCTATCTTATCTTTTAATTTAAAAAATAAGACGCTAAAACTTACGAAGAATAATAAGGCAATCGTAACGGTATTACCGAATTTAGTAAAATATTTGAAAAAAATATTTTTTTCAGGTGTGAGTGTTCCTCTAATAAGTTGTTGAATGGGTTGATCAATTGCTTTTAGTATCGCCTCGTTAGATACCACGAAGTAAGCAATTACTGCAAAAAGTAACAAACAAATACTTGCAGCATAAGACCAATATAATTTCGATGTTTTCATAAATATAACCTCCTAAAATCAAAAAAAAGACTTTATTAACTTATTAACAAAGCCTGTTTATTATAACATGATTTAATCATAATCATAATGTGTGTCATCGCTATCAAGTTCTTCCACTTCAATTTCACCGTTCTTACTGGTTGCTTTAATGCTTATTTTACCTTTATTTGTTTTGTATTTTCTATTAGAAGATAAATTTTTATTAAAAATAGAAATATCTCCCAGAGTGGTTTCAAAATCAAGTTTATTATCTGAAATGGAAGATTCATCTGTTTCAATATCTATGTTCCCATTTGTAGTCGTCAATTCTGTATCAAAGTCTATATGATTATCATGGAAGAGGACATCTCCGTGTTTTGATGCAACAACTGATTTTCCTGTTGTGTGATTAATCGAGATGTCTCCATCCACTGTTGTTATTTTTAAGTCACCTTTTGTATTAGCTGTGAAAACATCTCCCATATCTGTTGTTAGCGTCATCAGTTTAGCCGTTGTATTTAATACATTGATGTCATATAGTTTCGTATTGACAGATAATTCTTCTGAGATTTTAGAATCATCTAAAGAAAAATCTGTGTCTTGTCTAGGTTGTGATACTTGATTAGCACGAATGCCACTAAGTGATGCACTACCATTTTCCATATTTAATTTGATATTATCCATTGAAAAATCATGCATTGATAGATTGACATTTTTTCCATTAATTGTAACCGTTTCGTAATGTGTTGGAATACGTAAGTAAACTGTATCATCAGTGTAGTTATTTATATTGAAAATAGCAAAGGGATACGGATTTTCTTTATTCGTTGTTGGATTATTAATGGTTAAAGAAGACGTATTTTTTTCTTCTTTAAATGTCCAATCAGCTTGTTTGTTATTATCTAATCTGAAGTCGACACCTTGTTTATCCATATAAATGTACTGATTATCTGAACGGGTAAGCGTCACACTAGTTGGTGTATTAAAATGAATATCGAGAGTTTTATTTTTATTAGATTTTATTTTTTTATGAATAGTATTTTTTTCACGTTCGTTTACTAGTTTTTTTTGCGTAATAAAAGTTCCTATTCCACCAACAATCATAAAAATAATAGCGATAACTATAGCGAAGAAAGTTCTTTTTTTCATTTAGTAGAACCTCCTTTTAAAACAGACCAACACCATTGATGATAAATCATAAATAATTTGAAAGCCCCTTTAGTAATAGGTCTTATGATAATGAATCCTAGTAAACCAATACCAAGTAGTATTAAACTAACAAAGAATTGGAACCAGGCATATGTTGAAATGGCCGTTCCTAATATAAAAAGGCTAAATAAGGGACTAGCAAGAAATATACCGATAACCAACCATCCACTCATTAGGATAATAGCAATAAGTAAGATGACCCATATCATAAAAATAATATTTAGTAGTGTTATTCCTAACATTTCGAATAGTCGATTCATTCTTGAATTGTGAGGGATATATTTATTGTACGCTTCATCCTGATAAGTAGTGTCATGAGTTATTTCAATCCAGTCATCTTCGTAATCAGACTGAGTGTCAAAAGTTAATCCGAGTTTTTCCAAAATATTTTGGGCAATGTTTTTGGGGGAAGGAAGAGCTTGAGTAATCTCATATTCAGATAAGCCTAGGGCAGATTTTTCATCAAAAATCTGAATATAAGCATCAAGAATAGCTTGTCGTTCTTCTTTAGATAATTGGTTTAAATAAAGTTTTAATTCAATTAAAAAATGTTCTTTATTCATTTCATTCTCCTGTCTGTTAAGAATATTAAATTCAATATATCTTCTAATAAATTGTACAACAAGGAAAAGAGAGATAAATCCTCCTAAAGTATGAGTTTTATCAAGTAATTAATGACTTAATATGCCAGTTCTATGACAATCAAAAAAAAAAACAACAGATATGCTTGCTATTCATTTTTATAGATGATTTAATGATAGTAATAAGATTTTTTTGTAATAAATATATGAGCAAAAGATGAACTGAATAATTTGAATTAATATCAAAAATAGGTCATAGCATTAATTGTGTTTTTGCAATTGGGTTATTTTTTTAGACTTTATCATTTAGGAGAAGAGAGATAAATATGAAAAAAAATAAATTACTACTGAATCAATCAATGACTCGTCATGCTTCTTTGTTTGGCACTGTCTTGTTGTCGTCTACAGTGCTTTTACCTGGTGTTACCGTGTTGGCTTCTGATAGTATCCGTGACGAAATACAAAATGCATCTAATGAAACAACTCAAGATAAAAAAGCAGCAAATAGTTGGACGTTGTTGTCTATTAGTGGAGAAAATGAATGGATAGAAAATAACCAGCCATTGGACTTAACTGTAAACTTAGAAGCTCATCAAGTCGAAAATCTAGATACTGTGATAAATGTATCGGCGAATACAGTGATTAAATCTGACGTAGCAGATTTATCGATAAAGGATGAGACGGGTAGAGTAATCGGAACGTATACTATTAATAGTGAGTTAAATCAATTATTATTAACATTTACAGAAAAACAATTTACAAAGGCGATTATCCAAGTTCCTATAAACTTTAAAAAAACTGAATTAAAGGAACAAACAGTGGCGTTCTCCGTTGGGGAAAGCGTCATATCTAAAACAATTAAAACGATTGCCAATCCTCAAGAAGAAAATGCGACATCTGATTTATTAGAAGATTCTGTTGAACATCAGGACAATCAAAATAATACAGTCTCTGAATCAAGGCAGGTAGAAGAAACTGAGCAAGTGCAAGAGTCATCAGCAAATGAAGAAAAAGTTATTGATGATCAAACAAGTGATTCAGTGTCTGTTATGGCATCAAGTGGTTTATTAGAAGATTCTGAAGAAACTACTAATTCTGAAGTAGAAACAAGTACAAATAAACCTGTCAAATCTGAAGATTCTACAACAGACACTTCAAAAGAAGAACCAAAAGAAGAACCAAAAGAAGAACCAAAAGAAGAACCAAAAGAAGAACCAAAACCAGCTACTATCGTAGTTCCAACACCAAAAGTAAGGTCATTTAAAGCGGCAACGCCTCAAGCGACTTTTATTGAAAGTATTGCTTCTCATGCGCAAAGTGTTGCAGCTGAAAATGACCTCTACGCATCCGTGATGATTGCTCAAGCTATTCTTGAAAGTGGTTATGGATCAAGTACATTGTCATTACCACCCAATCACAATCTATTTGGAATTAAAGGAACCTATAATGGGCAGTCTGTAACGATGCAAACACAAGAATTCTATAATGGTCAATACGTCACTATAAATGATGCTTTTAGAAAGTATCCATCATACCGTGAGTCTTTGCAGGATAATGCTCATGTATTAAAAACGACATCATTTGCTCCGGGAGTTTATTTTTATTCAGGTGCGTGGAAGTCAAATACAAGTTCTTATATGGATGCGACTAAATGGTTAACAGGTAAATATGCGACTGATCCGACTTACAATATCAAATTAAACAATTTGATTATGACTTATAATCTGACGCAATATGATGATGCTAGTTATACAGGCCCTGTGACAACACCTACTGGGACAGGAAGTGGCAATAATGGTGGTAGTCAAAGTAATACATCTGCAATGGGAAATTCTTCTACTTATGCGGTGAAAAGTGGTGATACATTATATCGTATTGCACAAAATTATGGTATGAGCGTACAAGAATTGAAACAACTGAATGGGTTAAGAACTGATATGATTTATGTTGGACAACAATTAAAAGTCAAAGGGAATAGTGGAACACCTACAGTTGACTCTATCGTGGATACTACTAGTTCAAATGAAAGTACTTCAAATAATAATAAACCCAATAATTCAACTAGTTCAAACAATTCTTCAGCAACTTACACAGTGAAGAGTGGCGACACATTGTACCGAATTGCATTAAATAATGGTATGACTGTCCAAGAATTAAAACAATTAAATAGTTTAACGAGTGATTTAATCCATGTAGGACAACAACTAAAAATTGCTGGTAATGCATCGAGTGGTAGTGCTTCATCAACCAATTTGTCAGGAAATACGGTGAGAAATACTACAAGTCATAAAGTTAAGCGCGGTGACACACTGTATGGTATTGGTTTGACATATGGCATTAGTGTTCAAGAGTTAAAACAATTGAATAACTTAAGCAGTGATACCCTTTATATTGGTCAATCTTTAAAAGTTAGCACAAAACAGAGCACGTCAACAATAGTTAATACTGAAAATAGTGCTCAAACGACGCATATTGTCAAACGTGGTGATACGTTGTATGGTATTGGTCTTAGATATAATGTTTCACCTAATGATATTAAACAATGGAATGGTTTAAATAGTGAGTTGATTTATGTAGGTCAATCATTAAAAATTAATCAGTCAAGTAAAACAAATACGACAACACCGGTTAAAACAACAGTAGGAAAATATACTGTTAAATCTGGTGACACACTTTATCGTATTGCATTAGATAATAAAACAACTGTTCAAGAATTAAAGAGAGTTAATAATTTAAGTAGTGACTTTATCCATGTAGGTCAACAGTTGACATTACCGGGTACTAGTAGTGACGCAGTATCTAAAAATACACGTCACACAGTCAAAGCAGGGGAATCTTTGTGGGCAATTTCTAAAAAATACAACACAAGTGTGAGTCAACTGAAGAAGTGGAATAACTTATCAACGAACATTATTTATGCCAATCAAGTCTTACGAGTAAGCTAGTTGTCAAAGTAACATTCATTTGATATGATTAGCTTAATAATATCAAAACAAGTAGTTAAGAAGTAGTAAAATAGAAAGTTTTTAAGAGAGTATGTGGTTGGTGGAAACATACAAATGGACTATTTGAACTTGTCTTAAGAAAAAGTTACTTGTCGGAAAGTCTATTTTCGTTAACATGGATTAGAGGTGTTCTAGTATATCTAGGCACAAATTTAGGTGGTACCACGTCAGTCAACGTCCTATGAAGACACAACAGTGTTTTTGTAGGACGTTTTTTTACATAAAATTTTAGGAGGAAGACTCATGGCTTATAATCATTTACAAATTGAAAAAAAATGGCGCGACTATTGGAAAAAAGATCACACGTTTAAAACAGGTGAAGAAACAGATAAACCAAATTTTTATGCACTAGATATGTTTCCTTACCCATCTGGGCAGGGGTTACATGTAGGGCATCCAAAAGGGTATACATCAACAGATGTATTATCTCGTATGAAGCGAGCGCAAGGATTTAACGTGCTACATCCAATGGGGTGGGATGCGTTTGGGTTACCTGCTGAACAATATGCACTAGACACAGGAAATGACCCAGCTGAATTTACTGAAAAAAATATTCAAACCTTTAAACGTCAATTTGATGCATTAGGCTTTAGTTTTGATTGGGACCGTGAAATTAATACCACTGACCCTTCATACTACAAATGGACGCAATGGATTTTTACTAAAATGTTTGAAAAAGGGCTAGCCTATGAAGCGGAAGTACCGGTTAACTGGTGCCCAGCTTTAGGAACCGTATTGGCTAATGAAGAAGTCATTGATGGAAAATCAGAGCGTGGCGATCATCCTGTGTATCGTGTTCCAATGAAACAGTGGATGTTACGTATTACTGCTTATGCGGATCGTTTAATTGATGATTTAGAGTTGATTGATTGGCCAGAGAGTATTAAAGAGATGCAACGTAATTGGATTGGTCGTTCTGAAGGAGCGAATGTTAATTTTGATATTAAAGGAACAGACAAACAATTCACAGTATTTACAACGCGTCCTGATACATTATTTGGTGCAACTTATGCTGTTATGGCACCTGAGCTTCCACTGGTTCAAGAAATTGTGACACCAGAACAAAAAGATGCAGTGGATGCTTATATCAAAGAAGCCGAAAAGAAAACAGATTTAGATCGTACTGAGTTATCAAAAGAAAAAACAGGTGTCTTTACTGGAGCTTATGCAGTAAACCCAGTGAATGGTAAAGAAATCCCTATTTGGATTGCGGATTATGTGCTATCAACTTATGGAACAGGTGCGATCATGGCTGTTCCAGCTCATGACGAACGTGATTATGAATTTGCGAAAACATTTGATTTAGAAATTGTTCCTGTTGTAGCTGGTGGAGATGTGTCAAGTGAAGCCTACACAGGAGATGGCGACCATATTAATTCAGACTTCTTAGATGGTATGAATAAAGAAGATGGTATTGAAACAATGATTAAGTGGTTGGAAAAAGAAGGCATCGGTGAACAAAAAACAAGTTATCGTTTGCGTGACTGGTTATTCTCTCGCCAACGTTATTGGGGTGAACCTATTCCAATTATTCATTGGGAAGATGGTACGATGACAGCTGTTCCTGAAGAGGAGTTGCCATTAGTATTGCCAAAATCAAATGATATTAAACCTAGTGGAACAGGTGAATCGCCATTAGCTAATATGACGGAGTGGATTAATGTTGTAGATGAAAAAACTGGCATGAAAGGTCGCCGTGAAACGAATACTATGCCACAATGGGCAGGTAGCTCATGGTACTACTTGCGTTTTATTGACCCACGTAATGACGAACAACTAGCAGATCCAGAAAAACTGAAAGAATGGATGCCTGTTGACGTTTATTTAGGTGGAGCAGAACATGCAGTACTTCATTTACTATATGCTCGTTTCTGGCATAAATTCTTATATGATATTGGAGTAGTGGAAACAAAAGAACCATTTCAAACATTATATAATCAAGGCATGATTTTAGGTGAAAACAATGAAAAAATGTCGAAATCAAAAGGAAATGTGGTTAACCCTGATGATATCGTAGAGCAATATGGTGCAGATACCTTGCGTTTATACGAAATGTTTATGGGACCACTTGATGGCTCAATTGCATGGAGCGAAAAAGGGTTAGAAGGAAGCCGTAAATTCTTAGACCGTGTATGGCGTTTGTTTATCGACGAAAACTTTGTCTTACGCGATCGTATCACGAAACACAATGACGAAGCATTGACAAAAGTGTATCATCAAACAGTGAAAAAAGTGACAGAAGATTATACGAACCTACATTTTAATACAGCGATTTCTCAATTAATGACATTTGTAAATGAAGCTTATAAAACAGAAGCATTACCTGTTGAGTATATGAATGGTTTCTTACAATTATTAGCGCCTGTTGCCCCATTCCTCTCAGAAGAATTATGGGAAAGAATGGGAAATGAAGGATCTATCAGTTATGTCGCTTGGCCAACTTATGATGAATCAGCCTTAGTTGAAGACACAATTGAAGTAATTTTCCAAGTAAATGGAAAAGTTCGTGGGAAAGAAGTAGTTGCTCGTGATCTATCCAAAGAGGAGTTAGAAACGATCGCTATGGAAAATAATGCGGTGAAAGGTCAACTTGATGGAAAAACGATTCGTAAAGTGATTGTTGTACCAAATAAATTAGTTAATATTGTGGCTAATTAAAGTTAAGAATACGTTTAAATCCATTAAAAGTGTTTGCATAAACGTACAATTGTCGATACAATTAGAGCAGTATAATGAAGAAAGTTGGTTAGAATCATGCCAAATCAAAACACTTCTTTTGAGGAGACCGAAAAAGAGTTGAATGCAAAGGAAAAAATGGTTCGTGGCTCTTTATGGATGACAATAGGAAATGTTTTTTCTAGATTACTAGGTGCAGCGTATGTCATTCCATGGTATGCATGGATGGGCACAGATGCTAATATAGCAAACGCCTTATTTAATAAAGGGTATAACATTTACGCCTTGTTTTTAATGATCGCAACAGCTGGTATTCCAGGTGCGATTGCAAAACAAATTTCACACTATAATTCGTTAAATGAGTATGGTATTAGCCGACGTTTATTTAGACGGACGATGGTAATAATGGGTGTGTTTGGCATTGCCTGTTCGGGAGTCATGTATTTGTTTGCACCAATTTTGGCGGATGGAAACGCTGATTTAATTCCAGTGATGCGAGCTCTAAGTACAGCTATCTTGATTTTTCCAATGATGAGTGTCATTCGTGGGTATTTTCAAGGGAATCAAAATATGATGCCTTCTGCGGTATCACAAATTATTGAACAGATTGCCCGAGTATTTTATATGCTACTTATGACGTTTATTATTATGAAAGTGACAACAGGTGATTATGTTGATGCTGTTATCCAATCAACCTTTGCTGCGTTTATTGGAATGCTTGGTGCATTTGCTGCATTAATTTGGTTTTATAGTAAACAAAAATCACGTATGAATTACTTGGTTGATAATAGTAATAATGAGGTAGAAATCTCTGAAAATCATTTGATTAAAGAGATGATTAAACAAGCGATTCCGTTTATTATCGTTGGTTCTGCCATTACCTTGTTTAAGTTGGTTGACCAATACACATTTGAAAGAATGATGGCAAGTTTTACCAATTATTCACCGAAACAATTGCAAGCTTTGTTTAGTATTTTTAGTGCAAACCCTGATAAATTGGTTATGATTACGGTATCTTTAGCTACAGGTATGGCTATGACAAGTTTGCCTCTTGTGACAGAAGCTTATACTAAAAATGAAAAACCTGAATTAGCTAAATTAATTAGTGATAACATTCAGCTGCTACTTTTCATCATGGTACCAGCGACATTGGGAATGATTGTTTTAGCAAGACCTATGTACGCTTTATTCTATACACCAGAAACACTAGGTGTGAGTGTGCTGATTGAAGCTAGTTTAGTGGGTCTTGTGATGGGATACTTCATTCTGATTTCAACAACATTACAAGGATTGTATCAAAATCGAGAAGCTATCTCGCTATTAGGAGTGGGACTAATAATAAAATTAGTTCTACAATATCCAATGATTCGTATGTTTGAAACATATGGACCACTCATTGCGACAGCTATTGGTTTAGGTGTAGCTGCAATGTTAATGACGCGTTCGATTTACCGAATTACCAAGTTTGATTTAGCAATGACAGCCAAAAGAATTTTACTAATCGTGATTTTAGGGGCGATTATGTCACTTGTTACTTGGCTTGTCAGAAGTGGGCTATACACGATATTAAGTCCTGATAGAAAATTTCAAGCCTTTATTATCATTATGATATGTGTGGTATTTGGTATTATCAGTTATGGCTGGTTAGTACTACGTGTGAGATTAGCAGATCAATTACTTGGCCCGAAAGCACGAAAATATCGTCGGAAATTTAGAATAAAATAAACAGGAAGAACATCTATTTAGGTGTTCTTTCTTGCATTAGGAGAAAAAACAGATGCGTTTAGATAAGTTTTTAAGTCATACAGGATTTGGTAGTCGTAAAGAAGTAAAAGAGTTACTGAAGAAAAAGCGAGTGACGGTCAATCAAACGATGGTAAGAGATGCTAAATTTTCAGTTAATGAAAATGAGGATGAGATCTGTGTTGATGGACAACCTGTTTTATACGAAAAATATGTTTATTACATGTTGAATAAACCAAAAGGAGTTATTTCCGCGACAGAGGACGCATCCTCCCAAACAGTGATTGATTTAGTCAAATCAGATGATTATAAAAAGGGATTATTTCCAGTGGGACGACTAGATAAAGATACGACTGGTTTACTGTTGTTAACTAATGATGGCCCCTTGGCTCATGATTTATTATCTCCCAAAAAGAAAGTCCCAAAGTTATATCAAGCATTAGTTCAAGGAGAGATGACGAAAGCAGATATTGAAACTTTTTCTAGTGGAAGTATTCAGTTAGACGGTGAAAAGTGTTTACCAGCGATATTAACGATTTTATCTATTGATATGGAAAAAAAGCAAACCATTATTCATCTAGAAATTATGGAAGGCAAGTATCATCAAGTGAAAAGAATGGTTGAAGCTGTTGGGAAAAAAGTCATAGAGCTTGAAAGACTTGAAATGGCTAATCTGACACTAGATACAGAGTTATCTCGAGGAAAGTATCGCCCATTAACTGAAGATGAGCTGAAATTGTTAAAAAATAACGAATAAACCCGTTTAAATCCTAAATTATATTATCTAAAACATCGAAAAAATGATATGATAAAGTAAGATAAAATCAACAGGAGGTATTTTTGTATGACAATCGATTGGAGAAAAGAAGTCGAAGCTCGTCGCGAAGACTTGATGAAAGATTTATTTACATTATTAAGTATTCCTAGTGTTAGAGAAGATGATTTAGCGACAGAAGATGCACCAGTTGGTCCTGGACCAAAAGCGGCATTGTTAAAATTTTTAGAACTAGGAGAACGTGATGGTTTCTTAACTAAAAATGTAGATAATATTGCTGGTCATATTGAATTTGGTGATGGCGATGAAACGTTAGGTGTGTTTGGTCACGTTGATGTGGTACCAGTTGGACCAGGTTGGGATACAGATCCTTTTGAACCAGTAGAAAAAGATGGACGTATTTATGCGCGTGGTGCTAGTGATGATAAAGGGCCTACAATGGCTGCTTATTACGCATTAAAAATTATCAAAGAGTTAGGATTACCAGTTTCCAAAAAAACACGTGTCATTATTGGGACAGATGAAGAAAGTGAATGGAAATGTATGGACCACTATCTAAAAGTGGAAGATACACCAGACTTTGGTTTTTCACCAGATGCTGAGTTTCCAATTATCAATGGTGAAAAAGGAAATACAACCATTTTAATTGAATACCCTGGTAAAAATGAAGGAAACTTAACATTAGTTAAATTTGATTCAGGTATGCGTGATAACATGGTACCAGAAACAGCAACAGCTGTCGTTGAAATTTCAGGTGATATTAATGCATTTGAAAAAGAATTTGAAGAATATTTAGCAACTGCACCAGTAACAGGTGATATTGAAGTGGTAGGATCCACTGCTACATTAACGGTTCATGGTAAAGCAGCTCATGGCGCTATGCCAAGTAAAGGAATTAATGCCGGAACTTATTTAGCAAACTTCTTAAGCTTCTATGATTTTTCAGGTTCAGCAAAAGATTACCTAACAACGATTGCTGATTATATTCATACTGATACTGAAGGTAAACACTTTGGTGTGAATCATGTGGATGATATTATGGGAGATTTAACAATGAATGCTGGTGTGTTCAAATTTGATTCTTCAAGAGATGATAATATTATTACGTTGAACTTCCGTTATCCTAAAGGGTTAACTGAAGAGATGATTTTTGATCGCATTTCTGAAAAAACAGCCAATACATCAGCTAAAGTGATTCAAAAACCTGGTGGAAAAGGTCCTCACTATGTATCACCAGAAGATCCATTGGTGAAAACATTATTAGAAGTTTACGAAGATCACACAGGTCTTAAAGGTCATGAACAAGTTATCGGTGGTGGAACATTTGGTCGTTTATTAGAACGTGGCGTTGCTTATGGCGCAATGTTCCCAGATAGTATCGATACAATGCACCAAAAAAATGAATTTATTTCAGTTGATGATTTAATTAATGCAACAGTGATTTACGCTGATGCGATTTATCGTTTAATTAAATAAGAAACAAAATCCCATCAGTTCAATTATGAACTGATGGGATTTTGTTGGCTCTATAATTTCTACTGTTGGTAACGAAAGTTACCGGCAGTTTTTAGTACACAAAAACATGTGTTATCCGTTAGAATGAAATTGCGAAACAACAATCTAAGGAGGATACCACATGTCATACTCACAGACTATCAAAGATATCTTAAATATACTAGACCTAAAT
>SKEY01003531.1_pt1 | contig 13901 bp, 8 predicted proteins | sample 4843871 | NCBI WGS metagenome assembly SKEY01 (sample SAMN11008797, study PRJNA524170) | human gut metagenome | biome: Human fecal sample; material: Feces; isolation source: fecal sample from pouch patient p36 | host: Homo sapiens | place: Israel: Tel-Aviv | collected 2016-12-04 | reverse complement strand
AAAAGATACTATGTGAATAAAGAATTTGCTTGATAGAGGTGCGGGATTCATCAGTAATGACCGGCGACAGCTTGGGAAGCTGCCGGACATGAAAGGGGAGACCGCCGAAGAAAATGTAATATCCCAAGTACATTTTCTGGGGCGTGGCAGAATATGCTGCGAACTGTCACATCGGTGGAGCGCTATCAGAGTATAATAAAGAATAGACCGTAAGGAGAAAGAACGGGATATTTGGACTGATGAATTATACCGTGAGTGCACGACGCAGATGCATTCACGGTTTTTCTATTTAGATCTATAGTTGACATGAAAATGGGAAAATGTTTCATGACAGGTATGAAAAACAGGTATAAGATCTGTGGTAGAAAAGATATAACCAGGCAGAGCTTTATTCCGAAAATATTAAATTACATAAAGGAGTAGAGATTATGTTGAAAAAGAGAAAACTGGCAGCCTGGGGGGCTGTAGTTTGTCTTCTGATGCTGGCTATGAGTTCTGTCACAGTTTTTGCGGCAGAAGAGGCAGCAGAGTATGTGCCAAAGATGTATGCATCTTTCTGGGCGCTGGTGCCACCGGTTGTAGCAATCGTGTTGGCGCTGATCACAAAAGAAGTTTACAGTTCTTTATTTGTAGGAATTGTGATCGGAGGACTTTTCTGGTCAGGATTTTCATTTGAGAATACAGTACTTCATGTATTCCGGGATGGTATTGTAGGGGTTCTGACAGACAGCTATAATATGGGAATTTTAGTATTTCTTGTGATTCTCGGAATCATGGTGTGCATGATGAACAAAGCAGGAGGTTCCGCTGCGTTTGGTCGTTGGGCGAGCGTGCACATTAAGACAAGAATCGGAGCCCAACTTGCGACAATCGTGCTTGGAGTTTTGATTTTTATTGATGATTACTTTAACTGCCTGACCGTTGGAAGTGTTATGAGACCAATCACCGATAAGCATCAGGTATCAAGAGCGAAGTTAGCTTACCTGATTGATGCTACGGCAGCCCCGGTATGTATCATTGCACCGATTTCCTCATGGGCGGCAGCAGTTACCGGATTCGTAGAGGGAGAGGACGGATTTTCCATTTTTCTTCGTGCCATTCCATTTAACTATTACGCACTTCTGACAATCCTGACCATGGTTCTTCTTGTTGTGTTAAAGATTGACTATGGCTCAATGCGTGTCCATGAAGATAATGCATTAAGAGGAGATATCTATACTACACCGGACAGACCGTATGCAGATGCACAGGATGATGTAGTTGAAGAAAAAGGCGGCGTGATCGATCTTGTATTTCCAATTCTTGTACTGATTGGCTGCTGTATTATCGGAATGCTTTACAGTGGAGGATTTTTCAGTGGCGTTAGTTTTGTAGAAGCATTTTCAGCCAGTGATGCGTCAGTCGGACTGATGCTTGGAAGCTTCTTCGCATTTGTGATCACGGTTATTTTCTATGCACTTAGAAGAGTTCTGAAGTTTACAGATTCTATGGCATGTATTCCAGACGGATTCAAGGCTATGGTGCCGGCAATCCTGATTCTGACATTTGCATGGACACTGAAAGCTATGACAGACAGTCTTGGTGCAGCAGAGTATGTGGCAGGAGTTATGGAGACGGCTGCGACAGGACTTGTGAATTTCCTCCCGGCAATTATTTTCCTGGTGGGTTGTTTCCTTGCATTTGCGACCGGAACTTCCTGGGGAACATTCGGAATTTTGATTCCAATCGTAGTTGCTGTATTCCAGGGAACAAATGAAACGATGATGATCATCTCTATCTCAGCCTGCATGGCAGGTGCGGTATGCGGCGACCACTGTTCGCCAATCTCTGATACGACGATCATGGCATCAGCCGGAGCGCAGTGCAATCATGTAAATCACGTATCCACACAGCTTCCATATGCTATGACTGTGGCAGCAGTATCCTTTGTGACTTATGTCATTGCAGGATTTGTACAGAACGCATGGATTTGTCTGCCAATAGGTATTGTGCTGATGACAGGAACACTTTTTGTGATCCGTGCAATTACAGGAAAAGAAGAATAGATGAACGAAAAGAACATTTGCCTTAAGAAATGGATCCGGTTTTTAGGATATTTCTAAAGAGCAGATGTTCTTTTATATAATAGGGAATTGCATTTCCTATTATATAAAAAATCCTCATGTATTCCAAAGGGCTTACAGTTTATTTTATGGAAAAATGTGATATAATAGCCTCAGTGTATGAGAAAGGAGAACATCGGAAAGTTTATGAGTGTAAAAGACTTAACGACGTATGAAGTATTAAAAGACGAAGATTTAAAGGGTATTAAAGCGAAAGGAAAGCTTTTAAAGCATAAGAAAAGTGGCGCGAGAGTTCTGCTTGTTGAGAATGATGACAATAACAAAGTGTTCAGCATTGCATTTCGGACACCGCCGTCAGACAGTACAGGAGTTCCGCATATTATGGAGCATTCCGTACTCTGCGGGTCAAAGAATTTCCCGGCAAAGGATCCATTTGTAGAGCTGGTGAAGGGATCTTTGAATACATTTTTAAATGCAATGACGTATCCGGATAAGACTGTTTATCCGGTGGCAAGCTGTAATGACAAGGATTTTCAGAATCTGATGCATGTATATATGGATGCGGTTTTGTATCCGAATATTTACAATCATGATAAGACATTCCGTCAGGAGGGCTGGAGCTACAAGCTGGATGAAAAAGATGGCGAGCTTTCCTACAATGGAGTTGTATACAATGAGATGAAGGGAGCATTTTCCTCACCGGAGGGAGTTCTGGATCGGGTTGTTCTGAATACCTTGTTCCCGGATAACTGCTATGCAAATGAGTCCGGTGGAGATCCGGAGGTGATTCCACAGCTTACTTACGAGCAGTTTCTTGATTTCCATAGAACATATTACCATCCGTCCAACAGTTATATTTATCTGTACGGAGATATGGATATGGAGGAAAAACTTCGCTGGCTTGACGAGGAATACCTGTGTCACTATGACAAAAAGGACGTAAACTCAGAGATTCATTTGCAGAAGCCATTTGATGAGGTACAGGAGAAGACTTTTGAATATTCTATAGCAAGCGATGAATCTATAGAAGAGAATACATTTCTTTCTTATAATAAAGTCATTGGAACAACATTGGACCGAGAACTCTATCAGGCATTTGAAATCCTGGATTATGCACTGTTATCTGCACCGGGAGCACCGCTTAAGAAGGCCCTTACCGATGCCGGAATCGGAAAAGACATTATGGGTTCTTATGACAACGGTGTGTATCAGCCTATTTTCTCTGTCGTTGCGAAAAATGCAGAGGAAAGTCAGAAAGATGAGTTTGTGAAGGTGATTGAAGACGTTCTTAGAGATCAGGTGAAGAATGGCATCAACCAGAAAGCGCTGCTGGCAGGAATCAACTACAACGAATTCCGATACAGAGAAGCTGATTTTGGAAATTATCCAAAAGGACTTATGTATGGACTCCAAGTCATGGATAGCTGGCTTTATGATGAAAACCAGCCGTTTATCCATATTGAGGCGTTAGAGACATTTGAATTTTTAAAGAACAAAGTCGGAACTGGATATTACGAAGAACTGATTCAGAAGTATCTGCTTGACAATACACACGGAGCAATTGTAGTTGTCCGCCCGGAGCGGGGACGTACAGCACGTCTGGATGCACAGCTCCAGGACAAGCTTCAGAAATATAAAGAGTCATTAAGCGAAGCAGAGGTTGAAAAACTGGTGGCAGACACGAAGGCGCTGGAAGAGTACCAGTCTGAGCCGGAAGCGATAGAAAATCTGGAAAAAATCCCGGTACTGCGCAGAGAAGACATTTCCAGAGAGATAGCCCCATTCTTTAATGAAGAAATGAAGCTGGCGGAAGTGCCGGTTGTTTACCATGAGATTGAGACAAATGGAATCGGATATGTGAATGCTATGTTCGATTTATCCGGTGTCAGTGCAGAAGAACTGGCAGATGTTGGAATCCTGCAGTCAGTACTTGGAATTATCGATACAGAGAACTATGAATACAGTGAGTTATTCAATGAGATAAATGTAAATACTGGGGGAATCGGTACATCACTGGAACTGTATAATGATGTAACCCGTGTGAAAGAAAAAGAATTCAAAGCGACATTTGAGATCAAAGGAAAAGCATTATACTCACAACTTGAGAAAACATTTGCCATGATGGCAGAGATCCTTACGGCATCAAAACTAGATGATACGAAACGAATCCGGGAGATTCTCGCTATGTTGAAATCAAGGCTGCTTATGAAGTTCCAGTCTTCTGGACATACGACCGCAGCACTTCGTGCACTGTCTTATGCATCACCGTCTGCTAAATTCAAAGATATGACAAGCGGAATTGACTTCTACAAACGAGTTGCCTATATAGAGGAACATTTTGACGAGGAAAAAGAGGCGTTATCGCAGAGATTGTACGCACTGACAAAGAAAATCTTCCGTCCGGACAATATGATGATCAGCTATACAGCGGCAAGAGAAGGTCTTGAGGGCATGGAGCCGAGAATCGCAGAACTAGCCGGAAAGCTCAATCATGAGAAAGTAACAGAGACACCGTGCATCATTCATTGCGAGAAAAAGAATGAAGGATTTAAGACTGCATCAAAAGTTCAGTATGTAGCACGCACTGGTAACTTCATAGATCGTGGCGTAGAATATACAGGAGCACTGCAGATTCTCAAAGTGATCTTAAGCTATGATTATCTGTGGCAGAATATCCGTGTCAAAGGCGGAGCTTACGGTTGCATGAGCAGTTTCAACCGCATCGGAGAAGGTTACTTTGTGTCTTACCGTGACCCGAATTTAAAACGTACCATTGATGTATATGAGGGCGTGGTAGATTACCTGGAGAACTTTACTGTCAGTGACCGTGATATGACAAAATACATCATTGGAACAATCAGCAACATTGATCAGCCAATGACACCGGCGACCAAGGGCGAACGTTCTATGAATCTCTACATGAACAAAGTAAGTGCCGAGATGATTAAGAAAGAACGCGCACAGATCCTGGATGCGGCACAGGAAGATATCCGGGCACTCGCCAAGGTGGCAAAAGCAGTACTGGCAGCAGACCAGTTGTGCGTCATTGGTGGAGAAGAGAAAATAGAAGAAGATAAAGAATTATTTGGCGATGTGACAAGCTTTTAACCAGGGATGTAGCATTTCATTAAAATGATGTTGGGGTCAAAAGCCCCAACTATGATGCCTACGGATTGTTCCGTGCGTTGCACTTCCACAATCCTCCCAATTATTCGCATATCGTGGGATTGTCATCCCACTTTTAGGCTCATATTGGGGCGGGTCCCAAGGTCTTTCATCCACTTATGAGCAAGCTCATGTGGATTTAGACCTTTTGACCCTGGCATCATTAAAATACTACGTCCCCATCAGTGATTAGGGGTGTCCCTGATTGAGAGGAGATTATATGAAGAATGATTTTAAGTCTGGTTTTGTGACATTGATCGGACGTCCGAATGTGGGAAAATCTACATTAATGAATTACCTGATCGGGCAGAAGATTGCCATTACATCTAACAAACCGCAGACAACACGTAACCGTATCCAGACGGTTCTGACAACGGATGAAGGTCAGATTGTATTTGTTGATACACCAGGAATCCACAAGGCGAAAAACAAGCTCGGCGAGTACATGGTAAATGTGGCTGAGAAGACATTGAATGAAGTGGATGTCGTGCTTTGGCTTGTGGAGCCAACTACATTTATCGGAGCGGGCGAACAGCATATTGCAAAGCAGCTTCAGAGAGTCAAGACACCGGTCATTCTCGTCATCAATAAGGTGGATTCTGTGAAGAGAGAAGAGATTCTGCCGGCAATTGCTGCATACAAAGATATTTATGACTTTGCAGATATTGTTCCGGTATCTGCAAGAAGTGGTGACAATACAGATGAACTTCTGCGCGTCATTATGAAATATCTTCCATATGGACCACAGTTTTATGATGAGGACACAGTGACAGATCAGCCGGAACGTCAGATTGTGGCAGAATTGATCCGTGAGAAAGCACTGCACAGTTTGCAAGATGAAATCCCGCATGGAATCGCGGTTGCGATTGACCGTATGAAAATGCAGAACAAAGTTATGCATATTGATGCAACGATCATCTGTGAACGTGATTCACACAAGGGGATTATCATCGGAAAACAGGGGAGTATGCTGAAAAAAATTGGAAGTACTGCCCGTTATGAGATTGAGAGAATGTTGGATTGTAAGGTCAATCTGAAGCTTTGGGTGAAGGTGAAGAAGGACTGGAGAGACAGCGAATTTCTGATGAAAAATTTTGGATATCGGGTAGAAGAATAAAATGAGTGGTATTTGGGGGAATCTAATCATAAGGAAAAACATTTACATGAAAACAAGCTTATGATGAGGTGACCTTATGGAAGAAAAGTACTGGAAGCAATTTATGAAGACAGGAAGGATTGTGGACTATCTCTATTACCGTGGCATGAAGATCTGCTACAGAGTCATGGAGCGTTCACAGAAGAAGACCTATGAATCAGATTACCGTGACGGGCATGGTGCTTTCGGCAACTCCGGTGGGCGATTATGACAGACGTGTTGTACTGCTTACAAAAGAACGTGGGAAAATTGCAGCATTTGCAAGAGGAGCCAGAAGAACCAATAGTTCCCTCCTTGGGGTGACAAGCCCATTTTCATTTGGAGAATTTGTAGTCTATGAGGGGCGGACATCATATACATTGATGTCGGCCTCTATTTCCAATTATTTTTCTGAACTTCGGACAGACGTGGAAGGTGCTTACTATGGTTTTTATTTTCTGGATTTTGCAGGGTACTATGCAAGGGAAGCCAACGATGAGACAGAACTCTTAAAACTTTTGTATCAGACATTGCGCGCCCTTACAAATGTACATATACCAAATCGGTTGATTCGGTGCATTTATGAGTTAAAGGCGGTTTGTATCAATGGAGAAGGTCCACAGGTGTTTGAATGTGTCAGTTGTGGAAGCTGGGAAGAAAATATGAAGTTCAGCGTCAGAAAAGGCGGTCTGGTCTGTAGAAAATGTGAGATTCATGCGCCGGACGCGGTGATGGCAGGGACATCTACTTTATATACGCTTCAGTATATTATCAGCTCAAAAGTAGAGAAGTTATATACATTTGCAGTGAAAGAAGAAGTGCTTTTGGAACTGGAGAATCTGATCCGCAATTATCTGAATGTATACGTGGGAAGAAACTTTAAATCATTGGAAATATTAGAGACAATAGTTTGATTTATAGAAATTTATAGAAATACAAAGTAAATATATGGGAAATAGACTTGAAAATAGATAATATTAACTGTATAATTATTAACAATATCAGAGGAGAAGGAGAAGGGAATATGGTAGAAAAAACAATGGACAAAATTGTAGCTTTAGCAAAATCCAGAGGATTCGTGTATCCGGGGTCTGAGATTTACGGAGGACTTGCAAATACATGGGATTATGGAAATCTCGGAGTTGAGCTTAAGAACAATGTAAAAAAAGCATGGTGGCAGAAGTTCATTCAGGAATCACCATATAATGTCGGCGTAGATTGTGCGATCCTTATGAATCCACAAACATGGATTGCAAGTGGTCATCTTGGCGGATTCAGCGACCCTCTTATGGATTGTAAAGAATGCCATGAGCGTTTCAGAGCTGATAAAATTATTGAAGATTACGCTCACGAGCATGGTATTGAGATTGGAGACAGCATCGACGGCTGGAGCCATGAGCAGATGGAGAATTTTATTAAAGAGAATAATGTTCCATGTCCGACTTGCGGTAAACATGATTTCACAGAGATCCGTGAGTTCAACCTAATGTTCAAGACATTCCAGGGAGTTACAGAAGATGCAAAGAATACAGTATATTTAAGACCAGAGACAGCACAGGGAATCTTTGTAAACTTTAAGAACGTACAGCGTACATCAAGAAAGAAGATTCCATTTGGAATCGGACAGATTGGTAAATCATTCAGAAATGAGATTACACCAGGTAACTTTACATTCCGTACAAGAGAGTTCGAACAGATGGAGTTAGAGTTCTTCTGTGAGCCTGATACAGATCTTGAGTGGTTCGCTTACTGGAAGAAGTTCTGTCTTGACTGGTTACACACACTGGGACTGAAAGACGAAGAAGTACGTTATCGTGACCATGATAAAGAGGAGCTTTCATTCTACAGTAAAGCAACTACGGATATCGAGTTCCTGTTCCCATTTGGCTGGGGAGAACTGTGGGGAATCGCAGATCGTACAGATTATGATCTGACACAGCATATGAATGTATCAAAACAGGATCTTACTTATTTTGATGACGAGAAGAAAGAAAAATATACACCATATGTTATTGAGCCGTCACTTGGAGCAGACCGTGTAGTTCTTGCATTCCTGTGTGCAGCTTATGATGAAGAGAACATTGGAACAGAAGATAAGCCGGATACAAGAACTGTTCTTCACTTCCATCCGGCACTTGCACCAGTGAAGATTGGTATACTTCCACTTTCCAAGAAACTCAACGAAGGCGCAGAGAAAGTATATGCACAGCTTGCTAAGAAATACAACTGCGAGTTCGATGACCGTGGAAATATCGGAAAACGTTATCGTCGTCAGGACGAAATCGGAACACCATTCTGTGTAACATACGACTTCGATTCCGAAGAAGACGGAGCAGTTACAGTACGTGACCGTGACACAATGGAGCAGGAGAGAATCAAAATAGAAGATCTTGACGCTTACTTTGAAAAGAAATTTACATGGTAAAATAAAATTAGGGACGTAGTATTTTAAATACTACGTCCCTAATTCATTTACGCGAGCAACGAGCCAAAGTCCGTGCTTGCACGAGACCTTGGCGACTGCCGCGATAACTTGAGAAACTCGCGAAGCGTGTTTCTCATAGTTATTTTCGTGTACGCATATCTCCGATTGCCGTAAAGAGGACATCGGTAGATGAGTTCAGTGCGGTTTCGCAGGAATCCTGGATAACTCCAACGATGAATCCGACACCAACGACTTGCATAGCAACATCGTTCGGAATACCGAAGAGGCTGCAGGCAAGTGGAATCAGAAGGAGTGATCCACCGGCTACACCGGAAGCTCCGGCAGCGCTGGCTGCAGAGAGGACGCACAGAATCAGTGCAGTCGGGAAGTCTACGTGGATATCCAGTGTATGTGCTGCGGCAAGTGCCATAGTGGAGATTGTAATAGCAGCTCCTGCCATATTGATAGTTGCGCCAAGTGGAATGGAGATGGAGTAAGTATCCTCGTCCAAACCAAGATCCTGGCAGAGTTTCATGTTGACCGGAATGTTGGCAGCAGAGCTTCGGGTGAAGAATGCTGTCAGTCCACTGTCTTTCAGGCAGCGAAGCACAAGTGGGTATGGATTCTTACGAAGGCAGATAAATGTAATCAGTGGATTCATAATAAGTGCCACGAAGAGCATGGTTCCGACCAGTACGCAGATCAGACGTCCGTATCCGAGAAGAACGTCGAGTCCCTGCTCGGAGATTGTAGTGAAGATCAGTCCCATGATACCAAATGGTGCACAGTTAATGATCCATTTTACTGCAGTCGCGATAGCATCTGAAATATTCTCCAAAGCATTCTTTGTGCCATCACTTGCGCTCTTAAGAGCAATGCCAAGTATGATGGCCCATGCAAGGATTCCGATATAATTGGCGTTTACCAGTGAGTCGACTGGATTCGCAACGACATTCATCAGCAGATTTTTCAGCACTTCTGTGACACCGGTCGGTGGTGTGATATCCTGAGTATTCGTGCTCTGTGAAAATGTCAGGGTTACTGGGAACAAGTAGCTAGCAATAACTGCAGATAATGCAGAGAACAGATTGCCGAGCAGGTACAGTATCACGATAAAAGACATGTTCGTTTTCTGTCCTTTTGCCATGCGGCAAAGGGAACTCATAATCAGGAAGAATACAAGAAGCGGTGCGATTCCGCGAAGTGCTCCGACGAACAGATCTCCGAGAATGGAGATTGCGGTCGCCTGTGGGAAAATAAGTCCCAAAGCAATTCCGATGATCAGACCGCAGATAATGCGTTTGATCAGACTGATGTTATTCCATTTTTGAATCAAATTTTTCATGTTCATTTCCCCTTTTGATAGTATAACAATTAAAATGCAATTAAAATTATAATGAACTTTAGGAAAAATGTAAATAATGTATTTATAATATGATATACTTATTATCAAATTGTGGCAGAAATTTAGCTGCGAAATATAAGAAAAAGGAGCCTTGAGCATGGAACGTAGAAATGCATGGAAAGTATATGACCAGACAGAACTGGAAAAATTAGACAAGATCAATGAGACATATAAGAATTGTCTGGACGATGGAAAGACAGAACGTGAGTGTATTACACTTGCGGTGAAAAAGGCAGAAGCTGCCGGATATAAGAATTTAAAAGAGCTTCAGAAGGAACATGTAAAATTAAAAGCCGGGGATAAAGTGTATGCAGTGTGTATGGACAAGAGTATTGCTCTGTTCATCATCGGGCAGGAGCCTCTGGAAAATGGAATGAATATTCTGGGTGCACATATTGATTCTCCGCGCATTGATGTGAAGCAGAATCCGTTATATGAAAATGAAGAGTTGGCTTATCTGGATACTCATTATTATGGAGGAATCAAGAAATATCAATGGGTAACACTTCCGCTTGCCATTCACGGTGTGATCGCAAAAAAAGACGGAACAATTGTCCCGGTGAGCATCGGAGATGAAGAGGAAGATCCAGTATTTGTTATTACAGATCTTCTTGTGCATCTTGCATCAAAGCAGCTTGAGAAAAAAGGAAGTGTTGTTGTAGAGGGTGAGAAGCTGGATCTTTTAATTGGAAGCCGGCCGCTTGAGCAGGATCCTTCTCTTGATCAGGAAGAAAAAGAAGCAGTCAGGGCAAATGTGATGGAACTTCTGAAGAAATATTATGATATGGAGGAAGAAGATTTCCTTTCTGCAGAACTTGAGATTGTTCCGGCAGGAAAAGCAAGAGACTGTGGCCTTGACAGAAGCATGGTGCTGGCATATGGTCAGGATGACCGTGTTTGTGCATTTACATCTTTGTTTGCAATTCTGGATACGCCTCAGGTCACACGTACCGGATGCTGCATCCTTGTAGATAAGGAAGAGATCGGGAGTGTAGGAGCAACCGGCATGCACTCCAGATTCTTTGAAAATGTAGTAGCTGAACTGGTTGCTATGACTGACGGGGAGTCTGAGCTGAAAGTCAGAAGAGCTTTGCAGAATTCCAGAATGTTATCTTCCGATGTAAGCGCAGCATATGATCCGATGTACGCAGATGTGTTCGAAAAGAGAAGTTCTGCATTTTTCGGAAAAGGACTTGTATTTAATAAATTCACTGGAAGCCGTGGTAAGAGTGGTTCTAATGATGCCAATGCAGAGTATCTTGCAAAGATCCGCGGTGTCATGGACGATGCAGACGTATCTTATCAGTTTGCAGAGCTTGGAAAGGTCGATGCCGGCGGCGGTGGAACAATTGCTTACATCATGGCAAATTACGGCATGGAAGTCATAGACAGCGGCGTGGCAGTGTTATCCATGCATGCACCTTGGGAAGTGACAAGCAAAGCCGATGTATACGAGGCATATAAAGGCTATGTTGCATTTTTGAAAAATATGTAGTATTTACGTGTATACGTTGCACGACGTGCATTTCTCAGTAAAGATGCCAAGAACATTTTTAGGGAACGAAATATGTCGAAAAGCATGCGAATTATTGTAGAGCAGAGGGAGAATAATCCCTCTGTTTTATTGACAAAAATATAACAAAGTGCTACAATATAGTTGCGACTTACAAAAAAATATAATGTTGGGGTTTTTGCCTCATGACCATTTTTCTACAAAAACAATGGTGTTTTTGGCTTTGACCCTTAACGTGAAATGTATTAGGAGGTCATAGCTATGGCAAAATGGGTTTATATGTTTACAGAAGGTAACGCTACCATGAGAAATCTCCTTGGTGGCAAAGGCGCAAATCTTGCGGAGATGACGAATTTGGGACTGCCGGTACCACAAGGCTTTACCGTGACAACGGAAGCCTGCACACAGTACTATGAAGATGGCAGACAGATCAATGACGAGATTATGAAACAGATTCTTGAAGCCATTGATCAGATGGAAGTTATCACAGGCAAGAAATTTGGTGATAAGACAAATCCGCTGCTCGTTTCTGTTCGTTCTGGAGCACGAGCATCGATGCCAGGTATGATGGACACAATCCTAAATCTCGGACTCAATGAAGAAGTTGTCGAGACTTTGGCTTGTGCGTCCGGTAATCCACGCTGGGCATGGGACTGCTATCGCAGATTCATTCAGATGTTTTCCGATGTAGTTATGGAAGTAGGTAAGAAATATTTTGAAGAGCTGATTGATCAGATGAAGGCAAAACGTGGTGTGAAGCTTGATGTAGAGCTTACCGCGGATGATCTGAAAGAACTGGCAGGGCAGTTTAAGGCAGAATATAAAGAAAAGATTGGTACCGATTTCCCGACAGATCCAAAAGAGCAGTTGACAGAAGCTATAAAGGCAGTATTTCGCTCCTGGGATAATCCTCGTGCAAATGTGTATCGTCGCGACAATGATATTCCTTATTCCTGGGGAACCGCAGTTAATGTTCAGATGATGGCATTTGGAAATATGGGCGATGACTGTGGAACCGGAGTTGCATTTACCCGTGATCCGGCAACAGGAGAAAAAGGATTATTCGGAGAATTCCTGACAAATGCACAGGGAGAAGATGTGGTTGCAGGTGTCAGAACTCCGATGCAGATTACAGAGATGGAAAGAAAATTCCCAGAGGCATTCATAGAATTTAAAAATGTATGCAAGACACTGGAAAAACATTATAGAGATATGCAGGATATGGAGTTTACGGTAGAGCACGGAAAACTTTATATGCTGCAGACAAGAAATGGTAAGAGAACTGCAAAGGCTGCTCTGAAGATTGCTTGTGACCTGGTAGACGAGGGCATGAGAACAGAAGAGGAAGCAGTAGCAATGATCGATCCGAGAAACTTAGACTCCCTGCTTCACCCGCAGTTTGATGCAGAGGCACTGAAGAAGGCTACGCCGATCGGAAAGGCTCTTGGCGCTTCTCCTGGAGCTGCATGCGGTAAGATCGTATTTACAGCAGATGACGCTGTAGAATGGGCAGAAAGAGGAGAGAAAGTTGTCCTGGTTCGTCTGGAGACCTCTCCGGAAGATATCACCGGTATGAAATCTGCACAGGGTATCCTGACAGTTCGTGGCGGTATGACTTCTCACGCTGCCGTTGTTGCACGTGGAATGGGTACCTGCTGTGTATCTGGATGCGGCGACATCGTAATGGACGAAGCAAATAAGAAATTTACACTGGGTGGAAAAGAATTCCACGAAGGAGATGCACTTTCTCTGGATGGATCCACAGGAAACATCTATGACGGCATCATCCCGACAGTAGACGCTACCATCGCTGGTGAGTTCGGACGTATCATGGCATGGGCAGACAAGTACAGAAGACTGAAAGTACGTACTAATGCAGACACACCGTCTGACGCTAAGAAGGCTGTTGAGCTGGGAGCAGAAGGTATCGGTCTTTGCCGTACCGAGCATATGTTCTTCGGAGAAGGCAGAATTGATGCGTTCCGTGAGATGATCTGCTCCGAGACAGAGGAAGAAAGAGAAAAGGCTCTTGAGAAAGTTCTTCCATATCAGCAGGGAGACTTCGAAGAACTGTACGAAGCTCTGGAAGGAAATCCGGTAACCATCCGTTTCCTGGATCCGCCGCTTCATGAGTTCGTTCCGACTGAGGAAGAGGACATCAAGAAACTGGCTGAGGCTCAGGGCAAGACTGTTGA
>SKEY01003525.1_pt1 | contig 13947 bp, 9 predicted proteins | sample 4843871 | NCBI WGS metagenome assembly SKEY01 (sample SAMN11008797, study PRJNA524170) | human gut metagenome | biome: Human fecal sample; material: Feces; isolation source: fecal sample from pouch patient p36 | host: Homo sapiens | place: Israel: Tel-Aviv | collected 2016-12-04 | reverse complement strand
CATCTACTGCTTTCAGGATACAGGTGAGGACCAGAAGGAACTGAATATTTTCATGAGGTGTTTTGCCCGGATCCAGAAGATTGATTCCGTCATCTGTGGTAAGAGACCAGTTGTTATGCTTACCGGACCCGTTCACACCTGCAAATGGTTTCTCATGAAGGACACAGCGCATTCCATGGCGGCTGGCAACCTTTTTAAGGATACGCATCATCATCTGGTTCTGGTCTGCTGCGATGTTGACCGGTGCATAGATCGGTGCAAGTTCATGCTGTGCAGGAGCAACCTCATTATGCTGTGTCTTGGCAGGGATACCAAGTTTCCAGCATTCTTCGTTTACTTCTTTCATATATGCGGAAATTCTCTGACGGATACTTCCGAAATAATGGTCATCCATCTCCTGTCCCTTAGGAGGCATGGCACCGAACAGTGTTCTGCCTGTGTAGATCAGGTCTTTTCTCTGAAGCCATTTTTCTTTATCTACCAGGAAATATTCCTGCTCTGCACCTACGGATGGAGTTACTTTCTTGGAAGTTGTATTTCCAAAAAGTCTGAGCAGACGGAGGGCCTGGGTGTTGATCGCTTCCATAGAACGGAGCAGCGGTGTCTTCTGGTCAAGTGCTTCTCCTGTATAGGAACAAAATGCAGTAGGAATACAGAGCGTTCCACCTGCTGCATCATGACGTACAAATGCCGGTGATGTGCAGTCCCATGCTGTGTATCCTCTCGCCTCGAAAGTCGCTCTTAATCCGCCGGACGGGAAGGAAGATGCATCCGGTTCCCCTTTGATCAGTTCTTTTCCGGAGAAAGACATCAGAACTTTACCATTATCCATCGGAGCTGTGATAAAGGCATCGTGTTTCTCTGCTGTCACGCCTGTAAGAGGCTGGAACCAGTGGCTGTAGTGTGTGGCACCCTTTTCAATGGCCCATTCTTTCATTTCGTGTGCTACTACATCTGCAATCTCCATAGACAGTTCTTTGCCTTCTTCTATGGTTTTTTTCAATTCTTTGTAGATTTTCTTCGGGAGTCGTGCCTGCATGACGGAATCATTAAACACGTCACATCCAAAAGTCTCTACTACATTGATATACTCACCCATTTTATTTCTCCTTTTTATTTATTAACGGGGAAATGCCAATTGACTTGGTTTCCTCATTCTTGGTGCTTTTAAGATATAAATTCAGTGCTTCGTGGCAGTTCTCGATCTCTATCTGTGTATGGCTGCCTCCGAATTCACCATCCAGAGTCCAGGGTACTGCTTCCTCTGATGTAAGGGTTACGCTGGCTGATTTAAAGGAATAGATCATATCTGTGTTGTCCTCTGCTGTCAGCATGGCGGTCATGATTTCCTGTAATTCCAGCGGATTCTTTGGCTGTTTGATCATGGTCACTTCAAAAAGACCATCATTCATATCTACATTTTTGCCGGTAAGATTCTTAAATCCTCCCACGGATCTGGAGTTTGTGACCATTCCAAAAATGAAATCATCTTCTGCATTTACTTCTTCTGATTCAATTTTCATATGGTATGATTTGATATCGAAAAGTCGTTTGACTCCCTCCAGAAGATAAGCTACATGTCCCAGAATGTTCTTGAGATCCTGATCTGTCTGATAGGCTACATCTGTGAATAGACCGAAAGCTGCTATATATGTAAAGCTCTGGTTATTGAATCTGCCGATATCACAATGATAAAGTTCTTCTTCCATGATCATGGAGGCTGCTTCTGTCATGCTCTTCGGCATAAAAAGACTATTTGCAAAATCGTTGGTGCTTCCTGCCGGAATGTATCCGATGGGAACGGAGCTTTTTTTCTCCATGATTCCGGTGACTACTTCGTCGAGTGTGCCATCGCCGCCACTGCATACGATGAGGTCTACTTTATCTTCGTATTCTTTGGCTTTTTCGTAAGCATCTCTTGGTTTCTGTGTGGAATAGATAGTGACTTCGTAGCCGCCTTTGTTGAATATATCTACAATTTCAAGCAGGTTGGTTTTGATCTTGCCTTTGCCTGCTTTGGGGTTGAAAACAAAGAGCATTTTTTTGTTCATTCGAGCAATTCTCCTTTTTTCAGAGTTTAGGGACGCATACAAATGAGGGTATGCGGATTTCTATTTATATAATATAAGAAAAAAGGTGGGAAAAGTCAATGGGGTTTGAGGGGCAAAAAGTTTGGGGACGGCAGGAAATATTTTTGCTGCAATTTTTTATAGAAAGATGTAAGACTGCATGATAAAATGAAAAATGTCACTAAACGAATGTTGGATTTATAAAAAGAGGATTTTGCTATGGTTAAACTGATTGCTTCAGATATAGATGGAACTTTGGTAAAGGATGGAACTCTGGCGATTGATCCGGAGTATATGGATGTGATCGGGCGGTTGATTGATAAGGGGATTGTTTTTGTTGCCTGTTCAGGTCGGCAGTTTCGAAGTGAGCGGAAATTGTTTGCACCCATTGCAGACAAGCTTCTCTATGTTTCAGATGGAGGAACTGTTGTCCGGACTCCGAAAGAAATTCTGAAAGTACATGCCATGCCGGATGAAATCTGGAAAGGGATGTGTTCTATGATCCGTGAAAATATGCCTTCCTGTGATTATTTTGTATGTACACCGGAGTGCTGCTTTGCCGAAGACGGAGGAAGCCGAATGTTCCACTGGCTCAGGGATTCTTATGGATATGATATCCGCGAAGTACCCGAAATGTTAAAGCTAAAAGATCAGCAGATCATTAAGTTCTCCGTATATCACCAGAACGCCTGTGAAGAAATGTGTGCATCTCTGTTCACTCCTGCCTGGAAAGATAAAACCGTCATGGCCGCCGCAGGCAAAGAATGGATGGACTGTACTCCCATCGGTTCAGGAAAAGGACCTGCGCTTGCCTTTCTGCAGAAATATCTCGGAATCTCCCCTGAAGAAACCTGTACCTTCGGAGACAATCTCAACGATATAGAAATGCTCCAGAACGCAGGATTCAGCTACGCAGTCTCCAACTCCCGCCCGGAAGTACAGGCCGCTGCCAAAGATACCTGCCCGCCTTACTGGGAAAATGGAGTTCTGCAGGTTTTGAAAACGTTTTTATAAATAACAAACTCCCGGGATTGTTTTCCGGGAGTTTGTTATTTTAATTATACTTCTTTTACTGCATCTTTCATAGATTTCACATACTCTTTCACATACGGCACACAATCAACTCCATGTGCTGCACATAATTTCACAATTGCAGATCCTACAATTGCACCGTCAGACTGTGCTGCCATCTTCTTCGCCTGTTCCGGTGTGGAGATTCCGAATCCTACTGCGCAAGGAATGTCTTTTGCAGTTTTCACCAGTTTCACCATTGCGCCGATGTCTGTCGTAATGTTGGTTCTGGTTCCTGTAACGCCGAGGGAGGATACGCAGTATACAAACCCTTCCGCTTCTTTTGCGATCTGTGCGATTCTCTCGTGAGAAGTCGGTGCGATCAGGGAGATCAGATCGATGCCGTATTTCTTGCATACAGTATCAAACTCTTCTTTTTCTTCAAACGGTACATCCGGCAGGATCAGGCCGTTCATTCCAATTTCTGCAGCTGTTTTGATGAAGCGTTCTGTTCCATAGGAAAATACTACGTTTGCGTAGGTCATAAATACCATAGGAATGGAACTGTTCTTTCTGATCTTTACTACCATGTCAAATACTTTATCTGTCGTTACGCCATCGGAGAGGGCTCTTACATTTGCTCTCTGGATCACCGGACCTTCTGCTGTCGGGTCGGAGAATGGGATTCCAAGTTCAATCAGGTCTGCACCTGCTTCCTCCATTGCGTATACAAGCTGTTCTGTCACCTCCAGAGACGGGTCTCCGCAGGTGATAAACGGGATAAATGCCTTACCTTTTTCAAATGCTTCTGCGATTTTCTTATTCATGGATATCCTCCCCTCTGTAACGTGCGATTGCCGCGCAGTCTTTATCTCCACGTCCGGAGATTGTGATGACTACGATCTGGTCTTTGCTCATCTGTGGAACAATTTTCTTTGCGTAAGCTACTGCATGAGCGCTCTCGATTGCAGGGATGATTCCCTCTGTTCTGGAAAGGTACTCAAATGCTTCTACTGCTTCTTCGTCTGTAACAGGTACATATTCTGCACGTCCTATATCATAGAGATGTGCATGTTCCGGTCCGATTCCCGGATAGTCCAGACCTGCGGAAATGGAATATACCGGTGCGATCTGGCCGTATTCGTCCTGACAGAAATAGGATTTCATTCCGTGGAAGATTCCAAGTTTTCCGGTTGCGATAGTTGCTGCTGTCTCTGCTGTGTTTACACCACGACCTGCTGCCTCACATCCGATCAGACGAACGTCTTTGTCATTGATGAAATTGTAGAATGTTCCAATCGCATTGGAACCGCCGCCTACACATGCAAGTACTGCATCTGGGAGTCTGCCCTCTTTCTCAAGGATCTGCTCTTTGATTTCTTTGGAAATGACTGCCTGGAAATCACGGACGATTGTCGGGAATGGATGCGGGCCCATTACAGAGCCAAGTACATAGTGAGTGTCGGAAATACGGTTTGTCCACTCTCTCATTGTCTCGGAAACTGCATCTTTCAGTGTTGCTGTACCTGAGGTAACTGCGTTGACCTTTGCTCCGAGAAGACGCATTCTGTATACGTTTAATGCCTGACGTTCTGTATCTTCTTTTCCCATGAAGATTTCACATTCCATACCCATGAGGGCTGCTGCTGTAGCTGTGGCTACACCGTGCTGGCCTGCGCCTGTTTCTGCGATGACACGGGTCTTGCCCATTTTCTTGGCAAGAAGTACCTGGCCAAGTACGTTGTTGATCTTGTGGGCACCTGTGTGATTTAAGTCTTCTCTCTTTAAGTATACTTTTGCGCCGCCAAGGTCTTCTGTCATGTGGGAGGCAAAATAAAGACGGGATGGTCTTCCTGCATATTCGTTCAGAAGCTCTGTGAGTTCTGCGTTAAATTCCGGGTCATCTTTGTAGTGGTTATAGGCTTCCTCCAGTTCGATGACAGCGTTCATTAATGTTTCCGGTATGTACTGTCCGCCGTGAATGCCGAATCTTCCTTTTGACATCTGTGTGTCCTCCTTGTGTATCTAATTTCTGTTCTATATTTTATTTGTGCACCAGATTCACTGCTTCCACAATCTTGCTCCTGTCCTTTACGCCATCCGTCTCTACGCTGCTGCTTAAATCTACTGCATAAGAGCGTATCGTACGGACTGCCTGTTCAAGATTGTCAGGACCAAGACCTCCTGCCAGGAAAAATGGTCTGGTTATTTCCGGGATCAGGGACCAGTCAAAGGTTTTGCCGGTTCCACCGCTTCCCTGATCCAGCAGGATGTAATCTGCCGGGCTTTGTAATGCCAGTTCAATATCCTGAGTTGTTTTTACGGAAAAAGCTTTAATGACCTGGTGTCTGGTGTTTCTCTGGATTCTTCTGATGTAATCCTCATCTTCCTGCCCATGAAGCTGCGCAATCTGGATGGTTCCGTCGAGAAGCAGTTCCTCTACCCTTTCCGGGGAAGCGTTTACGAAAACGCCTACCGGGATAATGTCCGGATGCAGGTTTGCAGTAAGAGTTCTTACCTGGTCACCTGTGACGTTTCTGCTGCTTTTTGGAAATTCTATGATAAATCCGCAGTAGTCTGGTTTTGCCTCATTTACATATGTAATGTCTTCCGGGCGTTTCAGACCGCAGATTTTGATTTTTGTTCTTTGCTGTTGTTCTCTGGTCATGACAATCCTCCGCAGATAATGTTTTATCTATCAACGTAATGGACTGCCATTTAAGCTTTCCAGCACTGCTTTCTTGTCCGGGCTTCGCATGAGTGTTTCGCCGATCAGTACGGCGTCTACCTGATTTTCATAAAGAAGTCTGATGTCATCCGGGGTGCGGATTCCGCTTTCGGAGACAAAGACCACATTGTCCGGTGCCATTTTTCTCAGGCGGATACTGTTGTTCATGTCTACCTGGAAAGTTCTGAGGTCGCGGTTGTTTACTCCCACTATCTCTGCACCCAGATTTAAAGCTCTGTCTACTTCATACTCATCATGCGCTTCTACCAGCGCATCCAGTCCAAGCTCTTTTGCAAGCTGTCTGTACGCTTTCAGTTCACCGTCATCCAGAATTGCGCAGATAAGAAGTACTGCGGAGGCTCCCAATGATTTCGCCTGATAAATCATGTATTCATCCACTGTAAAATCCTTTCGAAGCACCGGGATGTGCACGGTGGCTGCGATTTCTTTCAGATACTGGTCAGAACCCTGAAAGTAAAAAGGTTCTGTGAGACAGGAGATTGCGCTTGCTCCTGCCTGTTCATATTCCTGCGCGATTGCCAGATATGGGAAGTCCGGTGCAATAAGCCCCTTGGACGGGGATGCTTTCTTTACTTCGCAGATATAGGACATGCCGTCTTTTTGCAGTGCCTGCAGGAATGTCATTTTCTGTAACGTGTTTTTGTTGATCTCCTGAATTCTGTTTTCCAGTTCAGATACCGAAACCTGCGCTTTTTCTTTTGCGATCCTCTCAGTTGTTCTGGCTGCGATTTCTTCTAATATATTCTTCATAAGCTTAATGATTGTTCTTTCATATTCTTTGTTTTGCTGTTACTTTTTATTTGTCTCTTCCACAAATTCTTCCAGTTTCTTCAATGCTGCACCATTGTCGATAAGGGATTCTGCAAGTTTCACGCCCTCTTCCATGGAAGCTGCTTTTCCTGCGATATAGAGTGCTACACCTGCATTTAAGCAGACAGCCTGACGCTTCGGTCCTCTTTCTTCGCCTTTTAAAATTGCTTTGGTGATCTCTGCGTTCTCTGCAGGAGTGCCGCCTGTGAGGGCACCTTTCTCGCATTTCTCATAGCCGAACTGCTCTGGTGTGATCTCGTAGGATGTGAATTTGCCATCTTTGATCTCGCATACGGATGTCGGTGCACACATGGAAATCTCATCCAGGCTGTCCTGTCCGTAAACGACCATTCCTCTGTTTACACCAAGGTTTGCCATTACCTGTGCAAGGGGCTCTACCAGTGCCTGATCGTAAACTCCCATCAGCTCCATGTTTGCACCTGCCGGGTTGCTTAACGGTCCAAGAATGTTAAATACAGTTCTGATTCCAAGTTCTTTTCGAATCGGTGCCACATATTTCATGGCAATGTGGTAGTTCTGTGCAAATAAGAAGCAGATGTTGATTTTCTTCAGGATCTCTGCGCTGCGTTCCGGTGTTAATGTGATCTTTACTCCAAGTGCTTCCAGAACATCTGCTGCACCTGATTTGGAGGAAGCTGCTCTATTTCCGTGTTTAGCAACTGGAACACCGCCTGCTGCGATCACCAGGGAAGAAGTTGTGGAAATGTTAAAGGAGTTGGATCCATCTCCGCCTGTACCTACGATTTCCAGAACATCCATGTCATGGAGAAGTTTGATGCAGTGTGCTCTCATGCCTGCTGCGGAAGCAGTGATCTCATCAATGGTCTCTCCTTTTAAGGACAAAGCTGTAAGATAGGCGGACATCTGTACAGGTGTTGCCTGACCGCTCATGATCTCGTCCATTACAGTTTCTGCTTCTGCGTATGTTAAGTCCTGTTTCTTTGATAATTTGATAATGGCTTCTTTAATCATTTCTTACTACCTCCATAAAATTCTCTATCATTACTCTGCCGTCCGGTGTCATTACAGATTCAGGATGAAACTGTACTCCGAAGACAGGATATTTCGTATGTTCCACTGCCATGACCTCGCCGTCCTCTGACTCTGCAGTTACTTTCAGTTCTTCCGGCAAGGTGTCTTTTAATGCTGCCAGGGAATGATATCTGGCTGCTGCAAAAGTATCCGGCAATCCTTTGAAAAGCTGGCTTTCACATGTTTTATACATCAGCTTTTTCTTTCCATGCATCAGTTCTTTTGCATAAGATACGGTTCCGCCAAAAGCTTCGCAAATGGACTGATGTCCCAGGCATACACCAAGGATCGGGATTTTTCCTGCAAATTCTTTGATAACCGGAATGCAGATACCTGCGTCTTCCGGACGTCCCGGGCCAGGGGATAAAATGATGGCTTCTGGTTTCATTTCTGCGATTTCTTCCAGTGTACACTCATCGTTTCTCACTACTTTGATGTCCGGCTCTACTCCTCCGATGAGCTGATATAAGTTATAGGAAAAGCTGTCATAATTATCGATCAGTAATATCATTCTAATCCCTCCTGTGCCTGTTCAATTGCCTGTACCACGGCTTTTGCCTTGTTGCAGCATTCCTGGAATTCTTTTTCCGGAACACTGTCTGCCACGATTCCGGCTCCGGAGCGGATACAGATCTCTCCATTCTTTTTGTAGACCAGTCGGATGGCAATGCAGGTATCCAGGTTTCCTGCAAAATCCAGATAGCCGATGGCGCCGCCGTAAATTCCTCGTTTACTCTGTTCCAGTTCTTCGATGATCTGGCAGGCTCTGAATTTCGGTGCTCCGGAAAGGGTTCCTGCCGGAAGTATGGCATCTACTGCGTCTACCGCATCTTTATCATCCCGGATGATTCCTGTTACTGTGGAGCCCAGATGCATAACATGGGAAAAACGTTCTACGCAGAGACATTTCTCTACTTTTACGGTTCCGATCTTGCTGATCTTTCCAATATCGTTTCTGCCAAGGTCTACCAGCATGTTGTGCTCTGCCAGTTCTTTCTCGTCTTTGAGAAGTCCCTCTTCAAGAGCTTTGTCCTCTTCTCTTGTTTTTCCTCTTGGTCTGGTTCCTGCCAGAGGGAATGTGCTTAAAGTGCCGTTCTCCAGTTTCGCAAGTGTTTCAGGGGAAGCACCTGCAAGTTCGATGTCATCACTGGAGAAGTAGAACATGTACGGTGACGGGTTGGTTGCCCGGAGAACACGGTAGGTATCAAACAGGCTTCCGGTTGCTTTCGCACGCATCGGGTTGGAAAGTACTACCTGGAAAATATCGCCCTCTTTAATGTAGTGTTTGGCTTTCTCCACCATGTCTGCGTATTTTTCTTTCGGGAACTTCGGCCGGATCTCGGACTCAAGTTCCAGTGGTTCGAATTCCATGTGTTCACCGTTTCGGATAAGCTGTGCCATTTCCTCTAATTTCTTTACTGCTGCTTCGTAAGATGCTTCCAGATCATCTGTCATTACGCCAGTGATCAGTAGGACTTTCTGTTTGAAATGGTCGAATACGATGACCTGGTCGAAAAGCATTAAGTCCATATCGCGGAAGTCCTGCTGTTCTTTGTCTTCAAGTTTCAGCTTTGGTTCGCTGTATTTGATGTAATCGTAGGAGAAGTATCCTACCAGTCCACCGGTAAATGGCGGCATATTTTCCATTACAGGAGTTTTATATTCACGGATAATCTCACGGAGGGTATCGCCGGGATGTGTAACCTGCTTTACGGTTTCTTCGGCTTTTCCCTGCGCATCTGTTCTGCGGATCTTCAGGGTACCGTCTGTGCAGGTGATTTCCATAGATGGTTCATATCCCAGGAAAGAATATCTGCCCCATACCTCTGTCTGGCTGGCGCTTTCGAGCAGGTAGCAGTGGCGGCTGGCTTTTCGCAGGATGCGCATTACTTCTACCGGTGTGTATCTGTCTGCGTAGAGTTCTCTGCACAAAGGAATGCGACGGTATTCTTTTTTCTGTGCGAACTGTTTGATGGTTTCTAATGTTGGATACATGGGAACACCTCCTGTGGTTGATTGGTTTCTGTCCGGAGAAACAAGAAAACGCCCGTCCATGACAGAATTTATGTTTCTGTCAAGGACGAGCGTATATATTTCACCCGCGGTGCCACCTTGATTTACGGTATGATCCGTACACTTTGCGAAATACCTTCATATTTCCGGCAACTGACGTATGCCCTACGTCGCAGGATACTAAGCTGACTCTTATCGCTTTTCACTGCGCCCTCAACGGCCCATTTGGCAGACTGCATTTCCACCCGGCTCTCACCTTCCCGGATTCTCTGTGCGCGCATGACTGCTTTGACTTCCGCTTCATCGGTTTAATCTGTTAAATTTATACTTAATTTACCACCGTAAACTATATTTGTCAACCCTGAATTTCATTCAATAACATCGTAAGTTTAAACCTATGCTGGCGGGCAAAGGTTCTTCCAGGGGGCTGTCAGAAACTTTTATTATTGATTGGTATCCATATTATTTTCCGTCATAGACAGATATTTGTATGTTGGAAGAAAGTTAGTGCTTTTTGCCTGTTTATAGTATTGCATAAAAATACGTTCCATAATATTGGGAATCTGAGATTCAACCGGCTGAAACAGGATGATCAGGTATTGCATGGAACTGTATCTGGTACAGATATCCACACGCCGGATGGTGTTTTGGATAGCCTGCTCCATATGAGAAAGAGTCTGTTCAGTTTCCTCAATATGAGCGAGAGTGTCCGAAGTGGCTTCCAGTGTGACCATTACCAGATAGCAGTGGTTTCCGCTTCGGATAATGAGCTGATGCATATACTCATACTGTCTGGAAAAATCCCGGTAATTCAGATCAAGAGCACCTGCATATCTGCCGCTTTTGCGAAGCGTGTTTGCCACCTGCTGAAGATCCCTGACAGTACCAAGTGAATCGGAAGAGGGGTGGCTGACCTGCTGATAAAAGGAAAAGTGATTTTTACCATTTTGCTTCACATTGTATAATGCCTTATCTGCTTTGGTATAACAGTCTGCAAAGGTATCGCGGGTAGTGCACATATACAAACCGGCAGACAGTGCAGCATCTTTGATCTCGGGATCGGCGTCTGCAATGGAATGAAAGTGGTGGAAAAGCCGTGTCATCAGTTTCGACGCAGTTTCGGCACTTACGTCTGGCAGAAACAGAAGAAATTCATCTCCACCAAGACGGCAGGCGATACCGTTAGCTGTATAGCGGGAAAGCAGGGTTCCCAGATTCCTTAAGGCGCGGTCACCGGCCTTGTGTCCATGAACGTCATTGATTTTCTTCAGATTATCCATATCAAGGAAAATAAGACAGCCGTCATGTTCCTGCATGAATTCTGCAATAAGCCGTTCTCCAAGGCTTCTCATGGGAAGACCGGTCAGGAAATCATAATTCTTTGAATCCTCCTGGTTCTTTATGGTGCTGACTACTTCTGAAATGAATTTGTTAATGGTGAGGTCAGCCTCTGGTGAGGCTGTTATTTCCTGTGTGCGGATATTGTGGAAAACAACACGTTTTTCATCTAATAGTTTCAGGAATATATCTGTAATCTGAGGGTCAAACTGTTTGCCGCGGTTTTTTTCAAGTTCTTCTCTGATTATTTCAGGCGGCAGGGCATTTCGATAGATGCGGCGGGAATTCATGGCATCATAGCTGTCTGCAACAGCAACAATACGGGCATGGACTGGAATGTCAGTTCCTTTCAGTCCGTCCGGATAGCCGCATCCGTCATAACGTTCGTGGTGGCTGCGGGAAACTTCAATAATGTATGGGATAAAGGTGATGTCCTTTAGTATTTCCGCGCCGATAATGGTATGCTGTTTGATCAGATTGAATTCTTCATCTGTAAGACGGGAGGGCTTGTTTAAAATCTGTTCCGGAATACCGATCTTTCCGATATCGTGAAGATAGGCAGCGTGCTTCAGCTGCTGAATCTGTTCCGGGGACCATCCAAGCTCTGCTGCGATCAGTGCAGCATATTCCGCTACCCTGTGGGAATGTCCGCAGGTGTATTCATCTTTTGCCTCAATGGTCGTGGAAAGTGTCTGCATCATCTGCAAGGACATTTCTTCTGTTTGTTTCTGCTTTTTTTCCAGTTCCTGCTGCTGGCGTGTTTTTTCCATATTTTTTATATTTCGAATGGTTCGGAGTATGCTGATAAAGAGAAGAATCAGCATGCCAATACCAATAAAGACACCGGACAGGTTTGTGATAAAATATACAGAAGCAGATTCTACGGCAACACAGAGCATAGCAATCAACAGACCCAGAAGCAGAAGATGATCTGTCTGATCCTGACTTGCGTGGGTATACAGGCAAAGATGTATAAATATTATTAAAAAGGTTCCAATCAGGATGATCTGTCCAATAGGAAGAGTTTCAATATAATCCGCAATATCTGCAGTTGTGAGAAGGGTGCAGATGGCGAAGTCCAGAAGTGCAGCACCGCCGATCCAGCAGTAAAGCCGATGGTGAAGTCCATGCTGTACACAGTCTGCATAAAGGAGAAGCGGAATAGGGCAAAGCAGGATCATTACAAAGCATAGGGAGCCAAGGGCTGAGGCATTAGGAACAAGAATCTGTCTGAGATTGGACTCGCCCAGCATCCAGACAGCACCCATAACCATACACCAGCTGAGGTATTCCATGTCAAAATGCTTGTGATATACCATGCCCAGCGTTAAACTGAAAAGTATGCCGATAGTCCCGGCAAACAAGATAAAAAGAGCTATGTAAGTGGCAAATCCGTATTTATTGAGAATTGTCTGCCAGATATCCGCCTTGTCACCGCAGAACACCTGATTGACGATGCCGGAATAGTTGGAGGTATATGTAGTCAGCTCAATGCGAAGCTCCTTGCCGGCATCTGCCTGTGAGGTCGGGCAGAAAATATAGCGGCTGGCGGAATTTTTTCCAACCAGACGTGTTTCTCTGGTGGTATAGCGTGTTCTCAGGGAACCGTCAACGTAGATGTTCACATCCTGTAAAGAAGAACGGATCGCCACAGTACCAGCGTCAAAATCTTCTGGAAGAATTGTGGTGATTACCATAGTTTCTCCGGCCGGAACATCGTAATCACCTGGAATGGAAATCTTCTGTGTGGTACCGTCTGATTTTTCCCAAGTGAAAGTACCGGAATAAAGAACTGAGGAAGAAAGTCTGTCAACAGAGCGCTCATCGGCACCAAAAATCTGCATGAAAATAAACCATCCAAGAATGGCGAACATTAGAAAATAGAAAATATATCTTGGTCCCTGTCGGGCAGGGGTGTTTATCTTGTTCAAGGCAATTTTCCTCCTCCGTATAGGAAATTATATAAATGATATGAGTGTCAAAAGGCCTTTTGACACTGGTATCATATAAATTATTATACCAAGTCGCTAGCGCGACGGCTAGCCCTAGGTACGTGAAACCATCACTTTTTTCATAAAAAAATAGCAGTTTTTAAATTTATATGGATTTTCAATCTTAACAACTACATATCTAAAAATTTTTTCCGTCCACCGCCTCTTCATAATTCCTCATAAGACTCAATCTCTGCATAAAGATGTGTGTCTCCTGTCACATCTTCCTCTGGCTCATGCAATTCTTTACATTCCTTATCTGTATACAAAGTGTAATAAGAACTATCATCATGAAGCATGATCCATACGTGATTATCTGCAGGAACCGTGATTGCATAATCCTTTTCCTGCTCTGTACCAGGAGCTGCAGTAACTGTCACATTACGTACATCACCTTCTGCTTTTTCTGCTTCTTCGTACTTTTCACAGAGATCTGCTACATCCTCAGGTCTATCCACGCCGTAGGAGAATTCCATCTTCGAAATTTCTTCTGAAGTGCCGTCCTTATGATTCAGAATCTGAGTATGTTTCAGTGGTCTGTAATCATCCGAAGCAACCACATATTTCATAAAAATCCAGTCTCCCTCTGTGTAGGATTCTCCATCTCCCTGAGAATTCAATGCGCTCTGCGTAAGTTCTTCAGGTACCTTTGTCTGTATAATGATCGTATCACCATCTTCCTTCAGATCCGTCACTTCTTCCTCTATGGTTTCATCTGTGTAAAAACTTATAAGATCATCTGCATCTCCATCTGCTTCATCAATATACAGACATGAGAGATACTCATCTCCTTCTTTTCCGTATTTTAATTCGCCATCTTTATAGAGCATCTGGGTAGTACCATACATATCTACATACATCACTTCAGAATCTTCATAGTCATATACCTTTGTATTCTGCAGTATATATTCAC
>SKEY01003523.1_pt1 | contig 13951 bp, 11 predicted proteins | sample 4843871 | NCBI WGS metagenome assembly SKEY01 (sample SAMN11008797, study PRJNA524170) | human gut metagenome | biome: Human fecal sample; material: Feces; isolation source: fecal sample from pouch patient p36 | host: Homo sapiens | place: Israel: Tel-Aviv | collected 2016-12-04 | reverse complement strand
AATCTATATTAATTAATATATATATAAATAGTGTGTAATAACATTGTTGCTTATTTTTTACCATCAGCGTGCATCTGCCTACGCTGATTTTTTGTTGTATTTGATTGGTGATTTCAGCTTGCCAAACTTGTGTTGTTTTTCCGATATGATCAGGGATGGCTACAACCGTTAGCGTATCACCTTTGACGGCACTCTTAAGATGATTGACTTGAATATCAAGTCCCACAGCAACTTGCTTGGTTGTATCTATTGACTTATTTGCTCCAATACTTGTTGCTGTTTCAATCAAAACAGCATTCATCCCACCGTGCATTAAGCCAAAAGGTTGTAAGTGTTCCCCATCAACTACCATAGTTAAGATGACCTTTTCTTTTGAAACGTCTTCGATTTTAATGTCTAAATAATCTAAAGCATTCACTTATTATCAGTCCTTTGATTTAGTAGATAGATTATAACATTGCGAAGTATTTTATAAAAGTTTATTAGTAATAAGCATCAATTCTACTATTTCAGATAAGATTGTGTATAATTGGTGAGTAGAAAATTAAGGGGGAACTTTATAAAATGTATGATTGGAAAACAATTAAAGAATATGATGAAATTTTATTCACACAACATGGGAAAGTAGCTAAAATTAGTATTAATCGTCCGCATGTACATAATGCCTTTACACCTAAAACAGTGTTTGAATTAATAGATGCATTTACAATTAGCCGTGATATGACAGATATTGGGGTGATTATTTTAACGGGAGAAGGTGAGTTAGCCTTTTGTTCTGGTGGTGATCAAAAAGTACGTGGACATGGTGGATATGTTGGAGAAGACCAAATCCCTCGTTTAAATGTTTTAGATTTACAACGATTAATTCGCGTCATTCCAAAACCGGTTATTGCAATGGTTAAAGGTTGGTCCATTGGTGGCGGAAATGTGCTGCAATTAGTGTGTGATTTAACAATCGCTGCTGATAATGCCATGTTTGGTCAAACAGGACCTAACGTCGGAAGTTTTGATGGTGGTTATGGGTCAGGTTATTTAGCACGTGTGGTTGGTCATAAGAAAGCCAAAGAAGTTTGGTTTATGACAAAACAATACACAGCTGAAGAAGCTCTTGAAATGGGTTGGATTAACACAGTTGCACCTTTAGATAAAGTCGAAGAAGTGACGATGGAATGGGCTGAAGAATTACTAACTAAAAGTCCAATTGCGCTACGTATGATTAAAGCGGCAATGAATGCAGATACAGATGGCTTAGCTGGTATCCAGCAATTAGCAGGAGATGCGACCCTTTTATATTACACAATGGACGAAGCCAAAGAAGGCCGCGATTCGTTCAAGGAAAAACGTGATCCTGACTTTGATCAATTTCCAAAATTCCCATAAAAGAGTGAAGACAATGTTACCATGGTTAACAGCACAACTAGAAACACATCCAGAAAAAATTGGGTTATATACTATTAATCAGTCTTGGACAATAGCAGAGATTGCCAGTGAAGTCGATGAAAGAGCCAAAAGAGTGATGGTGTTTTTATCACAAAATGATAAACGCGTCGCTATTTTGAGTCACAATTCAAGTGACATGTATTTTTTAATTTTAGCTTTGTGGTCATTAGGAAAAGAAATTGTCTTTTTAAATACACATCTAACCACTCAAGAATTGTCATATCAACTGGAAGATTCTGGGGTGAAAACGATATTTGTCGCAGATGATTTAAAAGAAAAAAGGTTTAATCACGTTCAGTTGATTTCTTTTTCGGATATCCATTGTCAACCACAGCTTGATTCAATTAGTTATCCAACGTTTTCAGTCGATGCAACAGCTTCTATTATGTATACTTCAGGCACAACTGGTAAGCCTAAAGGTGTGATCCAAACGTTTCGTAATCATTTAGCAAGTAGCATGGGGACACAAAAAAATATGAACATCACGGCTCAAGATGTTTGGGGATGTGCTGTTCCAATGTTTCATATTAGTGGTTTATCCATTGTTGTTCGTCAGTTAGTGATAGGGTGTGGAGTGTATCTCTTTGAAAAATTTGATGCACCTCTTATGTCTCGTTTGTTTAAAACAGGAGACATAACCGTTTCATCAGTTGTTAATGTGATGCTCAAACAATTATTACCAGTCTATCCAAAGCAAGGCTATTCTGATAAGTTTAAATGTTTACTTGTTGGTGGCGGACCTGTTTCTAAAGAGATGCTACAAGATTGTTTTAGCAAAGACATTCCAGTGATTCAGTCCTTTGGTATGACTGAAACGTGTTCACAGGTAGTAGCATTAGGATATGATGATGCCCTTCAAAAAATAGGGTCATCTGGCTTACCATTAGATGGGATAAGTCTTGTCATTAGAAAAGATGATGAAACCTGTGAACCAATGGAAATTGGTGAAATACTATTATCTGGTCCCAATATTTCACCAGGTTATCTAAATAAATCGTCGTCATGGACAACAGATGGTTACTTTAAAACCGGTGATTTAGGTTATCTTGACGAGGACGGATACTTATATGTTGTCAGTCGTTTGAGTGAACTCATTATTTCAGGTGGGGAAAATATCTACCCGGCTGAAGTTGAACAATGCATAGCAAGTTTATTCGGTATAAAGGAAGTCGCTGTTGTAGGAGAGCATGACGATACGTGGGGTGAAGTTCCTGTAGCGTATATTATGATGGACGACACGATAGATATAGAGAAGATAAGTGAAACTTGTCTTAACTCTTTAGCAAAATATAAATGCCCCAAAAAATATTATGTCGTTGATGCCTTACCACGTACAGCTAGTGGTAAAGTGGCAAAACGATTATTAGTAAATGAGTGAAAGAAGTGCCAGCCATTTTTATAAGTATGGTTGGCTTCTTTTCATTGTATTAAAGGAGTTTTAATTCATGTTTAATATATCAAATGATGTTAGAAAATTAGAGATAAAACAGCCAACGTTGGTTAGTTGGGTAGTCAATTTATCCGAAATTTCAGAGACTGTTGTGCATTATTTTTATCAAGCAAAAAAAGTATTTACCACTCGTTATTTTTGGCAAACACCAGATGCGTCGTTTTCTATTGTGGGCTTAGGCTCATGTAAAGAGTATGTGGCACAAGATTACAGTAATATGGCGATTAGTCGTGAAAAATTGTCGAAAAACACGATAACGAATGCTAAACATAGTGGAACTGGACCTGTTTTTTTAGGTGGATTTCCTTTTGATAAAACTGTTGATAGTCAAAAAACGTGGCAAGAGTTAGGCAATGGGTATCTTTTTATACCTAAAATCATGTTAACCCAAACAAATGATAATCGCTTTTTAACGTTCAATATGATTGTAGAATCAAATGATGACTTAGATACACAGTGGGAAAATATCGTGACATTGTGGGAGATTGTTTGTCAAAATAAACAATCTGATTCACCAACTCGTCAACAGCTAGAAGCTAATGAAATTCATGTTCCAGAGTGGTTAGCGACGGTTGAATTGGCGATGGATGAGATAACCTCTGATAGCGACATTAGAAAAATTGTTTTAGCACGCGAGTTGTATATAAAGGCAACAGAACCATTTTCAGTGAATGATGTTTTAAAAAATTGTCTAGAGCAACAAGAGAATACATATGTTTTTGTTTTAGAACATAACGAGAATGCTTTTGTAGGTGCCACACCAGAAAGATTGTTGTTACTACAAGAAAATACTATCTCGACAGCGTGTGTAGCAGGGTCTATACCACGTGGAAAAACAGTAGAAGAAGACAATCAACTTGGGAGTCAATTATTAAATGACATGAAAAATCAAGTGGAGCACCAAATCGTTGTAGATGCAATCGAGCGTGATATGAGCCAGATTACTGAAATTTTATCGGAAAAAGGTCAGCCATCATTATTAAAAAACCGCGACATACAACATTTATTTTACCCATTTAGTGGCGAAAAAAAAGCTGATATATCATTTTTTTCAGCTATCGAGCAGTTACATCCAACGCCAGCATTAGGTGGACAACCCAAAGAGTTGACAACAAAATGGATTAGAGAACATGAACCAATCAATCGTGGCTTGTACGGAGCCCCAATTGGTTGGAGTTCGGTGATACTTGAGGAAGGTGAATTTGCGGTAGGCATTCGTTCGGCACTTTTATCAGGAAAATCAGCAACGTTATATGCAGGCTGTGGGGTTGTAGCGGACTCTATTCCTCAAGAAGAATTAAAAGAAACACGTGTGAAATTTCAGCCAATGTTACGTGCGATAGGAGGAGAAGAAAATGTCACATCAAAGTAGTATGACAAACTATATCAATTCATTCATCCAAGGGTTGATTGATGGTGGAGTAACTCAAGCAGTGATTAGTCCAGGGTCTAGGTCTACGCCCGTGTCCATTTTATTGCACCAACGTTCAGAAATAAAAACCTATATCGATGTCGATGAACGTTCAGCGGGATTTTTTGCTTTTGGGTTGAGTAAAGCAAGTCAAAAACCAGTGGCTTTAGTGTGTACATCAGGAACAGCGGCGGCAAATTATTTACCTGCCGTGTCTGAGGCGAAGCAATCGAATGTACCGCTTGTTGTGGTGACAACAGATCGCCCACATGAATTAAGAGATAACGGTGCACCACAAACGATGAATCAACTTAATATGTATGGTTCACAAGTTAAACAGTTTGTTGAAATGGCGTTACCTGAAGGAACAGAAGAGATGTATCAATATGCTTACGTTCAAGGAGCAAAATTATCAAATCTGGCTTGTTCATTGCCACAAGGACCTGTTCATCTAAATTTACCGTTAAGAGAGCCACTATTACCTGATTTAGACTTAGCTGTTCCAAAAGTTAAGTCAGTTAATACAATGACTGGAAAAAGTTGTCTATCAAAAGCTGAGATTGAAACGATAAGCCAAAACTGGTCAGGGAAAAAAGGTATTTTTGTTGTAGGGCCATCATTTGATGAGGAAGCAGTGAGACAATTAGTTGACTTGGCAGAACAATTAGGTTGGGTTATTCTAGCTGATCCGTTAGCGAATATTCGAACTTTTGGCATAGATAGTCCAACAATTTCACCATACTATGATACGTATTTACGTTATGTTAAAGAAGATATGACGCCTGATATCATTGTGCGATTTGGAAAACTGCCTGTGTCAAAACCGTTAAATCAATGGCTCGCGACATTTACAGGTGATTATTATTTAGTAGAATCTGCAACAGAATGGTTAGATGCATCAAAAATGATGACAACATTAATCGTGTCAGATGAAGTCGACTTTTTATCCAATATGTTAGAAACTCAGTTAAAAAGGGCTGATGAAAGTTGGCTAGAATCATTTAATAAATTAGACCAAATCGTTGTAAACGGCATAAAAAGCCAAGATATAACATTGTTTAGTGACGGTAATATCACCCAAGTCGTTTATCAAACGATGCAAGAAAATGATCAGTTGTTTGTCTCAAATAGTATGCCTATTAGAGATTTAGATACATATCTTCCTGTCACGAAAGAAAGAGTTACTATTTATGGTAATCGTGGGGTAAATGGAATAGACGGGGTAACCTCAACTGCTTTAGGTGTAGCAGCAAATGATACAACACGTCACACACGATTATTGATTGGGGATTTATCTTGTTTTCATGACACGACAGGTTTGGCGATGGCGACAAAATATCAATTACCTATTACGATTATTGTAATCAACAACAATGGTGGTGGAATATTTTCAATGCTATCTCAAAAAGACTTACCGACATCTTTGTTTGATGATTTATTCGCTACCTCAACTAATGTTAATTTTGAAGCTATGGCTAACACGGTATTGCTAGATTATTCATCTGCTGAATCCTTAAATGAGTTAGAAAGCTTACTTAACGACCGTCCGAATTATCCAAGATTGATTGAAGTTCGTACTAATCGAGAAGAAAACGCAGAGTTAAGAAGAGCGTTCCAACAACAAGTACGTCAGACAATAGAACGTGATATGACATGCTAATAAGCGTCAGAGATTTAGACTATTATATCAATTATGTGACAGAGTTCGACTGTATGAAACCAACATTACTGTGTTTGCATGGGTTTACTGGAACATCACAAACGTTTCGTTTTTTACATGCTATCAAAACCCATAATGTTATCGCGATTGATTTGATAGGGCACGGAAAGACAAGTGTCTTTGTTCACCCTTATCGCTATACAAGTGAACAACAGGTAAAAGATTTGGAAGAGATACGTGAGTTTTTAAATCTAGATAAAATAGATCTGTTGGGTTACTCAATGGGAGGACGTCTTGCATTGGCTTACGCATTTGAATATCCGACACGAGTCAATTCACTGATTTTGGAAAGTTCTTCCCCAGGATTAGATGATACTGATTCAAGGGGGAATCGTCGCCAATCAGATAATCGTTTAGCTTGTTTATTACTAGATAAGGGGATTGGAAAATTTGTTGATTACTGGGAGACGATCCCTTTGTTTGATACACAAAAGACGTTGTCACAAATAGTTCGTGAGACTATCAGACAGGAACGACTGTCGCAACAAGCAATCGGACTTGCTATGAGCTTGCACTATTTTGGTACAGGGACTCAACCATCACTATGGGATAAATTAGAAAAAAAGTATCCTTTTTATCCTTATTTTTTGGTTGGACAAAAAGACGTTAAGTTTGTATCCCTGGCTAAGCAAATGAATCAGATTATGACAGAATCAACGGTGATTGAGTTTGAAGATAGTGGTCATTGCATTCATGTTGAAAAACCAGCAGCGTTTTTAGCAACAGTGACACAACTTTTAGAGTGAGGGATAGGTTATGAATATAACAAAAATAGAGAGTTATCATGTAAGACTACCTTTAGTGGCACCATTTAAAACAAGTTATGGCTTTTTATCGCATAAAGCAATGGATATTCTTGTTGTAACAGATGAACTTGGTAACCAAGGATACGGGGAATTAGTAGCGTTTGAACAACCTGATTATACAGAAGAAACATTAGAAACAGCTCGGTTGATTCTAGCTAATCATTTAATTCCGTTGTTAGTTCAGTCACAGATTACTCATCCAGATGATGTCATACGATTATTTTCTGTAATACGTGGAAACTGGATGGCTAAATCTTCTTTAGAAACAGCAATTTGGGATTTGTATGCAAAAAGGCATAAAAAAAGTTTGGCAGAACTATTTAGTAGTCAGACTGACAAATTATCTGTTGGGGTGAGTATTGGCATTCAAAAAAGCGTACAGGACTTGATTGAAGTGGTATCACGTTATGTGGCTGAAGGATATACTCGGATAAAATTAAAAATAGCACCCAATCAGGATGTAGATTTTGTGAAAGCCGTAAGATATCATTTTCCAGAGATGCTTTTAATGGTGGATGCAAATTCTGCTTATGATTTAGACAGTCTAACTATTTTTAAAGAACTAGACACGTATCAACTATCGATGATTGAGCAACCTTTTGGCTATTCAGATTTTTTAGAACATGCTGAACTTCAAAAGAATATTGAAACACCGATTTGTCTAGATGAAAATATTCGTAGTGTAGAAGACGTGATGTTAGGTCATCGTTTAGGTAGCTTGGGAGCTGTTAATCTAAAAATTTCGCGTGTAGGTGGTGTGACACAAGCACAAAAAATTGTTGAGTATTGTAAAAATAATGGCTTAGGACTATGGTGTGGTGGCATGTTTGAGTCAGGTGTTGGACGAGCACTTAACTTGGCTTTTGCTTCTCAAGAAGGGTTTAATTTTCCGGGTGATATTTCCGCTTCAACTCGATATTTTAAAGAAGATATCATTAATGAAATGTTTGAACTAGAAAATGGAAGGCTAAGTGTACCTAGGGAAACTGGGTTAGGTGTGACATTAAATAAAGAGATGTTAGAAAAATATGGTCACTATCATGTGATGTATGTCAAATAAATATTTTTGTATTTTATAAGTAGCCAAGGGTTGCTTTTTATTTTATATTTTTCATTTGTCAAATTAAGCTAGAAAAAATCTATGTTGTCTACAAATCTCAAAAATACTTCTAATGGTGTTTTATAGTTTAATGATTTTCTAGGAATATTATTTCTTTTAGATGTGATAGAATGGATAAACGAGTTCTCCACGTCATTGAAATCCATTTTCTTGGGCAATTTATCTTGACGTAGCAACGCATTAGACTGTTCGTTTAAACCTCTTTGGGATGGGGTTCCAGGCTCAGTAAAATAGATATCAACATCATTATAATTAATCAAAGACAGTTGTTTAAAAAGCGTCTGCCTTTTTATGGGATTAATCGTTATTAAGTTAAAATAGATAGTAAAAAAGCAATAAAAATTAACTATTATTATATTTTTAATTATATTTGTTCGTTTTACTGTTGAAAAAGTAAAAGAAAGTTGTTATGATATCGAGGTAATAAAAAACCATATAATTCTAGTAATACGGTCTAGAAGTTTCTACAAGTTACCCGTAAAGTAACTTACTTTGGCATATGAATCTTATTATTCTGCCATGATGTGTTTTTTTAAATCAATAGGAGGAATAGTAATGAAAGAAAAGATTGATCAGTATTTTGGTATCACCGCTTCAGGTTCTACTTTTAAACGAGAGTTTACAGGAGGGTTAACGGCATTTTTTGCGATGTCTTATGTTATTTTTGTTAATCCGATTATTTTAGGGCAAGCAGGGATGCCACAAGATGCCGTCTTTATGTCGACTATTTTGTCTTCAGCCATCGCCATGCTCATTATGGGGTTATGGGCAAAATTTCCACTAGGTCTTGCACCATGTATGTCAATGAATGCTTTTTTTGCTTATTCAGTTGTTTTGCAAATGGGAAAATCTTGGCAAGAAGCATTGGCATCCGTTTTAGTTGCCTCAGTGTTGTTTTTAATGCTTGCTTTTTCAGGTGCTCGCTCTAAAATAATTAAAGCTATACCAACGAATGTGAAACAAGCAGGAACAGTAGGTTTGGGGATTTTTATCGCTTTTGTTAGTTTTAAAAATTCAGGAATCATCGTACCAGATGAGGGAATGTTTATTACATTTGGCGGTTTTTCTAACCCTAATGTGATTATCGCATTCTTTGGTATCATCACAGCCGCATTTTTCTTAGTGAGAAAAAATCAATATGCCGTGTTTTTAGGAATGATTGGTGCTGCCGTATGTGGATTGTTTATTCGATTTGGTGCATCAATGAATTGGTTTAACCTTAGTGCGGATGTTATCGCGACATTACCACAATTACCAAAAGGCTCGCCAGTTGTCATTCCGACTGCGCCAATGAATGCCATGATGAACGATACATTTATGGTTGCGGTGAAAAATTTAGATAAGATGTTATCGTTAGATTCTATTGTTATTATTTTGACATTTTTATTTTTAGATTTCTTTGGAACAGCGACGACATTGTCTGCAGCTGCAACACAAGTATCCGATATTAAACAAGAAAGCTTTGAAGATAACAAACGTATTTACAGTGCCGATGCTTTGGGAACATTTTTTGGTTCAATCTTAGGAACATCAAGTTTATCAACTTATATTGAATCTGTATCAGGAATTATTGCTGGTGCTAGAACTGGTTTGATGAGTGTCATTGTGGCGGGATTATTTTTATTATCAGCCTTCTTTTATCCAGTGTTATCTCTTGTCACAACAGCTGTGACCACGCCAGCGATGGTGGTAATTGGTATTTTTATGATGCAAAACATCACAGGGATTGATTGGGATGGTGGATTTGAAGAAGTTATTCCAGCTTTTCTAACGATTGTCATGATGCCGTTAACCGGTTCAATTGCTTTAGGACTTGTATTAGGATTCTTATCTTATGAGTTATGCATGATGTTTGCCGGACGATTAAAAGAAATTCCAAATGTGATGCATTTTATCACAGTGATTTCTATACTCTATTTATTTACAATTTAACTAAAATCCACATGTCTAAAAGTGATGACATGTGGATTTTGTATCTTATACGGTTTGTTTGCGAAACATACTGTAATAAAAATAAGTCAACTTACAATCGACTTAAAGTTGTCGGTAAATCTCCTCCCCAAAAGAGATGTATTATCGTTTACTTTGTGGGGATATTCTACTTAAAACAATAAAACGTGTACTTTACCTTGATCCAGATATCTTAGTACTAAATTGGTTAGAAGGATTATGATGAATTAATTTACAAGGAAGTTTATTAGCAGCCTCGACTTATAAAGGTGTTACAAAAATCAGTTCAGGTATTAACAATATAAGACTTAATACAGTTCACGATTATTATAATTTTGGCGTGATTGTTGATAGATATCGACAAAGATTAAAAGATGACTAATATTAACAGTATAAATGATGCGAGAAAATACATGAGTTATTTGGCTAGAAGTCGCGGAAATCATGACCTATTTTGGGACATGACCAATACATCTATTTTAAGACTTTCTAGTCAGCTTATTTATTTTACTTGTTTTCCTTGATAATAGCTTGATGTAATAGGTGATTTTCTAGCAACAAATTCAGCTGATGACATTGCCGAAGTAAGTAAATAAGTAGCTTCATCACCAACACTAGGCCATATATGGTTTCCGTCTTTATCTAAAGTAGTCACGCCATCAGTCATTAATCCTAAAAGCTGAGTCAAATCACTTTGGTCTTTTACGTTAAATAATTCACCTAAACGCACCAATTTTTCTTGAAGTGAGCCATCACCATAAGGAGACCAACAGTCGTAAATATTATCACAACCTAGATGAACAGAGACACCGTAATCGATAAGCTCCATAATCGGAGGGATTGTATTTGGTGTAATAGGAACACTCGTTACAATATGGATACCCTGTTTAGCTAAATCGGAAAACACTTGTTTTCTTTCGTCACCAACAAAATCATTTAAGCCAAATGCATGACTGATAAACACTTTATCTTGCCATCCATGTTTTTTAGTTAAATGAATGATTTCTTTTATGGTTGTTGTTCCAGCTTCTTTTCTATCATGAACATGGATATCAATCCCCACATTATAAGTTGTCGCTAGTCGAAATGTTTCATGAAGAGATGCTTTATAGTCGCCATCTAGCGAGTAAGGATCCACACCGCCAACAAAATTAGCACCATTTTGTAAAGCTTTTTCCATTAATTGACTGCTTTTTGAACGTAATAATCCATGTTGTGGAAAAGCAACTAGTTCAATAGGTGTACACACATTTTTTCGCAGTGATGTCATGGCGTTTAGGTATCTAAGGCCCGTTGCTGGTTCGATATCTATATGAGACCTAAACGCAGTCACGCCATGGGAAACTTCTAAGTCATACAGTGCTTTAGCACGCACCTCGATGGGTTCATCTAGACTATCCAATATAGGAATTTCTGTTTCAAAACGTTCCACTAAACTTTTAACAGGAGTGATTGGAGTATATTGTGTTCCTAATTTACTTTTGTCTAAGTGGCAGTGTTTTTCTACGATACCTGGTAGTAGTAACTGTTCATTACAATCTATAAATTTTTCATCATTAGAAGAAAAATATTCTGTAGGAATAATGGTTGTAATCTTTCCATTGTGGATGTGGATGGCCACTAATTGTGTTTCAGTTGCTTTAATCCAATCATTTTCTCTGATAAATCCAGTTTCTATACGCACGTTTGTTAACCAATAAGTCATATTATCTCTCCTTTAATGATGTTGAAAATCACGATTTATTTAAGAGTACACTATTAATAAGAAAAAGACTAAATAAATGCACGTTAAAAAAAGACTCTAAATTGAGTCTTTCGTTGTTATTAATTAGTTTCATAATCTTTCCAAACTTTATTAGCATAAATACTGTTAAATAAAAGTGCAGCTTGTAGAGCAATTTGAGAAAGGTAAATCCCTAACGAGCCAATATCTGATTTTCCTGTCCATGAATTAAAGGCAAGTAGTGACCAGTATAATAGATTGGCGATATTGACAAAAATCCATAATGACCAGTTTTCTTTGTATTTGAAAATATAAAGAGTTTGTGCAATTAAAGATATGACAAGGTTTGCGCTATCAATATATGGTAGTTGCCCACCAAAATTCCCAATGACAATCCAACCAATGACCCAAGCAATCACACTTCCTAAAAATAGGAACTGTTTTGTTTTAGGTTTGAATTCATGCACAGCTCCATCATTGCCCCATAAAAACCAGCCAATTGGTTGTGAGATAACATAAATAATATTCATGACAAATGAGCCATAAGCATGACTCTGCCAAGCAATATACGTCATTGCAAGACATTGAATAATACCAAATAAGAACGTGATTTTTCGCCCTTTCATCCCATAAACCAGACAGATAACACCAGCAACTCCACTAATCATTCCGATAACTGAGTCTGGAGAAATCATAAAAACAATCAGTTGAAGAGATAATAAAACAGAAACGTATTTTACTTCAAATGGCTTCCAACCAACAAATAATTGATTATAAATCCATGAATATTTTGTATCAGTCATTTTAATTTCCCAACTCATTTAAAATCGTTAAAGCAAGTTTTATGGAATCCATTTCACCTTTTGCAACAGCATCTTCTTCATTTACTAAACTGTTGACACCTTCGCTTAAGTCGGCTTCGTAAAAAACTACATTATTTAAGATAGAAAGGGCACGAATACCCTTTAAGCTACCTAAAACATAAAGAGCGCTACTTTCCATATCGGCACCTAAAATACCAAAATGAGACCAATATTTTTCCGTTTCGGCATTATTTTCCATATAAAATCCATCATGCGAACGCGTAATACCATAATAACCATTTGGTAAAAATTTTTTTGCGCTAGATAGTAACTCATTGTTTGCAACAGCAGGAAAATCAATAGGAACATATTTTTTTGTCAATCCTTCATCGCGAACAACCCCTGTCGGAATAATTAATGCACCGAGTGGAATATTGTGTTGCATGGCTCCACAACTACCTACCCGAATAATAGTATCAATCCCAATGTTAGCTAATTCTTCTACAACAATTGCTGTGGAAGGAGCACCGATGCCGGTAGCAATGACTAAAATAGAAGCGCCTTGGTAGTCACCTTTAATAGAAATGTAGCCACGATTATCACTAAGTTTATCTACGTTTTCTAAACATGAAGCGACACGTTCGACCCGTTTTGGATCACCGACAATAATTGCTTTTGAAACTTGTTTCATTTTTTCTAGTTGGATATGTGCTTGTTTGGTCATAAGATTTCCTTTCTTAAAAATGTTTAGTAGTTATTTCTTTAGATAATATAATACACTAAAAAAATAAAAAGATATAATAAATTTTTAAAATAGTCCGAGACAAATAAATTGCACTAATAAAAAGACGGTGTTACTATAATAATATAATAAAACTTACAAAATGTAAGTGTATATAAGGAGATAATCATTATGAAAAAATATGGGGTTATTGTAGGTTCAACAAGAAAAAATTCTTATTCAGAAGCGGTAGCAAAGGCAATAGTAAAAGGTTTACCAAATGGCGCAGAGGTAACATTTATCAACATCAGTGATTTACCTTTGTACAATCAAGATTTAGATGCCGACTCACCTGCTGAATACACACGTTTTAGAGAAGAAGTCGCTGCACAAGATGCCATTATTTTTGTCACACCAGAGCACAACAGAAGTATACCAGCTGCTTTAAAAAATGCATTAGATGTTGCTTCAAGACCATGGGGACAAAATGTATGGGCTAAAAAACCAGCACTTGTTGCTTCTCAATCTATTTCAGGTATTTCAGGTGTCTTAGCGCATCATGTGTTAAGACAGTCATTAGTATTTTTAGATATGCCAACTATGCAACAACCTGAATTGTACATTGGTCATTCCGATCAGTTGTTTGATGAAAACTTAGAACCAACAAATGATGATACAAAACAATTTTTAGCAAATGCTGGAAAACAATTTAGTGAATTTGCAGCAAAATTTGCTTAGTTAAAGACAAAAAAACTATCACAGTAAATGACTGTGATAGTTTTTTTGTCTTTAAGGATGGTGTTATGT
>SKEY01003521.1_pt1 | contig 13955 bp, 10 predicted proteins | sample 4843871 | NCBI WGS metagenome assembly SKEY01 (sample SAMN11008797, study PRJNA524170) | human gut metagenome | biome: Human fecal sample; material: Feces; isolation source: fecal sample from pouch patient p36 | host: Homo sapiens | place: Israel: Tel-Aviv | collected 2016-12-04 | reverse complement strand
GGGCATGACGGGATGGTGGGGAGGGGAACTTGGATGGAATCTTCATAAACATACCTGCCTTTATGTAATGTAGTCCGGTTCTGGATGGTATACAACCCCCTGGGGCGCATGGCTGACGGGGAGCATTGATTACACACGCCTGGAGGAAAAAGAGAATTGCAGTTTATTTGATTAATTGGATAGTTCCGTCCCCGCTGAGCTTAAAGAGGACGGTGGCGCCAATGGGAAACAGGAAGATACCGGGCAGCCCCAGGACTTTGCCGCCCACAAACATGCAGAGCAGGGCAGCAGCAGGAGGGAGGCCCATCTGCAGGCCGACCACCTTGGGCTCAAGGGACTGGCGGACTACCGTAATCAGCAGATAGAGGCACACAAGGCCGATGCCCAGGCTCCTGGAACCTGTGGTCCAGGCAATAAAGGCCCAGGGCAAAAGGACGGTGCCCGTGCCCAGCACAGGCAGGATATCCACCAGTGTAATCAGGCAAGCGGCCGTGAACCCCATGGGCACTCCCAGGATTAGGAAACCCACGGACAGTTCCGCAAAGGTAAGGGCCATAAGCAGGGCATATGCCTTAACCAGACGCCCTGTCACATCCCGTATGCTGGCACATGCAGCCGTGAGTATGGCCCGCTGTTTTTCCGGAATCTGGCGCATGAGGAATGCAACGGTCTGCCGGTAACTTCCGGTAAGGAAGAAAGACGCAATCACCGCAGCCAGGATATCCACCAGAAGGGATGGGAAACCAACAAGGACAGAGGCGCCGTAGCCAATCAGGCTGGAGGAAAGGGCGCCTGCTGCATTTTCCATGGCATGCTCCAGACTGGTCCCAAGGGAGGAGATATGGATGCTATGGCCTGGGAAACTGGCTTCCAGAAGCGTGAAAAACCGGGAAAGCCCTGGTTCCACCACTTCGCTGTATAACGCTGGAAGCTTCCTGCCCTGTTCCTGGATGCAGGAAAACAGCCAGTTCCCGGAGACAGCCGCCAGACTGAAGAGACAGCCATAGAACAGAAGGAGGACTGCCGCTGCCGCACACTTCTGCCCGCCTTTCATGCGGCTTCCTAAAAAGGAGACAGCCGGGTCCAGCACCGCGGCAATTGCCAGCGCCATGATAAAGGGCATGAGCATGGGAATCAGCCTTTTAAAGAGAATATAGCAGATTACACCGATAATGGCAAAGTAAATAAAGCTGATGATAAAGGTCCTGCGTTTTTGGAGGTCCATATGACATGCATCCTGTTTGTTTGCTTACCTCTATTATAGGCAGTGGAAATGCCGCAGTCAAGAAATAATCCCCAGAATTTGGAGGACATGCTATCAGGAGGATATACAATCAGGAGAATATGCAATCAGGAGGACATGCTGTCTCAGATACCTAAGACCATATGCCCATACAGCGCAATCCCCGCACATATGAGAATCCCGGGAACCGTGGCGATACAGACAGCCGTCCCGGCCCATTTCCAGCTTTTTGTCTCCCTGGCAATTGCCTGGCAGGTGGTCAGACAGGGCCAGTGCAGGAATGTAAAGACAAGGGTACAGATTGCTGTAATCCAGGTCCAGCCCTGGGAGGCGAGCAGCTGGTACAGGGAAAAGCCATTGCCGCCCGCGGCCAGGGAACCGCCCAGCATGCCGCCAAGGGGCCCGCCTTCAAGGTAGGCCATGATGAGGATTGGAAGGAACAGCTCTCCTGCCGGGAAGGACAGCACAAAGGCCGCCAATATGGCCCCGTCCATGCCAAGAAGGACCGCGGCAGGATGGAGCAGGCCCGTAAATGCAGCCAGCAGGCTGGGAACGCCGGCGGCAGGCCGGTGAAAGGACACGAATCCGCTGGAAGGGCCTGTGTAGAAGAGATTGGCCAGGAACCATATGATGATTCCGGCGGGAACCGCCGCCCTGACCGCGCGTCCGGCAAACACCATGGTTCTGTTCAGGAGGGAGCGCAGGGCTGAGCGGGTAATGTGCATTTTCCTGTAAGGGGACAGTTCTAGGGCGAGGGCGGAGGGAAGTCCCTTTAACAGTGTTTTTGACAGAAGCCAGGATATCCCCAAGGACAGGTAGACAGCGGCCAGCAGCAGGATGGAAAACAACAGGGCGCAGGACAGGGAACCGGTCAGGGAGTCCACGGGACCGGCGGCAAAAAACAGGGGAATCAGCATTATAAAAACAGGAAAACGGCCGCAGCAGGGAATCATGGAATTGGTGAGTACGGCAATGATGCGTTCCCTGGGGGACTGGATGGACCGGCAGCAGGCCACTCCGGCAGCATTGCACCCCAGACCCAGGGCCATGGTCACACATTGTCCGCCGCAGGCGCCGCATTTTTCAAATATGGGGTCCATGCCCATGGATGCCCTGGGAAGGAATCCAAGGTCCTCCAGAAGGGTGAAAAAAAAGAGGAAAACAGCAAGGGGAGGCAGCATGATGGCAGTGGTCCAGGAAAGCGCACGGAAGCCACCGTGAATAAGGCAGCCTGTAAGCCAGGGAGCCGCCCCCAGATATGCCATGGCGCTGTCCAGATACAGTTCCAGCCGTGACAGGGCATTCCACAGCAGGAGGGATGGGACACCGCCAGCAAGCATGGTCAGATGGAGGACTCCGGCCAGCAGCAGGAGCAGTATGATTTTCCCTGTAACAGGCCCGGTGAGGATGAGGTCCAGCAATACCCTGCGGGCGCCGTCTGCCTCTGAGGTGACGGAGATGCATTCCGCAGTCAGTTTCTTAGGCGAAAAATCCAGACAGTCATAGCAGAATGCCTTCCGGTTCCCTGGTTTGGCCGCATAATGTATGGCGGCCTTGACATCGTCAAGATGGCTCTGGTCCCGGGCGCAGCAGGGGATGACGGGAATCTGGAGCACATCCTCCAGAAGGTTATAATCAATCACCAGCCCTGTCCGAAGGGCCTCGTCACAAAAATTAACACAGAGTATCACTGGGATGCTGCCTGTATTTTTGGTTCCGCTATCCATTCCAAGGACTTGTTTTAACAGGTGAAGTCCCAGTTCCAGCCTGGTCGCGTCAGCCACCACTGCAATTACATCCGGCTGCCGGGATTGCAGGAGGGAATCATTGCTTTCACGGGAACCGGAATCCGGAAACGGAGCAGAGGAAAGGGAATAGGCGCCGGGCATGTCAAGAAGCATATAAGACTGGCCGCAGTATCTGTAAGTACCGCGGCCAGGCGCTCCCCCGTCCCCCCACCAGCCGCCGGTGTAGCGGCACATACCTGTCAGTCCGTTGAATATGGTGGTTTTTCCGGATTTCGGGGTTCCTGTAAGGGCAATCACGCTGTATTCATTTTCCATTCAATCACTCCATATATAAATCCAATCCAGGGAAATGGATTGGGCCTTATGATTAGATATGCCGGGAAATCCTGGTGGTGCCAGTACAGCGGAGGGGTTCCGGCGCCCCAGGAGCCGGTCTGCCTGAATCACGCCAGTCCATCCATATGCCGCCGCTTTGGACATGACGGAAACTGTTTTGATTTTACATACGTCTTTTGATATAATGGAAAGATGTATTGTCGTATGGTCCGTATCAAGGAGGAGAAAAGATGATGAGGAAAATGCTGATACTGCCTGTGCTGATACTGACAGCAGTTTTTACGGCTGCGTGCAGCGGACAGGGGGATAAGGAAGACAAAGCCGGGATACCTGCCGGACTGGAGGCGGACAGCCGTGTGGACAGGGCCGGAGAGGAAGCTGCCGGGACTGTCAACCCGTACTATGAAGAGGTGAACCGTGTCATCTACAGTGAGTTTAATTCTCCCCTTGGAAATATTCCGGAACCCATTGATGAAGCCTTTGAATTCCGCCTTGGGGATACGCCGGACGGAATCAGGAAGGCATACGGCAGCCTGAAGCTTCGGGAGGAAACGGACCTGCTGGACCCGTTTACTGAAAAACCGGTGCCGGGCGCGCAGGAGAGAAGCCGGATCTTTGACAGCAGGAAGGTATTTGCTGTTGAAAAGGAGACGGAGGCCGGGGATTACCGGACAATCCTTTCATTGGCAGCGGAAACCGGCGCGGCCGGTGAGACAGGTGCGGCCGGTGAGACAGGTGCGGATGGCCAGCCGCTTACCATGGTGGAGGTGAACCCGGATGAGATGTCCTTGTCCTCAATCAGGCTTCCGTCATCCATAGCAGATATGATTAATGACCACAAAGAGGAAGGGTCATGGAATAACTATAACCCGGAAACTTTGTGCTTTTCTTCCATTCAGTCTAAGGAAACAGCCCCGGGTTATCACACGGTCAACGCGGCTTTTGTGGTATTTAAGGACCGGGATTTCAGCCAATACCTGGAATACAGGATGGAATGCCTGTGCAACACCCTTTTTGATGAAACCGCTGCAGAGGTTAAGGAAATGATGGAGGACAGGCTGGATGAACTTTCAGATTGGCAAAAGGCGGACATAGGGCAAAAAGAGCGCCTGATTGTAAGCCATCTGACCCTAAAGGCAGTCACGCCGGAACAGGGCCATGGGGACGGGGACAGGGATTATGCGGACCAGGTTCTGGAGTTTGTAAAAAGCGGGCGGAACCAGGACTATTTTCTTACAAAAGGAAATGTTACCCATACCCTGCTGGAGCCATATGGGGATTTCCTGAAAGGACAGCCTGAGGGACTGGAATCCCTATTGAAGCCGGAAGCCGCTGTCCTTGGGGCGTACGGTGACAGCGCTTTAGCAGACACCTTCCGGGACGTGCTGGGGACGGACGTGCTGGAGCCAGATATGCTGGGGATGGACGCGCTGGAGATGGACCTGCTGGAGCCAGGGGGTCTGGAAGTGCTGTCCGCCGCTAATTTTATGGACCGGGAAGCAGATGTGAAGGACGCCCTCATAACACGGATGCGGCATTACGGCGGGGCGGGTGATCATGGATATGTGACGGTGCCGGAGCAGGTGGGGGATGCGTTGAAACAGCACTGGCTGGCATGGATGGCAGACGGCGCTGTTTACTCGGAATATGATTATGGGAATGAAAGGATAACCGTGGCTTCGTCCGGCCTTTCACAGGATGGGCGCTTTTGTTCGTTCCAGGTTGATGTAATCCCTTCAGATTATCCGCGGATAACAGTCCGTTATGACGTTGCCGGAAGCCGCTATGGAGCCGGGCTGATAATGGACGGGGATTTTGGGTTGGCAGGGTATGACTGAACAGGCAGGCCCTTTGCAGGGCAGGCTGCAGGACATTGTAAGACGGGATTAATTCTACGGCTTGACGGCGGAATCGATATCAACTATACTAAAAGGAAAATACGCAGGAGATGAACAGTTATGGGATTTCAGGACGATTATGTGATGAGGACCATCAGCGACCTGGTCAGGGCCATTGCAAGGCTGGTGCTGGGCAAGAACGATATAGACTATGAGCTTCCGGAGGACGAGGACAGGTATACCCCCATGGACCGGGTGTACCGCCAGTTAAAGGACATGGCGGATGCAGGCGATATCAACGGGGCTGAGAATTATCTCTCGGACCAGCTGGATCCCCAGGATATTGACCGCCTGGAGATGGCCCTTACTTTTTATATGTATCTTAACCAGATGAAGGATGACACACTTTTCGAGGCGAACTATTCGCGGGAGGAGATTGTGGACGGTATCAACAGCGTGTGCGCGGAATATGGCATTTCAGGTTTTGAGCATTTTGTGGATACTACCATGGTGTAAGTTTAATAGCTGCCAGATGGACGTGGGAACATGTGCACCTGGCTGCTTTTGTGAAAATCAGAAGGAAAGAGGAAATCCATGGAGATAAAAAGAGAATGCGCTCAGTATTTGGAGGAATACTATAAGGAGCTTTTTTTCGGCAGCGTGAATAAGCGTTTCAGGGCCATGACGGCCGCTGAATTGAGGAAACGGTTAAAGCGCCTGACTGAGGAGAACCTAAAGCCCCTTGAGAAAGCCAATGAGTTGAGCGATGTCCATGCCATGCTGTCCAAGGTCTGCGCATATCTGATGCACAAGGAGGGAAAGCTGCCGCCGGGACCGGCTGTCCAGGAGTGGGAACAGAATTGTGCCAGCATGCAGGAATTCTGCGGCGCCCTTGCAAGAAAGGACCTGGAGTACCTGTCGGGCCTGTCCCTGGAGGAACTGGAGCATGTCCTCAGGATGCAGGGAATCCGCCGTTATCTGCTGACCAACTCATTGGACCGTGCCTACCAGCTGTTCTATATACCAAAGACCATTAAAAAGGGAATCCGGGAGTCCGTGAACCAGAAGCCGGAGGAGGAGTATCCGGGAGCCAGGGAGATGAAGCGCAGGTTCATCCTCCATGTAGGCCCCACCAACAGCGGCAAGACCCATGATGCATTGGAACGGCTGAAGGAGTGCGGCCACGGGGCGTATTTCGGCCCCTTAAGGCTTTTGGCTCTGGAGGTCTATGATAAGCTTAATTCAGAGGGACTTGCATGTTCCATGATTACAGGGGAGGAGACACTGGAGGTGCCGGGAGCCGTGTGCCAGGCATGTACCGTGGAAATGCTCAATGACCACGATTATTTTGATATCGTTGTGGTGGATGAGTGCCAGATGGTTGCGGACCCATACAGGGGACACAACTGGACCAGGGCGGTCCTGGGGCTTCGGGCAGAGGAGATACATCTGTGCATGGCGCCGGAGGCAGAGGACATCATCGTCCAGATGATAAAACGCTGCGGGGACCAGTTCCGGGTGGTGCGCCACAAGCGGAATACCAGGCTGACCCTGGAGACAAAGCCATATAACCTGAAGCGGGATTTGAAGAAAGGCGATGCCCTGATTGTATTTTCCAAAAAATCAGTGCTTGCCCTGGCCGCCCATCTGGAGAACGAGGGAACCCATTGCAGCGTCATATATGGAAGCCTGCCTCCGGCCACCAGGCGGGAACAGGTGCGCCGTTTCCTGGCAAAGGAGACGGATGTGGTGGTCAGCACGGACGCCATCGGCATGGGTCTGAACCTGCCCATACGCAGGATTGTGTTTGTGGAGACCAGGAAATTCGACGGAGTGGGCAAACGCACCCTGAATCCGGAAGAGATTAAGCAGATAGCGGGCCGGGCCGGAAGATACGGGCTTTACGATGAAGGGTTCGTCACTGCCATTGACGAGCTGGATGTGATAAAGGACGGTCTGTCCAGGCTTCCCATCCCCATCATGAAAGCATATGTGGGCTTCCCGGAACAGCTGCTGAACCTGCCGGCCGAGATTGACACCCTGGTGAAAATCTGGGCGTCCATGGATACGCCTTCCATTTATGAGAAGATGGAGGTGGACGAGCTCCTGTCCCTGTACATGACATTTGAACATGTGCACCAGGACGATATGGACACATTTACCAGACAGGAGATATATAAGCTGATTACGTGTTCCATTGATATAGATAATAAGATGGTCATGGACCTGTGGAAAGATTACTGCAGGGATTACCGGGATGTGGATGAACTGGAATTCCCCTACAGCCCGGGCGATGACCTGTATGACCTGGAGAGCTATTATAAAATGCTGGATCTGTATTTCCAGTTTTCCAGGAAGGCAGGACTTCCGGTCCAGACCGGAAACCTGAATGAGGAGCGGCGGCGCACCGAAGAGGAAATCAGCCGTATCCTGAAAACAGAATGTGCCAGCTATTCCCGCAAGTGTTCAGCCTGCGGACGGGAGCTGTCATGGGATTACCCCTTCTCTGTATGTGAGAAATGTTTTGAGCGGGGGAAGGTAAACCGTACCCATAACCGAGGGGGACGGCGCCGCGCATCATAGAGGCGGGCCATTACCGCAGGTCTGCGCAGGGATGCGCCAGTTGTTTATAAGAGTATGGGAAAGACAAAGGAGGAAGAAAATGGAAAATCAACGTATCATTCAGGTGGAGGACAAGGTACCCTTTAAGCTGCTTGTTCCCCTGAGCATCCAGCACATGTTCGCCATGTTCGGCGCATCCATCCTGGTGCCCTTTCTGTTCGGCATCAGCCCGGCTGTGGTCCTGTTCATGAACGGTGTGGGGACCTTGCTGTTCATCTGTGTGACAAAGGGAAAGGCGCCTGCTTATCTGGGCTCCAGCTTTGCGTTCCTGGCCCCGGCCGGGGTGGTCATCCAAAACTTCGGGGAATCCGGATACGCCTATGCGCTGGGCGGTTTTGTGGCCGTGGGATTCTGCGGATGTATCCTGGCATTCATCGTTTACAAGTTCGGCACGGAATGGATTAATGTTGTCCTTCCTCCGGCAGCCATGGGTCCGGTGGTGGCCTTGATCGGTCTTGAACTTTCCAGCAATGCGGCTGACAATGCAGGCCTTTTAGACCCTGCAATGGACCCAAGGAAGATTATCGTATTCGTAATCACACTGGGCACCGCTGTATTTGGCTCCATCCTGTTCAGGAAGTTCTTCTCAGTCATCCCTATCCTGATAGCGGTCATAGCAGGGTATGTGGCTGCATTTGCATGCGGACTTCTGGATTTCTCAGCAGTGGCTGCGGCGCCTGTATTTGCACTGCCAAACTTCTCCAGACCCAAGTTTAACCTGGAGGCAATCATGACCATCCTTCCGGTCCTCCTGGTCATCACTTCGGAGCACATCGGACATCAGGTGGTCACCAGTAAGATTGTGGGCCGCGACCTGTTAAAGGACCCGGGCCTTCACCGCTCCCTGTTCGGAGACAACTTCTCCACCATGATATCCGGACTCATCGGTTCCGTGCCAACCACCACCTACGGGGAGAACATCGGCGTCATGGCCATCACCCGGGTATACAGTGTGCGCGTAATCGCAGGCGCCGCCGTGCTGTCCATCATATGTTCCTTCATCGGCAAGCTGTCCACCCTGATCAGCACCATACCGGGGCCGGTCATAGGGGGAATCTCCTTCCTGCTCTACGGAATGATCGGTACCTCGGGACTGCGTATCCTGGTGGATTCACAGGTGGATTACGGCAATTCCAGGAACCTGGCCCTGACCTCAGTCATATTTGTCACCGGCCTTTCAGGAATCGCCGTGAAAATCGGCAACATCCAGCTGACCGGCATGGTCCTGGCCTGCGTGGTGGGTATGGTCTTAAGCCTTGTGTTCTATCTGCTGGATTATTTCCATCTGACTAATGACCAGGCGTAGGATGGTGGGTATGTATAGCAGTTATGGGATAGCGGTTATGGAGTAACAGTTATGGAATAGCAGTTATGGAATAGTGGTTATGGAGTAACAGTTATGGGGTGGCGGTTATGGAGTAACAGTTATGGGATAGCGGTTATGGAATAACAGCCATGAATTACAGGTATGGAAATGCATTGGAAAGTCATTGACATTTACAGTGAAATCTGCAATAATGACTGATAAAGTAAAGTGTTAAACCGATGAAGCGGAGATCAAACCGTAAAGGGCATTCACAGAGAGCAGGGGATGGTGGGATTCCTGTAATAAGCCGGACGGCAAATGGACCGCTGAGGGAAAGGTGAACGGGCAGGTTAGGTGCGGGCAGGAAGACTGTGGCGGGAAGAATGCGGCAGGAAAGACTGCAGAAGGAAACATGCAGCAGGAAGACTGCAGACGGAAGCGTGCCGCAGGAAGGCCGCAGACGGAAGTGTGCCGCAGGAAAGCCGCAGATGGAAGTGTGCCGCAGGAAGGCGACAATCGGCCGTTGCAGCTGTCTGGCATGTATAATCCGGCATTTATAGCCCCAGTATCCGGACCGCAGGCCTGCGTTAAAGGCAGAATATGTGCCGGATTGTGTCTGGAAGTTCAGTTTTGCCCAAACGCGTCTTAGCATATTTGTTAAAGTGGTAAGCAGATAAGGTGGTACCACAGGTGCTGTATATTCAGGCCTGTCCTTTCTTAAGGACAGGTCTTTTTGTATCTGAAAATAGCAGTAAATGTACATAACGGAAGGAGAAGGGCAATGTCCAAATCATTTTTAATGGGAAATGAAGCAATCGGCCTGGGAGCAGTCAGGGCAGGTGTGCAGGTGGTATCGGGTTATCCGGGCACCCCGTCCACGGAAGTCCTGGAGACAGTGGCAAAACACAACCCAGGTGATATCTATGTGGAGTGGTCGGTGAATGAAAAAGCGGCAATGGAGGTGGCTGCCGCGGCCGCCTATACGGGCGCCAGGACCATGGTCACCATGAAACAGGTGGGACTTAATGTGGCCTCGGACCCCCTTATGAGCCTGGCCTATGTGGGCGTCAAGGGAGGCATGGTTGTCATGGTGGCAGACGACCCAGGCCCCATATCCTCCCAGACAGAACAGGATACGCGTCACTTCGGACAGTTCTCCAAGCTGCCTGTATTTGACCCCAGTTCCCCGGAGGAAGCTTATGAGATGATTGGGGATGCATTTGATTACTCGGAAAAATACCATACCCCGGTGCTGTTCCGTCCCACCACAAGAATCTGCCATGGCTGTGCCAGCGTGGAGTTAAAGGAACGTATCTGTCTTCCGGCACCACAGGGATTCGTGAAAGATTCCAACAAATGGGTTATCTTCCCGCGCCTGTCCAATGCAAACCACAGGATGATTGAGGCGCGCAATCCTGTAATCGGAGATGACTTCAGCAGTTACCGTTTCAACCTGCTGCACAGGGAAGAGAAGGAAACTGTCCAGGGAATCATCACCCATGGAATCAGTTATGAGTTTGTCATGGAAGCGCTGAACGGATACAAGGGCGCGCGTGTAATCAAGATTTCCACGCCCAACCCCACGCCGGAAAAGCTGATGCTTCAGTTCATGGACGGCCTTAATGAGGTCATGGCAGTGGAAGAACTGGACCCGGTGCTGGAGCAGGAACTGATGCTTCTCTGCGGAAAACACCATTTGAATGTGGATATCCGGGGAAAGCTTACGGGTGATGTACAGTGTGCAGGCGAGAACAGCGTGGAGTCCGTGCGCAAGGTGCTGGAGGCTTATCTGGGTGCACCGTACATAGAATATATGGAATCCCTGGATGAGGCTTCCGATGGGGCTTCCGATGAGGCTGTCGATGAGGCTTCCGATGAGGCTGCCGATGCGGCTGCCGGTGCATCTTCCGATATGGCTTCCGATGAGGCTGCCGGTGCATCTTCCGATATGGCTGCCGGTGCGGCCTCCCTACCGGTCCCGCCACTCCCAATCCGTCCTCCGGTCCTTTGTGCGGGATGTCCCCACAGGGCTTCCTTCTATGCGGTCAAGCGTGCCATGGAAAAGCTGAACCAGGAACTGCCCGATGGACAGGAGCCGATGGAAGGCATCTACTGCGGAGACATCGGATGCTATACCCTGGGCAATGCAAAGCCTCTGGACATGGTGGATACCTGTCTGTGCATGGGTGCAGGCATCACCATGGCGCAGGGGATGCAGAGGGTGGAGCCGCACAAGCGTTACTTCTCCTTTGTCGGGGATTCCACATTCTTTGCCTCCGGGCTGACTGGTATTGTGAATGCAGTGTACAATGAGGCCAATCTCACCCTGTGCATCCTGGATAATTCCACCACGGCCATGACAGGCCACCAGCCCCATCCGGGAACCGGCCATACCATGATGGGCCAGGTGGTGGAAAAGGTTGACATAACAAAGGTACTGGAGGGAATCGGCATAAAACACATAAGGACCGTGGATGCGCTGGATCTTAAGCAGTGCGTGGACACCGTGCTGGAGTTTTCCGCCCTAAACGGGGTAAAGGCCGTGATATTCAAGGCTCCCTGCATTGCCATTGTAAAAACCACGAAGAAATGCAGGATTGTGGAGGACAGATGTGTGGACTGCCGCACCTGCATCAATGAAATCGGATGCCCGGCCCTGGTGCTGGACCAGGATAAGGTTAAGATTGATTCCGGACTCTGTACCGGCTGCGGACTCTGCGGCCAGATATGTACCGTGGACGCCATCGAACCTGTGGAATAAGCGAGGAGGATAGATATGACAAAAAATGTATTGTTATGTGGAGTGGGAGGACAGGGAACCGTCCTTGCGTCCCGCCTGATAGCCCTGGCAGCCATGGAAAAGGGGATGGAGGCCAGAGGCGCAGAAACTATTGGAATGGCACAGAGAGGCGGCAGCGTGGTCAGCCATGTGCGGATTGGGGAGGAAATCCACTCCCCCCTGATACCATACAAAGCAGCGGACGTCATCATTGGCTTTGAACCCGCCGAGGCAGTGCGCTGTCTTCCATACCTGAAAAAGGGAGGCTGCATGGTGGTGTCACCCGTGCCGATCCGTCCGGTTACTGCTTCCCTCACAGGCGGCGCCTATACAGGCAATGAGATGATGGAGTATCTGAAACAGACCGTGGATAACCTGGTGGTGGTGGACGGCACAGCCATCTGCGCCAGGAGCGGTTCCCCAAAGGTACTGAATGTGGCGTTGCTGGGCGCTGCCATTGCCAGCGGTTTAATCGGCATTTCCCTGGAGGAAATGGAGCAGGCCATATTAAAACGGGTACCTGAGAAGTTCAGGGCCATGAATGTGACGGCGCTTAACCTGGGCGCTGTCTCAGAACACGCGTGAAAAACGGAGGATAGAACCAATGAAGATGAAAGAATCCCAGTTCCTTCTCATAAAGGAACAGCTGAAGAAACTGACTGGCAAGGAATGTTTTTACAAGCATAAGCTGGAAGGAATCAATGTGGACCAGATACAGTCGCAGGAGGACTTTGAAAAGCTTCCGTTTACGTGGAAAGGCGACCTGAGGGAGGCGTATCCCCTTGGTCTCATGGCTGAACCAGAAGATAAAATCGTGCGTATCCACTCCTCATCCGGGACTACCGGGACCCCGGTCATCATCCCCTACACCCAGCAGGATGTGGATGATTGGGCGCTGATGTTTGCCCGCTGCTATGAGATGGCCGGAATCACCAACATGGACAGGATACAGATTACACCGGGATACGGGCTGTGGACAGCGGGAATCGGATTCCAGCTGGGAGCCGAGCGTCTGGGGGCCATGACCGTGCCCATGGGACCCGGCAACACGGATAAACAGCTGCGCATGATGATGGACATGAAGTCCACGGTCCTGTGCGCCACCTCATCCTATGCCCTGCTGTTGGCAGAGGAGATTGCCAAGAGGGGAATTGGGGACAGGATATGCCTGAGAAAAGGTGTGATTGGATCGGAACGCTGGGGTGACAAGATGAGGAAGCGGATTGCCGCCGAGCTGGGGGTTGACCTTTATGACATCTATGGACTCACGGAAGTATATGGTCCCGGCATCGCAATCAACTGCCAGGCCCAGGGAGCCATGCATTACTGGGATGATTTTATTTACATTGAGATTGTGGACCCGAAGACAGGAGAAGTCCTGCCTGACGGGGAAGTGGGGGAAATCGTCATCACAACCCTGAAAAAAGAAGGCGCGCCCTTAATCCGTTACCGCACCCATGACCTTTCCAGGATTGTGCCCGGCGACTGCCCATGCGGTTCCCCTTATCCAAGAATCGGAACCTTAATCGGACGCACGGACGACATGGTAAAAGTAAAGGGAGTCAACATTTTCCCAAGCCAGATAGAAGAACTGTTAAGCTCCATTGAAGGCGCATCCAGTGAGTATCAGGTCATGGTAGACCATCTCATGGGCAAGGATGTAATGACCTTGTTTGTGGAAACCAACCCATCCATTAACAGGTACGCCCTTGAAATAGAAATCCAGACCAGCTTCAAAAACAGGATAGGCCTGACGCCGGTTGTTAAGCTGGTGGATCTGGGGGAACTTCCGCGAAGTGAGAAGAAGTCTACCAGGGTGTTTGATAATAGGTATTGATGGGGAGAGGCAGAGGGAGCGCGGGGGTGCGCAACCTCTGCTTTTGTTTGGTTCCGGGAGCGGGGCCGGGAGGCGGGCGGCCTTGCGGTTCCTGGTTCCGGGCGCATGGTTTGCTAACTCAAAAAATGGACGGAAACAGGGCACCGCGCCAACTACCGAAGAAATCTTGATGATTTTTCGTCCGTAGGCGCTCTGCGTTCGGGCTTGGAAGCCCTCTCTCGGCCCTGTTTCCGCCCATTTTTTGAG
>SKEY01003517.1_pt1 | contig 13976 bp, 18 predicted proteins | sample 4843871 | NCBI WGS metagenome assembly SKEY01 (sample SAMN11008797, study PRJNA524170) | human gut metagenome | biome: Human fecal sample; material: Feces; isolation source: fecal sample from pouch patient p36 | host: Homo sapiens | place: Israel: Tel-Aviv | collected 2016-12-04 | reverse complement strand
CTTCGCCATGTCCTTGACGTCATAGCTGACTGGCCGGTCAACCGGGTCAGCGAGCTGCTACCCTGGCGCATCACACTGCCAACTGAATAACACATCCCCGTCAATACGGTTCTCGCTGTACGCTTACGATAATTTTATAAATATAGTGACACCATAATAAGTAAAATATGAAATGTACGCCTGAAGCGCCAGCTGGGGCGACGCAGGACGTGGGTTGAGGGAGAGCACTTATGCAGTCGTTATGCATTTAGTTGATTTAAATTATATTGGGCAAAAACTTGGCTTATGAACCATAAGATTAGCTTACCGATTGTTTTACCGTAAAAGTCCCTTTCTTCCACCCAAGGGCGTTTTGAAATAGCCTGTGAATTCGATGGTCTGCCCGATTTTATCATGATCGACAACAGGGTGCAGACCATTCTTCCCTCAGAACATTTGCTGAATAAAGACGGCAATTTTGAAATAATCAAATCGTTTAAAGCAACGACCACAGGAAAAACTGAGCAGACCTGCATCAGCTGCATCCACCCGGATGATAATCCCCTGAGATATTTACTGGGCATGAAAATTTCCGAACTCAAGGCGGTGGGAAAAAAGTTGAAAAAAACGTGGCTGATAAACGCACCGCATCTTTATGGTGTCAGGCCATCAGGGAAGCCGCAACTCCCTATACCTCTTCGGAAATTCTACTGGATGTCGATAAAGAGTTTGGAACCAACACAAAATCATTATGGGGTAAGATCTTCGATTTGCTGCCCATATATGCGATTTTCAAAGCCGACAGGGAAAGTAGCGATGGGGATTCCGAAGCTAAAAACTCCTTACAGCAGGCCGTAAAAGACGCTCAGGCTGCGCTGCAGGACAAAATTACAGCACTTGAAAAGGATATTCAGGATAGTGTTCTTGATGTCGCACAGAGAACGCTGGATAAATTACGTGAAATGGCACCAGAACTTGCCAGTGAACTTACTCCGCGATTTAAGGAGTGGAGTGACCACGCTCCGGTAGACAGTTTCTGTCCTCACGGCGAGGCCTTTTCGAAGGCCTCCGGGCTGACGCCACCGAGGTGGCTGTGGCGTCGGTTACGGTTGTAGAACACTTCAATGTAATCGAAAATATCCGCCCGGGCCATGTCCCGGGTTTTATATATCCGCTTCCTGATGCGCTCTTTTTTGAGTGAACTGAAGAACGATTCTGCCACTGCATTATCCCAGCAGTTTCCGCGACGGCTCATGCTTGGCGCCAGATTGTTGGCCCGGCAGAACCGCTGCCAGTCATCACTGCCATACTGACTACCCTGGACGCCCTTCTAAGAGTCAAGCTGTTATCGGGATACTGTTGATCCGCCTGTTTTGATTGCGCAGTAACGTGTAAACTTCGCGGGAGATATATCGCTTTAGACAGCGTATCGCTTCCATTTTTGTATGTCCTTCGGCTACACGCCTGGCGACATATTCCTTTGTTTTTGCGTCAGTTCGTAAGCGTCCGATGGCGATGATGTGAAGTGCACTATTTGCAGCACGATCTCCACCACGATTAAGTCGGTAACGGTTCGTTTTTCCAGAAGAAACGGGGACCGGGCTGACACCACACAGTGCCGCAAATCCTGATTCTGATCTTAACCGTTGAGGATTGTCTCCGGCAGTGATCAGCAACTGTGAAGCGCTTTCGTATCCGATAGCATTACGTTTAATCAGCTCAGGTGCCAACTCGTCGACAATTGCCGCAATCATGACATCCAGATCAGCGATTTCGTCATGTAACTCGAGATAGCGTCGGGCAAGGGACTTTAATGAAATGCGATAAACGTTGGTTACATTGCGGTATTCACTGGCATCAGGTCTCCAGGAACCCAGGGTCCTGATGAGCTGCATGCGCGTCATATTTCTGAGCTGTTCACGTAATTCATCCGGGGCAGAGATAATATTTGAATGGATAATCTGGAGAGCGACTCTGCGGGCTGATATTGCTGTTTTTCGGCAAGTTTTTAATACCCGCAGGGACTCAATCATGCCATCACGCGTTTTGGGAGTAACTGTCCTGATGCCTGAGAATGCTGCATGAGCGGCACATTCAGCATCAATTGTGTCACTTTTACCCCGTTTGCGTCGCTCCATCCGGTCTGGAGCAGTCACCTCAAGAACTTCTAACCCGGCGTTCTGAAAATAACGAAGCAAACCGGAACCATAGGTACCTGTGCACTCAACACCAATTCGCTTTAATGTCCCAAACGAGGTCATCCATGCCAGCATCTGCCGGTAACCTTGTCGTGTTGTGGAGAAATACTGAGTCCCAAGGACTTTATTGTTCTGATCTACGACAGCGGCAACGTGCAAATCTTTATGTGTATCCACGCCACCCACAACGGCAGCTTCGGTAACTTTATCAACCATGACAGAGCTCCTGTGAGGAAACAGAGTTGAATCTCCAGACAGATAACCCGGACAGGACAGTAACGAGACAAGCCGTCAGGCCCTTCTTGAGTCACGCGCATCGGTGAGGAGATGCCTCGCATGAAGGCGCTTCCGGCAACCGACGGGTCCAGGGCAGGACACAAAAGGTCGATCGCTGTGTGAGTCAGGATGCGGGAAGGTCTTCACTGCATCAGTAATCACACCAATCTGGTTAAACGGCAAACTAAGTGGTGGTAAAGACTGACATCGGCATTATTACTATCGCTGTGCACAATGACGTTTTCTGAGGGCTTACCCCGCCAGACCGCCATCAGCAACGCATCCAGTGCTAGCTCGCGCGACAGTGTTGGTTTCATCGACCAGCCCACCACATTACGGGCGAAGAGATCGATGACCACTGCCAGATACAGCCAGCCCTGCCAGGTGCGGATATAGGTAATATCTGTTACCCAGACCTGATTGGGCTTTACTACAGTAAATTCACGCTGTACGCGGTTAGGCGCTATCAGTGACGGTCGTCCCCGGGTCCCGCGTGGCACTTTATAACCATGTATGGCCTGTATCCTGTTTTTCCTCATGATTTTGGCGACCCGGTTTCTGCTGCACACTTCACCAATTTCACGAAGATCGCCGTGAATTCGGCGATAACCATAAACCCCACCACTCAGCGTATAGGAGTCGCGGATGAGCGCCAGCAGTCGCTGGTTATCCTTTTCTCCGGCAGATACAGGGTTATGGAGCCAGACATAAAATCCGGCACGGGCAACCTTGAGAACCCGACACATTGTAACGATCGACCAGATTTCACGGTGATCGTTGATAAAGCGGTACTTCAGTCGGGCTCCCTTGCAAAGTACCGCGCTGCCTTTTTCAGAATATCCCGTTCTTCCTCAGTGCGTTTAAGCTGCGCTTTCAGCCTGAGAATTTCTGTTCTGGCATCCAGTAAGTCCTGTGCCTGTTGCCCATTGTTGTCAGGCTTAACAGCGCGGAGCCATTTATAAAGACTGTGCGCCGAAACGCCGAGTCGTTCAGATACTTCAGAGATGGAATAGCCCCGCTCGGTGATTTGGCGGACAGCTTCTTCCTTAAATTCAGGGGTAAAACGTGGTGTGCCCATAGACTCCTCCTATGCTCAAAACTATAGGGCAGATTTGTCTACGGGCTCGGGGGCACTCCAATAAGTGATAACAGGTGTCTGGAAATATAGGGGCAAATCCACTTGAAACTGACGATGATCTGGCCGCATTTTTCACATGGCGGGAACCGCGCCGTGTTTCAAAATCCCTGACGGTACAGTATGACAAAGTACTCTATCTGATTGAAGATAATGAATTAAGCCGCAGAGCTCTTGGGAAGTACATTGAGGTCTGGCATTAGCCGGATGGCCGGAAAGAACTCCGGCTAAACGGGGGTCGTCCTTCCCTACTTTACCTATGATCGCCTTCAGGAAATTGACCAGGGCGCTATCGTGAACAACAAGCGCCTCGGGCGGACACTTGAATTTATTAAGATTGTTCAGGACAAACGCGACAACAACCGGTCACAGGCTCTTCCTGCTGGAGATGGCCCCCCCGCGGAGACGGAGAAAACCAACTGAGAAGAAATCCCAGTGCTCGCTTAACGATGACGATATGCTGGAAGCATTGAAGACACTACAATCACGTTCTGAGGAGATTTTTGGGTCAGGGAAATGAACTGAATACAATGTCAGACACGCGCGTCGTGCCATTGAACTTCAATGCTAAGTGATCTAATGTCTACTGTGAGCTAGAAGCGTACATGCAAGTCAGGATAAGATGTAGTTAGTCAAACCATCACGGTTAATCTGGCGATACTTGAAATTACGCCATCCGCATTGTTGCTCATCGCATCAAAACTATTCAGGAGGGGTTAATGTCTTCAGTTTTGCAACATAGTTTCATTCTTACTGGTGGCCCAGGGTCAGGCAAAAGCACGATAATTGATACGATTATAAAACGCGGGTTTTGGTGTTCTCAAGAAGCTGGAAGAGGTGTGATACAAGACCAGGTTAACATCGGCGGCGATGCATTACCGTGGGCTAACAAGAATGCATTTGCAGAACTGATGCTATCCTGGGAAATGCGTTCGTGGCATGAAGCGGAAGGGCAAACACAACCCTGCTTCTTCGACCGTGGTGTTCCTGATGTTGCAGGTTATTTACGTCTTTCGGAGCTTACCATACCGAGGCATCTGGAAAACGCCATAAAGAAATTTCGCTATAACCGAATCGTATTTATTGCTCCACCCTGGCGTGACATATATGTACAGGACACAGAGCGAAAACAATCTTTCGATGTTGCTGTCGCGACATATCACGCAATGGTGAAAACGTATCGTATGTATGACTATCAATTAATTGAATTACCATGCACTTCAGTAGGGGAACGTGTGGATTTTATCCTTTCCAGGATGTAGCACATCAAATTTAGCAGCCAGACCAGGTACTGACGTAGAATCCACATGAGCAATTTTTAGTAGAGTCGAACCTAATTTATTCTTAATTTTAGATTCCAATGCTGAATATATTTCCGGCCACGGCGGAGTATAAGCAACGACCGCAACATTCTCAATCGGCGGTATACCATTAACGAAGTAGCTATCTTGGGGATCGATGACATAATGCTACATCATCTCTTTTGTGCTAACCATGAACTGACACCCATAGTTCATCAATTTTGAGCGATAGTATACGGGAAGAAGAGACTTGGCTCTCTCTCAAGGACCACTAATTGTGCAGAGCGGACATTTTGTAAATAGACCCGTTTTAGTTCCATGCACTTTTTGAGATTTCCGGATTTTTGACCCTGGCCCAAAATCAGTGCAGTGCTAAATCAGAGATCTTCGTCTTTCCGGAGACTCCGGATGAATTCAGCCGGAGTCATGTCATTTAATGATGAATGCGTTCTTTCATGATTATATTCCCTGCGCCAGTTGTCGAGTTTGTCCTGCGCATCTTCCAGCGAGAGAAACCAGTGAATGTTCAGGCATTCATCCCGCAGACTGCCGTTAAATGATTCAATAAACGGGTTATCCGTTGGTTTTCCGGGGCGGGAGAAGTCCATTGTGACCCCGTGCTCATACGCCCATTTATCCAGACTTTTCGAAATAAACTCGCTGCCGTTATCTGTCTGAATACGTACCGGCAGGCGCTTGCCCAGCACCCGCAACCTTTCCATCACACCGACCATATCCTCACCTTTCAGCGACTTTCCGGCATGGATCGCCACACACTCCCGACTAAAATTATCCACTACAGTCAGCGCCCGGAAACGTCGTCCGTTAAACAGGTTATCCGACACGAAATCCATACTCCAGCACTGATCGACTCCGGTCAGGACCGGACGTTGCTGACGATGTGCTGCACTGACATGCCTGCGGGGGCGCTTTCTTCGCATGTTGAGGTTTTCCAGACAGTAAATCCGGTGTGTTTTCTTGTGGTTAACAGGCCAGCCTTCCCGTCGCAGCTGAATATGAATACGCGGGCAACCGTAGCGGATCCGGGTTTCCGCTATTTCCCGGATACGCAGGGTTATCGCCCGATCATCCCGCCGGCTCTGCCAGTGGTATACGGTTCTGCTCTGCATCAGCAGTCCGCATCCCCGTCGGACACTGATACGGTAAGCCTGCCGCAGAAAATGCACCGCCTGACGCTTCTGAGCCGGCCTCAGAACTTATTTTGATAACTTCCTGCAGCATCTCCTTGTCCAGACTCAGGTCTGCCAGTTTCTTAAGCCTCTGATTTTCATCCTCCAGTTGCCGCAGACGCCGCAGTTCGGTCACGCCCAGACCGGCGAATTTCTTCTTCCAGTTAATGGGATGGACTACCTCTTCCCGCTGCGGTTAACTGTACGAAATGTGCTCACCAGGAGAATCACCATGAATATCGTATTTCTGGGTATTGATCTGGCTAAAAATGTTTTTCAGCTCTGCGGGTTAAACCAGGCCGGCAAACCGGTTTTTACAAAACGAACTGGCCGAAAAGAATTGCTCCAGACGCTGGCAAATATTCCTGCATGTCTGATTGGGATCGAAGCGTCCAGCGGGGCATTTTACTGGCAGCGTGAGTTTGAGAAACTGGGGCACAAAGTAAAGGTTATCAGTCCTCAGTATGTAAAACCCTTTGTCCGCGGGCAAAAAAATGATGGTAATGATGCACAGGCCATCGCAGTGGCTCTGATGCAACCGACAATGCAGTTCGTGCCACCAAAAAGCCCCGAACAGCAGGATATCCAGGCTTTACACCGGGCAAGGCAGCGTATTGTCAATCACCGCACTGCTACAGTCTGTCAAATAAGAGGGCTGCTACTTGACCGGGGGATCCCCATTGGCAGTGCTGTCTCCAGAGCTCGCCGGGCTATTCCTCTTATCCTTGAAGATGCAGAAAACGGTCTAAGTTCCCGTATGAGCAGAACAATTGCCGAGCTCTATGATCTCTTTAACGATCTCGAGCGTCGGATCCATTTTTTTGATAAGGAAATTGAAACAGTATTCAGGCAATCAGAAGCCTGTCAGCGTATCGCCAGAGTTAAAGGCATTGGCCCTAAAACGGCCACGGCCGTTGTTGCTGCTATTGGCAAAGGAACTGTAAGAATGGCCGCCACTTTGCTGCATGGCTGGGTCTGGTTCCACGCCAGCATTCGAGTGGCGACAGACAGGTGCTGATGAATATGACGAAAAAAGGCGACAAGCATCTGCGGACACTTTTTATTCATGGTGCCGGCGCTGTCGTCAGGGTTGCCACGAGTAACAATGATGTCTTTATGAATCAGTGGGTTAACCAGTTAAAGGAACAGCGCGGATTTAATAAAACGACCGTGGCGGTCGCTAACAAAAACGCGCGAATAATCTGGTCGATGCTGAGAAATGAGACCGAGTATCAGGTAGTGTGAAATTAATCCCCTGCCAGAAAAAGTTGCAGCGTACTGAGAAATGGTGACAGGTTGCACCTGCACAATCGGAACCTGTTTTTTATACTGGCCTCAGAGGCCGTCCAGTTGGTGAGGCGATTGTGTGCGAATTACCCATTTGGGCACAGATTTTCCTGATGCCGGATAGATGTAAGCAACAACCCAAAACCAGGTTCAGTACTTGCAAAACGGAGGTAGTCCATACATGTAAAATGTGGCTTCAGAAATGCCCATCTTTCTGCAGACTTCCTCCACCCGAGTGCCGGTTTCGGCCTGTTTCAGCGCAAATGCTATCTGTTCTTCGGTATAGCGGGTCTTTCGCATGGCGATGTGCCTCTTTGTGAGATGGAAGAAAGACCGGAGACTTCAGTTTAGCCTGGCACTGTTTTCAGGGAAGAGATCAGTTAAGTGATAAAAAGTGTATGGAAATATAGGGGCCAATCCAGTTGGTCACTATACTCCACGCTGACTTTTTATACATAAATAAAAAATTTAATTACATATTGACATATCACTCAGCCATACCAATCAAGGCCCGCAGCCAAACACAGATTCCCTTGCACACATAGTTGTAAAAATCAACCCTTGATCTGTTAATTTTCACAACTATGATATCCATCATATAGGCAAAAAAACACAATATGTAGGTGTTTTTAGGCTTTCATGTACATGATATTGATTCTGATGTGAGGGCAAATTCATGAGCAATTCAGTATCAGTTCTAGCTTTAAGTTTAGAGCAAAAGCAGTATGTAGGTGATTTCCTGGATTGCATAGTAGGAAGCCTAGACTTATCAGAAACACAGTACAGCTTAATCAAGAGGGCCTATGAATCGGTGGGGGCTTATCTTGCTGGGGGAGACGATCCTATCCTCGTTGGGGCGGAGATTTATTCTCAAGGGAGTGTTAGATTAAACACTACTGTTAAGCCTAAAGGAAGCGAACAGTATGACGTAGATCTGCTTTGTTATCTGCCAAACGCAAGTGTTGCATCCGGTTGGGCTGAAGTTCTTGAAGCCGTGCGTGCACGACTTGCAAGTCATGGTACCTATAGCGAAATGCTTACCCCTTTGCCAAGAGGGCACCGCATTATGTACGCTGGCGAATACCATCTGGACATCACACCTGGAATTGACTTCGGTTATAACTCTTCAGAGCACAGCCATCCTCTCTTGATTCCTGATTCGCGTCTCCAGGATTGGAAGGAATCAAACCCTGCAGGTTATGCGACATGGTTTGATAACATTACAGAGAAATTACCGATATTTGTAAGGCTTGAGGTTGCGTCTGAAAGCTTCATCAAATCAGCGGCAGTCAGGCCCTTACCCGATCATACCCGTAAGAAACTTCTGAACCGAATCGTGCAAATTTTCAAACGGCATCGGGATGTATGGGCTGCTGAAGGTGGGAAAGAGCGGATTGATTTAAAACCCATCTCCGCTATCATTACTACGCTCGCGGGGCAAGCCTACAGCAAAATTTGTGATGAAGGCAGGAGCTATTCCACTGACTTTGATGTACTGCTGGATGTCCTTGAGCTGATGCCTGACTACATCAGATACAGTTACGGTCTGTATTTTGTGCCTAATCCGAGCATGCCAGAAGAGAACTTTGCTGAAAAATGGAACGTTGAAGAGTCCAGAAAAGGAGAAAAACTCAGAAAAAATTTTGAGTTATGGCATAAAACGATCACTGATAACATTACAGAAATTGCATCATCTGTTGGAGAAGATCAACTTCTTGATAATCTTAGTAAATACTTCGGAGAAAGACCTGTCAAAGCAGTTCGTGAGGCTATGGTTGTAGGTGTTAACGCGGCACGTGATAGCAATGATTTGCGTGTTTTAGCCCTTACAGGAGCGCTTAGCGCAGGTGCAGCAAATGTGCCTGCAATGGCACGGACAGTCCCAGAGAATACATTTTACGGTGGGAATGCTCTTTCTTCTGCCCCTGTGAAAAAGAATACATTTTTTGGGGACTAACTGACCATGAATGTCTTTTTGCCTAATCGGCGCCTTACGCTTGCTGAACAGTATCACGGGCTTCGCGCCCGTTTCCCTAACTCACATTGCTACTTAACTGGAAATAATAAAAAACTGGTCTGGGAGGGAAAACTTTCGCCAGGACCGTACAGTCGGTCGTATCTTGTCCGGATTGAATACGCTCCTCCAGAAACTCCCGATTGCTATGTTATTTCCCCAAATCTTAAAGAACTGGCCAAGAGCAAGAGGATCCCCCACACATACGCGACTGACTCGGAATCAAATAAAACACAACTATGTCTTTTTTTGCCAAAACAGAGGCATCCAGAAAAGCATGCTGAATGGCGTCCTCAGCTCCAGTTATCCGACACCATCCTCCCGTGGGCATCACTATGGCTGTTTTATTTTGAACAGTGGCTATTTTCCGGAAAATGGGAAGGTGGCGGGGCGCATCCGAATGAAGATGATGCAGGTATCTACTATGAAGATTAATCTGCTTTATACCTGTATTATCCAGTCACCAATTATTGGTGGATAAAATAAAATTCCTCTTTCTAATGATGGACTAGGATGGCAGAAATGCATATAAGCAGTTACTGGAAGCATCAATTTTCGAAGATATTGGATTATCTGACACGCCAAAAAAAGCCAGCTGTTGTATTGATGACTGTTGGGGGAACGATCCTCGGAGGGCAGAAAGTACTCAACTTTGTTCTTACCGGCAAGTTTAGTTGGGGTTCACTCACAGTAGGTACAAACGACGGGAATTTCATCAGTGATTACATCGTACCCATTGTTGCGATTATACTTATTGTAATGGGTGGCATACTGATGGTCTTAAATGAGTACTTAGCATTTAAACAGAACTCACATAAGCGTATTATCCTGGTGGCAGGGAATGGTCTACGAACGACATCTGAAACAGGGTTGGATAAGAAGGTTACTTCCATACTGAAAGGTACCATCTATCCAGTTGATATTGATATAACTCAGCAATACAGAGATGGGTATGTCTTTGAGCCCGAACTGACTTTCATAAGAAAAATATTGCCCTCTAAGGATAATCTGGCCCAACTCCTTGCCAAGGGCAGCGCTGAAAGTATACAGGTTGGCTACGGTGGTTTTTTACCCGTACCTTTTACCTTTTTTATAGGTAATGTGCTTGATGATAAAAGTAATGTGAGTGTGTTTGATTGGGATCGTGAGAACGAACGCTGGGAGCATATCTCAGAGAAGCACATCGACGATGGCGAGAGTTTCATTAGTGAAACAATTCGTACCGGAGAATTGGACGAAATCGTACTTGTTGTTTCATGTTCATACAGGGTAAAAATGCCACAAGTTGGTGAGTGTTTCAAAGGACTTGGCATTGAACATCTGACACTGGAAACCATTGCATTTGATAATCATTGGTCATTGGTAAAACAACGCCGTCTTTCAATTCAGTTTGCAGAGAAGATTAAATCGCTTTCAGATATGGGGATCAGAACGATTCACTTGATACTGGCAGCACAGAGCAGTGTAGTATTGAATTTGGGGCGACGATATGATAGTAGAAACATGTCAGAGCTTATTGTTTATCAGTATGAGCAAACCAATAAGAACCCTTATCCATGGGGAATTTATGCACTTTCTCATGGGCATGAAAATGGTGGTTTCATTCCACGTAGCGAAGAACAGTAGTCATTAATATTTTTATCTCGGCACGTATATGGGTCAAAGCATTATGTTGTGACCCATATATTTTAATGGTCCCTGAAACTCAGGATGGTTAGTAAAATATAGCTATATGATTATATTTCTGCCGGTAGGATAGGGTATTATATAGTACTTATGTTATAATAAATCAATCGGTAGCAAGCATTAATGAAAATAGTTCTGCCTGAAATTTAGCATCTTCTAATGCGTTGTGATTGTTTCGAAGATGGGGACGTAGTTTTTCAACTATTTTGGATGATTTCGTGTCTTCCCAAGAGCACTTATTAAGTCCCATATAGTATGCTTTTATATCAATTGCGGTAAATCCAAATGGGTTAAAACCTAGATATTTATGGAAATAATAGTTGATGAACGACCAATCAAATGGGGCATTAAAACCAACAAAAATGGTTTGTTGCTTTGGTTTGGACACGGAATTGATCCATGAATTAAATTGCTCCATCGCTTCGAGCGGTGGTAAGCCAGACAGGGTAAGAGATGCTAGATCAAGACCCGTAATGGCTACAGCTTCTGGATCATGCTTTTGGCTGTCGGGCCTTAATTCTGTATAAAACGATTCCTTTGGGTCGGAAAGCAAGCAGGCACCAATTGATAGAAGGCTATACTCTCCGGGAATTGGCCCCGATGATTCAATATCTACAGAAATAAAAATTTCTTTATCTTTCATGTGATTGTACTTCCTTTCAACCATGCAAACAGTCTGTTAAATTATTTTACAATAACTTAAGCCCTCTGAATACGACTTACTGCTTTAAGCCTTCCCTATGAAACAGGGCAAGTGATCAATCTTAATTATAGTCACTTATATCTGCTTGGATTGCTCTCTTCTCACATAAAATACGGTCGTAGAAACCATTACGTTCAACCATCATCTCTCTACTGTTTCTAGAATGCAAAGTGTTCATTATTTCTGCATTTGAAAGAAACAAGCCTCCAAACTGGCCTTTCCGGGTATCCATTCCCGATATGGTCAAAATGTCATCAATTTCCAATGCCGCAACTTCATTCCAGTTACTTGAGGTGTTCTCAAAGATAAACTTCATCCCTTCGTCTGAGCCAGGGATAGCTATAGTGACCAATGGATCTTTGGTAAAGGTGGCTGTTCCAATGTTCTTTACCCTACCTGTGACCATTAATCGGCAAGTTCTGAAGTGATTGGTAGCCCTGAATTCGTTGTCCTGGAAACGCCTGTAAACCTCTTCAGGAGTATGTATCCGATTAACAACGTTGACCATTTCCGGTTCTGCTGGTTTTAGAGGTACTTGAGTTACCGTTGCTTTAAGATTTGGAGTTTCTGTGTCATGGTTCGGAAGTGATGTAAGGACACCATGAACAACAAGCACTGCAAACGCTAATGACAGAGAAATTGTAACTATTTTGGTCAAATGTTTGTGAGTTTTTTGCATCCTACTTTTCCATCATTTCGAGGGTTATGATCTGATCATTTATGCGATAAACCTGTAATTGGTCCTGAGGGGATTTCACTGTTTTTCGAATTTCTCTTACGATATCTTTTGTCAGAATATCGCTAGCTTCCATGTACAAAACTCTGCGTTCATCAAGACTGGTACCGTTATCGGTAAGCCAGGATTCCGGTATTTCCGTTTTGTGGATTAGGGCCATATATTTGACGATAAATTCATAGGTGATGGTAAAGGGACCAACCTGATACTTTCCGTTATAAAAATGGCCTGCTGGAAGTTTTTGCCATTCGTCTTTGTTTAGCCTGATAAGAGTTGCTGAAGCCATTATCTTGCCACCTCGAGTATCTTGATGCGTCTGTTGGTCATGTCGGTAAGGCATTCTGTGTCCCTACGGCAGGTATCTTTTTGCTTAATCCACTCCCGCTGCGATGGCAGTAATTTTCTACGGGTTTCTGAGGGGAGTTTGTTCCAGATTTCATTAAGTTTCTGGTCACTTAGTGCATACCTGTCCTCATTTTCTGTGACTGAAGATGGAGCCTTGTTGTAAAAGACAGGAGCGCGGATACCTCGCTTATAATCATCAGCGGCTTGTTCTGCGATTTTGGCTCCACTGGGCGTCAGTAACTTACTGAAAGAGCTGGTGTTAAAACTGAAATTACGCTGTTCACCATTAAAGCGAATACTGACCAAACTCATACTGGATTTTGACAGGTTATCCAGGTAGTCGAATGCATCGGAACCAAAGGAGCATACAACCTCTTTGGTATTGTCACGAATGTTGGGGCGCAGGCCATGCATGCGGAAGTCTTTATTATTTGTGGTTGCGATGACATCAGCATAAGGGATGCTTGATTCAGCCTGTTTCAGCATGGCGAAACAAACACCCTTTAGGTCCGCATTCCTGTCCATTCCTAGAAACATCAAACCTTTTTGGTCTTCGCTGGCGATGCCAAATGATTTTGCATCAGGAAGTGCGTATACGGTGGCGTTAGACGCTGTTGCGCTTACTGAAACTGAAAACGCTAGTATTGCCATGATTTTAAATGATTTTTCAAATTTCATTTTTATACCCTCCTTTGTTCGTTACCAGCACTTAAATCATCCATGGCTGGTACGTAGTTTGTGATGCAATGAAATCTGGCAAGAAATCATGATCTTACATTTATCTGTATAATCTATCAATATAATGAAATCGATCTATAAAAACGATCGATCGTTTTTTCTTATGATTGCTCATTATTTGAGCGAAAAAGGCGGTTTATTGTTTTTGCATTTAGGTTTTTAGGATGGTTGTATGGCTATGGATTTCCTTAACAGACTGATATTAATTGCATTAATTTAACCAACGGAGGGCTGCGCCTTCGCAAGATGTTTCTGTATTTTTGGGCTTTGTTGAATAAATCAGATTTCGGGTAAGTCTCCCCCGTAGCGGGTTGTGTTTTCAGGCAATACGCACGCTTTCAGGCATACCTGCTTTCGTCATTTTGTTCAGCGCTCGTACCAGGGCCAT
>SKEY01003515.1_pt1 | contig 13983 bp, 21 predicted proteins | sample 4843871 | NCBI WGS metagenome assembly SKEY01 (sample SAMN11008797, study PRJNA524170) | human gut metagenome | biome: Human fecal sample; material: Feces; isolation source: fecal sample from pouch patient p36 | host: Homo sapiens | place: Israel: Tel-Aviv | collected 2016-12-04 | reverse complement strand
AAGTATTAGGCTATGATAAATCAATACCCAGGATATCTCTTATCAGTTGAAAAATCGTAAAAAATGAAAAAATGCTGAAAAAATCAAAAAAAAGTATTGCATAATTTAAAAAAATAGTGTATATTATTAGAGCAATCAAGAGATGCGGGTGTAGTTCAATGGTAGAACTTCAGCCTTCCAAGCTGACTACGTGAGTTCGATTCTCATCACCCGCTCCAATATTGAGTTGTCGTACTGTGGTGTCTATGATTCCATAAGTTACTTAATATAAAAAGCGAGCTTTGAAGATGCGACCAGCAATTCAAGGCTCATTTTCATTTATATAAGGGTGTGGCTCTAAAATAAAGAGTTCGCCAAGAACATAATGAGATGCGAATTGTCAAAAATCGTTTGTTCCTTATTACGAGGTAAACGATCTTTGACAATTAGTATGAAAGAGTAATCTTCCTCCTACCTCGCAAGAGATGGAACGATCCTATGATGGGATACGGGGCAAGTACTATATCAGATACTGGCAATGTATATTGCTAAGTCTTGAAACGTGTATAGTGCTTTAAAAAGATGAAATGAAGAATACGGGTCGAACAGTTTTAAAAAGTAATACAAACAAATTTTAACAAGGTACTCGGCTAGAAAAAATAGTCGGGTACCTTTTTTGTTTGAATAATTAAGATGGAATGGAAATTTAACTATTCAAGCAAAACATGAAAGTGAGTGAGAGAAAATGTGTAAACCAAGTATTAAACCAATTGTATCAAATCTTGAAAGTTTATTTTCAAAATTCAATAAACAGTTTTATAACAATGAATTACAGACTCCGGTTATTACAGTTAGCCCAGACACAACAAAAGGTGCATACGGATGGTGTACTCAATGGAAAGCCTGGAAAGCTAACGAATCAGAAGGCTATTATGAAATTAACATGTGTGCAGAGCATCTTGCAAGGTCTTTTACGGAAGTAGCTGAAACACTGCTTCATGAAATGGTGCATCTTTACAACCTGCAACACGATATAAAAGATACAAGCCGTAGCGGCACATATCACAATGCAAAATATAAAGCATTTGCTGAACAACACGGCTTAAGTGTTAAAAAGAGTGATAAATACGGATGGTCTGACACAAGCCTTGACGATGAAGCCAAGGCTTTTATTAACTCTATTAACATGGATTTTGAATTGTATAGAGAATCACCGCAAAAGGTTGGAAAAAGTGCAACTAAACAATCAACCCGCAAGTATGTATGCCCTATTTGTGGTTGCATCGTCAGAGCCACAAAAGAAGTACACATTATATGCTATGATTGTGAAATAGAGTTCGTCGAGGAAGCAAGTTAAATCTTGTTTCCTTTTTATCTTCTATGTGGTGCGAATGCACAGCGAAGCCTGAAAGGTGGTATCCGCCTTGTGTGGATGCCATGCACGGATTAGCCTAACTGATCAGCACTCACAAGAGAACAAAACAAACAATGAAACACATATACACGAGGAGCGTAAGCGTCCTAAAGAAAGATGGAGGAAAACAAAAATGATAAAACAAAAAGTAATTTCAATCGAGGAATTAAAAGAAAATTTTTCTTTAGAAACAACGAAACAACGATTCTTAGATTTTAAACCTGCTAAAAATAATTTGGATAATTATTTAAAAACACGGAAGGAAGTAGATTTACAAGAACTCGTAGGTTCTGTAATGATTCAGTGTAAATCATATTTTGAAAATTTTGTATGTACTAATGATATGTGGAATATTGATATTTCCTTTTTCTGTGGATTATTACGAATAACTTATACAATCTATATTATGGAAAATAATCATTTATATATGAAGGATTATATGTTTGCTTATCTGGAGGAAAAAAACGGCATTTATGATTTTGAATATAGCATGTTTAATGCAACAGTTACAAACAAGAAAAAGGCAAAGCAGTTAAAGGATGATATGGAAGTTGGAAGATTCATGTTACAGTGCTGTGCTGATTTGTTAAACGATCTTTTGCAAGGACAGGAGGTGGAATAATGGAATCATTCATACAGGAGCTGAAAAATGCTCTTTATAAGGACGAAGCATTCGTAGGAGCCTTACTCAGATATCGGGCAAAGGTAAGAATTTCAAGCAAGTCCTGTAATCGCTGTTTAGCTTATGATGTTATTGACAGGGCATGTATGATTTTATCTAATGTATTAACCGATATAGTAGATATAGATACAATGTATTTACTGAATTGCGATGCCTTTTCATATTATAACGGAGAAAGTGTAGAAATTAGGTGCAACTTTTACGAATCAAGAGTTTATAGAATAGGGCGTAGAATACAATATTGCGCTTGCGTAAAACAAATTTGGCATCTTGAAAAAAACAATCTAATTGTATATGGCAATGTAGTAATGGACAATTATCCTGTAATCTACATTGAAGATACAATGAAAAAGGATATGCAGGAAATGAAAAAATACTTGTATATCTTTAGAAATGTATTGTTTGAAATCATCAAGGAAAATCAGCGAAAGATGAAATTCATTAAAAGGTAACACACTAGGAGGTTGTGTAGTGGCATTAAAGGTATTTCCCTCCCCCATCGCCTTTATGTAAGTCCACAAAATTTTTAATAGATTATGCCTTATTTAATAGGAGGAAAAAAAATGAAAAAAGTTTATGCTATGCTTCTTACCATATTAGGTATCTGTATTTTAAGTGGATGCAGTGATTCGGAAGTAGTCACTCAGAATATAAAGAAAGATGCGGAACAATTCAAAGTATTGCGGAGGATCGTTTTCATGAACAATATCACAGGCGAGTATTTATTTGAAGCAGAGGGAAACTGCTCCGTAGAAACAAATAATGAAGCCGCACGTTTGGAATTGACCTGTAAAACTGGTGAAGACAAATACAAAGTGCATTATTTTGGATTGTCTGACAATACAAGTTATATCGTCGAACAGATGGAATGGAAAGAGGAAAACAAGTATAAGTATAAAATCATATTTAAACCTGAAAGCATTATACCTCTTGAAGTGGATATGGAGTGATTAATATGAAATATATTATCATATTTTTAGTACCATGGTTTTGTTTATACTGGATATATAAAATAATTTTAGCTTTGGCTATAAATGCATCAAGAATCAGCCGTGAAGAGGAATATGAAACTGGTGTTATAAGAAAGGAAACGAACCATGATTGAAACGATAATTGAATTAAAAAGCAAAGAGGATTTTAATTTATTGGGTGGTTTAATGTATAAGGATATGGATATATCAGTTATGCCGTATGGCAATAAAAGCATTGAAATAAGAATCTACAGAAATATTCAGACATTGACTGTATTTGTTATAACATGCGGAATGACACAGAGAGATTTAACAGCCATATCACAGTACATTAGTTTTATGTTTGATATACGCATCATATATAGTTCCAATTTCTTCAAATCATTAGCAAAATAAGGAGGTAGTGAAATGATAAACGGAAGTGGCAGACATCCGCCACGAAGCAACATTCTGTGATGATACAAGTACCAATATAATGAGGAACGTATGATCAATACAGAAATCCAAACACACAAAGGGATTGTATGATTCCTTTTCTTTAGACTTAAAAATCAAGGAGGGCTATTATTATGGCTACAGAATTAAAGAAAATCGACATTGTAAATACATCTTTTGCGGAAACATTCAAGGTTCCAGTTGCGTTTCTGGGTATGGAAATGCGTGCGGTGAATAATATTGAAAAAACATTTGTGAAAGTGCTGCTTTCCGGTGCGAATGTTCCGATCGAGATTGAAATGAGAGGAAATGCGCCGATTCCGAAAGACATTGAGCAGTTTGACAAGGTGGAATTTTCAAACATGGATATCACTATCAAACCGAAAGCAGCTGGAAGCGGGCAGTATATTAGTACACAGTTAATTGTAACTGGTCTAGCTGATGCGGTATATAAAGTAAATGCACACTCGAATGCAGGAACGGTTAAACCGGAAGTAAAAAAATAACTAAAATGCCTATGATACAGGCGTTATGATATGATATAATCATAATGTGATTTAATTACATTGGTGGAGGGAAAGAAATGAAAAAATTAAATGAATTGTTTTCTACTGTGAAAACTACAATCTTATCCATGGATAAGAAAAACAAAACTATCCTCGGTATTATTGCCGTGGCTCTCATTGGTGCTGTAACATTCGGCAGCTATCAGCTTGCTATGATCGGTAAAACGGTTGACAGCACTGTAAAACAGACAGATACGACAAAAAAGGCGGAGGATAGTAAAAAAGATTCCTCCACCAAAAAAGAAGAAGCAAAGAAAGAGGAAAAGAAGCAGACAGATAAAAAGGATTCTAAAAAGGAAGAGACATCCAAGAAACATGAAAAGTCTACAAAGAAGAATAATAAAGAGGATGGTGAAAAAAACACCTCCACATCAACAAATGAAAAAAGTTCTTCAAAAAAGACTAATTCATCCAATACTGGTAATTCTTCTAACAAAGGTACAGCAAGTACAAACAAAGGTACTTCTTCAAACTCTGGGAATACTTCATCCTCAGGAAATACTTCTTCAAATTCTGGTAACTCTGGCAATACAGGGCAGAATACAAAGCCTGCTCCTGCACCAAAGCCAACACCGAAGCCAGAACCCAAACCAGAGCCTACACCAGAGCCTGCATTGCCTAAACTGACTGTGAATAATTTCCCTAGTTATCTATTAGGGAACACAGGTAGAGTATTCGCTACAGAAGCAGAAGCTAATACATGGGCAGAAGAACAAATCAATACAGAGGGTAGCCCTTGGTACGGAGCAATTTCATGGGATGCTACGCAACCATATGATGGTGATTACTCAAATGCAGGAGAACCTGATTCTCCATGGACAGTAAATATATATTTATAGGAGAGATATGCGTTTGTGTATCTTTTCTTTTTGGAAGTGAGGTATCTTAAATGAATGAAAAAACTTAAAAAAATAGCAATTTGTATGCTTATGTGTATTATGCCTTTTGTATCATTAAATACACTTGAAATTCATGGTGCTGGTTTATCTAAAGATGATTTTAAGCCACAAAGCAGTAATGAAAAAGTTGTAGGACATACAAAAACTAGTTCTTGGAATAATGGACAGTTTTTTGAAACAGTCACATATGAGGAAGTGGGTTACGATGATGTAGCTAAAACGAAAAAATATCGCTTTCGTTACTATATTACACATAAAGGCTCCTCTGGTTCTTATATCTATCAGAAAGTACCGGTGGGTGTGTTTGCAGATGACAAAAAGGTGGCTACTTTCACAAGTTGGATTGATAAGCATATATCAAATAAAACACAGAAATGTGGAGAAAAAACAATAACCTTAAAAAAAGGAACACATTTAATAGAGTTAAGGGATATTAAAGATGGCGCAATTACTGTTGTTAACGTAAAACAAAAAATCACTGTTAATTTCGCAAAATATACAGTAAAATTTGTAGACTACAACGGAACTCTTTTAAAATCGCAATCCGTAGAGCGTTACAAGAATGCCACTCCCCCATCAAACCCAACACTTGCGGGTCATACTTTCAAAGGATGGAACGGTGACTATACTAATGTTACCAGCAATCAGACAATCACAGCACAGTACGATTTAAACTATTACACTGTAAATTTTGTTGATTGGAATGGTACAGTTTTAAAGTCTCAATCCGTGAGTTATGGAGGAAATGCAAGTCCCCCATCTAGTCCTAGCCGTACTGGTTATACATTCACAGGTTGGAATGGAACGTACACAAACGTTACAAGTAATCGAACCATTACTGCAGGATACAGAATAAACACATATACTGTATCGTTTAACAGTAACGGTGGATCAGCAGTACCATCAAGGACAGTAACTTATGGTGATAAGGTAGGAAGACCTGCCAATCCTGTAAAGACAAATAACAGGTTTGTCGGTTGGTATACCAGTTCTTCCCTTTCTACAGCATATAACTTTAATTCAGCGGTAACGAGCAGCTTCACACTATATGCAAAGTGGGAAATTACGCATTATGATATATCATTTTCACACCGCACGTATGATGTAGTCAACGGATGGAAAACGATAAAAAGTGAATCCAAGAAGCTGACTTCAAACAGTACGTTGTCTATGTCGAATTTAAACAGTAGTCAGATTCCTGTTGGTTATGAGCCAGAGAACAAGTATGATCTGTATAAAAACGGTGCAAAAGTTGGTAGCACTTATGCAATCAACACACCGCAAACGGTAAACGGTAAATTTGATACTGTAGTGATCAGATATATTGCTACTCCTGCTAAAATCAAGGCAAAAGAAACGTATTATTTCCAGAATGATGATATAAAAAGTGCTGACCTCATAAAAAGGGCATCAGCAACGGATGTCAAGGATGGAGATATCAGTAACAAGATATTCGTGGATAAGATCAAGTATCCAGACAAAACAGTAACAAGACCTGACAAATTGGAAACAGGAAAATTGCAGGATGTGACTGTGACATATGGTGTGACTAATTCACGAGGTGTTACAAGCTATGCAGATGCAAAGATACACATAGTAAAGCGTGGTGCTGATCTGGAAACAGATACGGATGATGCGAAGATATATACCCGCTTTATATCAGATGATGTACTGGTGGATGGTACTACACCATTAGCAACACTTCGTAGTGATTCCGTGTGGAGAAAAGCGGGCTATGCTGATATTCTTCATGCTTCATTAGCAAATGCTTCCCCTCTCTCCGAATATGATTATGTAAATCAGGCAGGAGTTGAAAGCTATATGAAAGGGGTAAATCCTAGCAAGGATGCAAATAAGAATTTTGTATCCAGCTTTAAGTAAAACTCATAAGGAGTTCGGCAGGCATAAAAAAGTGTCTGCCTTTTCTTATATGATTAAATAAAGGTGGGAGGACAGGATATGATTAAAAGAAATATTTATTTTTGCATTATGCTTATGAATGTTATATTATTACCGTTTTTTATCTTAGCGATAACTATCCTTTGGGGAGAAGCGTTTTTATTGCTATTCGGCTTTTCATTTATAAAAACTTTAATGGATACAATGCTTTTGATAAATCCGTACTTGTATACGCTTGTTGGAATTTGGATAATCTCGAATTACGTTATCTACTTTTACATTGAAAAAGATTTATCTGAAAAGAGCCGAAAGGTATATGAACTTTTTAATATATTATTATATATTTTTATTCCTATATTGGTTTGTTATCTTGAATGCAGCTTGAAATGATGCAATATAAGTGAAAATTGTAAAAACAATTATCTTGATTTGACTGATTAAAAGATAAACGGTAGTATCTAAAGTCATTTGATCAACGTTGTTGGTGAGAGCTTGGCTTTTGAGATAAAGTTCTATATAATCACTAAAAATCGAGCTGATACCAATTAAAAACCCGAACAAGATCGTGACTAAAAAAGTCATGATGATATCAACTAACTTATAACTCCATTCATCATAGTAATATGCTCCATATATCCTATGGAACAATAATGATGAAAGGAACATTATTATGATAGAAATGATATCAGCCACAATATAAGTTTGAAGCTCTCCATTGAACATAAAATCATAGGGAGGTATTTTTTCAATTATTGCATTAGTGATTGCAATCGCTATCCCAATAGAAATAAATGATATGATAAAAAAAGCGGAAAATATGATTATCACAGTCTTAATTGTTGCAAAAATTTTGAAAATGTTATGGCATATCCAAACACATACAATCGTAATCAATTCAAGTAATTTAGCAATAATCAAAAGAAATGCAGGTACTACGGTGATTATCCATGGAATCACAATGATAAAAGGCATATACTTCCCCTGCGGTAAATATTGAAAAAGTAATAATAAAACAAAAGGCAATATACAAAGCGATACCAGTAATTTATTATGTTGAATTAAAAATACTTTTATTTCTTCTGATAAATCACATAATGCATTAACAATTTTAATCATTTTCAAAACACCACCCTGTACAAATAAGTATATCATATAAAACCGATATGAAATATTACTATTTAAAATATACAAGTCTTGAAAGGAGGTACTAATGAAAGCATTGATACGTTGTTTTATGCTTGGCATGTCAATAATCGTACTGGTTATGATGTTTAGTTTTTTTCAGGAAGTGAATGTACGGCAGGATGAACTAAACAATATTGTTGCCACTGCTATGACACAGACACAAACAGTCATAAAGGAGCAGATCGAAGATAAGCAGTACAAGACTGATAACAAGCGTTACACTATCAGCAATAACGACGAATATGTGGCAGAATTCGCACACAACCTCTATATGCTGAAAACGACAAACTCCGATTATCACATCACTGTGTATGGTGTGGATTATGAAAAAGGTCTGCTGGATATCGGTGTGGAATCATCTTTCAGGATGTGGAACGGACAAACAAAAACATTTACAACAAGAAAAACAGGCATTGTGGAAAATCTCGATTATCACGGTTAAAAAAAATAAGGAGTTGAATTTATGGAATTAAAGATAGAAGAAAGCCTGTTTAAAGAGTTATATCCTTTGATATCGAATGATGATATCACGGATATCAAGTGGAACGGTCGGCAATTATGGGTGAATGACTTAAAAAAAGGAAGATATCCAATGAAAGAAATCGTTTTAACGGAAGATTTTTTAAACATTTTAACAACGAAGATCGCTAATTCCGTAAATGAAAACTTCAATCGTTCTAAACCTCATTTATCTGCGGAAACAGAGGAATTGCGTTTCCATGCTGTACATCATTCTGTAGCAGGAAGTACAGTGTTATCCATCAGAAAAACACCATCTGTGTGTCGCATAGTCAACAAAGATGTGGTAAACAATGATTATATGGATGCTTTCCTGCTGAAATTACTCCCTGCGCTAATAAGAGCACGTTGTTCTACTGTAATAATCGGTGATGTTGGCAGCGGAAAAACAGAACTTGAAAAATGGCTTGCTCAGTTTATCCCAAACCATGAAGCTATCGTCACAGTAGAGGATACTTTGGAAATGAAGCTTCCTGTATTATATCCTGAAAAGGATGTCTACCCTGTTAAGATTACCTCAGATTATACAAGCGAACAGGCAATCAGGGATGCATTGAGAGAGTTGACAAAGTGGCTTTTGATTGCGGAATCAAGAGGACGAGAGATTTTGACAGTTGTTGAGGGCGCTTCTACAGGGTGCAAGGCAATAACCACGATACACTGTGATGATGTGATGGAAATTCCCGATCGGGTCGTACAGATGGCAGGAAACACCGTGGATGCTGAGTTATTTGAGAATGATGTCTATACATTCTTTGATGTAGGTATCCATATATCCGCAAAAATTACGAATGATGGAATTAAACGGAAGATCGACCAGCTATGTTTCTTTGATCGGACAGATAAAAAGAATAAAATCTACAAGCTTTATGATTACGGAAGTTATGATTTTCAAATTCCAGAAAAAATCATGAAGCGTTTTGTTCGTAATAAAGAAATGGAAATCATTCATGAAATAAAGGAAAATACTTTATGATTAAAATGCTTGAATTATTCGGCGGTGTTGGTGCTCCTCGTAAGGGACTTGAAAACCTTGGTGTGGATATCAAATCCATTGATTATGTTGAGATTCTCCCATATGCGGTTAAAGCCTATAACAGCATCTTCAATAATGACTATAAACCACAGGATATAAGAGTATGGAATATGGATGTCGATATCCTTGTACATGGATCACCGTGTCAGGATTTTAGCAAAAATGGATTGAATAACATAAATACAGGTAGAAGTATCTTGTATGAACGTACACTTGAAATCATACAAAAAGAGCTTTTAAGGAAACCAAAAGTTGTGATATGGGAAAATGTACCGAACTTGGTTTCACACAAGCACATGAAACACTTTGAGCATTATTGTGATGTTATGACAAGCCTTGCCTACAAAACTACGTATGCAATCTTGAAAGCATCTGGATATGGTTCTGCTCAGGCAAGAGATAGATTGTATGCAGTGAGTATGTTGGATGGAGAATATCAATTCCCAGAACCAAGAGCGTTGGAAAAAGATATCCGATATTACTTAGATTATGATACGAGCTTTGAAAACAATGCATTATCAGAAAATGAGAAATCACTATTTTTCAGGAAAAATGGTGATCTTTGTGTCAGAGAAGCTACGAAGTTAGGATATAAGATCGTGGAAGAATTTGATACAGTCAATGTAGAATTTCCGAACAGCAAAACACGTAGAGGTCGTGTGGGTAAAAAGGTATGTCCAACATTAACGACACATCCACGCATTGCTGTTTATTATCATGGTAAATTACGGATGCTGACAGCGCTTGAACATTGGCGTTTAATGGGATTTGACGATGCAGATTACTGGCGAATGGTGGAGAACGGACTAACAGATATCCAGATTTCAGCACTTGCCGGAAACAGTATTTGTGTACCTGTTATGGAAGCGATTTTCAAAAATCTGCCAATGATTCAGGAATATTTGAAGTAATAAGAAAAGGAGGTTTTGCTGATGGAGAAAAAGAAAAGAAAGAATAAGATATCGTTCAAACTAATGCAAAAAGAAGTGGAAAGTTATGGATATAAATATTCGTTTAATTCATTCATGGAACATATGCTTTTTTCGGTCTTGTTTATCGTAGGAGTATCTGTAGTATGTAAGCTGTCACTTCCCTACGTTATTATCTTGATAGCTGTAACGCTGGTACTTATGCCGTTTATCATACTGGCACAATTTAGACACTTACACCAATTAGATAGGTTTGAAATGGTGGTGGAATATCTCAATAATCTGTTGCCAGTATTTAAACAAACACCGAAGATTTTATATGCTATGGAAACGGTGCTACCAATGTTGCATGGAGAAATGAAAGAGCGTGTTGAAAAGGCAGTTGAGTATATCAAAACGAATACAGAGGATTCAGACCTATATGTAAATGCATTTAAGATTATCGAAGCTGAATTTCAAAACACACGTATCCGCACCTTGCATCAGCTGATGCTGACCATTGAGAATCAAAATTCTGTAAATTATCTGGATACGATCGATAATGTGAATACAGATATTCAGGCGTGGATTTCAAGGACATATGAATATGAACTTGAATTAAAGAGAAAGAAAACCAGATTGATTGTATTATCTGTTCTTACGCTTTGCATGAGTATGATGTTCGTATTCATATATAGCACAAGTGAAATGTTGATGGGGTTTACAGATATGATAGGATATCAGATCCTAACAGCTATCTTTATAATAGGAATCATGTTCGTAATCTGTATGTTTCAGATAAAGCTTAATGGTGCGTGGCTTGTGGATGATTACACCCATAAAAATATGAAACAAACTATGAAATCATTAGAATACGTGAGAAATCATGATAATAAAGTACCAATTGTAATTATTGTGTTCTCAGTGGTGTTAATGATTGTAGGTGGATATCTGATATATATAAGTCAGCTGTTGTCTGGATTCGGCTTGTTTGGTTTCGGGATGCTATTGCTGAATTTTAAGAAAATGAAATACACAGCACATAAAGATCGAATAACAAAGGCTGTAAAGATTGAATTCCCTGTCTGGCTTCGTGAAATCGCATTGAATCTGCAAAGCTATACGGTAATCAATGCAATAGAAAACAGCACCGAAAACTGTGCTGATGTGATGAAACCATTCCTCGAAGATTTTTTAAGCAAAGTTCAGGATGATCCTACAGATATTGAACCTTATGATAAATTCTTCGATGGTTTAGATTATCCAGATGCTGTTACTGCAATGAAGATGCTGTATAGCCTACAGGGATTGAAAGAATCGGAAATGAATAAACAGATCAATTCCTTAATCACTCGTAATCAGGATTTACTTGCAAAATCTGAAAAGTTGAGAAACTCCGATTCCTTAGGAGGTGTGGATGCTCTGGGATTCGTGCCTGTAATACTGTTTATGATAATGTTAATTGGTAGTATGTTTCTAATGTTTGCCTATATGATGAACTATCTTAATTCTGCCATGTCTGCGGGTATGTGATTATGAAAGATATATTTGCTGAATTCGGTGAAGTGATTATTGAAATCATTATGTTTGCTATCCTTGTGTTTGTATTATTCACTATATTAGAAGTAATGATGGAGTTGATTATATGAAGCAGATATTTTCTGAATATGGTGTAATGACACTGGAGATCGTAGGCGGTGTAATCGGTATATATCTCTTGTTCACAACGTTCATAGGTATAGATAGTCCAATTTCAGCATTTGTTACTTTGGTATTGGAGGGGCTGATATGAAGCAGATCTATATGGAATTTGGTCTATTCATCGTAACAGTGATTTCTGGAATCATGGGTCTGTATATGGTCATGAGTGTGATTGACCATCAAATGATACTGGAAAACTCTGTAGTATCAGCGGATATGATCGTGATAGGCGCAAGCACAGACTATGAACCTCCAAATGTCAATGAAATGGATTTTGAGGTAGAAAACGCAATTTTAAAGAAAGGTAGTGTATTCAAATGGCAGGAATACGTAAGCGTAAAGGCTAGTGATGGTACTGATTTGACAAAATATGTAGTAATGGAGGGAACGGTTGATACTTCGGTGTTAGGCAAACATGAAGTAAGCTATATTCTGCACTGGAATGGTAAAACAATCGGAAAATCAACTACATTCTACGTGGAGGAATAGAACATGAGAAATTTGTTTGACAATTTGATTAGCGTTACTGGTCTGTTGATTATGATATTTGTATGTAGTGTTTTTGCTTTCTCAGAGGTACAGTTAATGACTGCAAGGCATCTGCATACCTCTATCATCAATCAAATACAGAGCAGTTATTATGCTGTGTCAACGGCAGAGATAAACAGAGCAGTTCAGGAAAAATTCCCTGAATGGAGCGTGGAAACACAAACACTCAATTCTGTTGCTGACAGACAGGACAAACTTGTAAAACTGCATTACACGGTAAAGATTCCGTTATTCAACATCACCAAGAATGGTGAGATTAGCGGTTTTGCAAGATAATTGACAAGGAGATAGAAAAAAATGAATAAAAGATTTTATGATTATATTTTTAATCTGATTGTGATATTGGTGGTCATGGTGACAATAGTTATTGCCTGCATCTGTTTTGTGCAATGATGATATTTGATTACTGGTAATTTATAAGTTAATAAATAAGGTTATGCTTCATCCTCAAAAAAGCACAAGCGAAAAGTATATTCGCTTTTTTTATGGAGGAAAAAAATAAATGAAAACGATTTTTGAAGAATTTGGTTTATTGGTTTTAGCAGGAATAGCGATTGTGGTTTTGGTATTCTTGATTTATCTGTTCCGTGATCCTATCGGTACTGCTGTGCAGGGATTGATTACGCAATTTACAAATAATGTAAACATTCCATCCTTTGGCTCTTAAACAGCTGTAACAAGGCTACGTAATAACTATTATTCCGTAGCCTTTACAAATATTGAAAGGATGATGGAATGAAAATACATGACTTGAAAATAACACAGGATTATTTTCTTGCAAAGCTACAAGGGGTAAAACCTTTTGAAGTCCGTGTGAATGATCGTGGATATGAAATAGGAGATATTCTTGTATTACATGAATTGAATGAAGATATGGAATGTACAGGTAGAACGATTACACAATCTGTAAACTATAAATTTGAAAATCCTGATTATTTACAGCAGGGATATGTGATCTTATCTGGTGAAATAATCGCAATGGAATTATAAAAAAAAAGATATAAAGAAAAACATGTATCGTTTTAATGTTACAACATAAGGAGGTGTTTTGATGTCTTTAAAAAATAGGCTTCTTTTAAATTATAGACATGAGTCTGTTTATGCTTATAAGTTGATGCAGGAGTATGAACAGTTAAAAAAGATACGGCATTCTGCAAGTGATTTTGTAAGCAGTAAAGAGTATAAAGTGTATAAGAAAAATAAAAGAGAAATGCGCCGAATAATAAAATCTATCTATATG
>SKEY01003514.1_pt1 | contig 13985 bp, 10 predicted proteins | sample 4843871 | NCBI WGS metagenome assembly SKEY01 (sample SAMN11008797, study PRJNA524170) | human gut metagenome | biome: Human fecal sample; material: Feces; isolation source: fecal sample from pouch patient p36 | host: Homo sapiens | place: Israel: Tel-Aviv | collected 2016-12-04 | reverse complement strand
ATATAAAATCTTTGTTGTACTTCTCGATCATCTTATAGACTACCAGTCCGATCCTGAATGCCAGCACCTCATTGGCATTATCAAAATCCACCCCCGTGATCTTTGCAATCTTCTCGATCCGATAGGATGCTGTCTTATAATGCACAAACAAGTCCTGGGCGGTCTTGGACAGGTTCAGGTTCCGGTCCAGATAGGTCTTCAGTGTGATCAGAAGGTCATCCCTCTGAGGCTTCTTATAATTGTACAGCTTCTGCAGACCTTCCGGCACATACTCCAGCAAAAGAGCCGGATCCTCCAGCTGGCACAGCAGCTTAAAGATCCCCAGATCAGAGAACAGGGTAACCTGAGAATTTCCGTCCTCTGATATCTCCCCTGCGATATCCACAAAGGTAAACGCCTCATTAGCCTCTTTAAAGCTCTCCGGCAGATTGATGATTCCCTCGACCACCTTTCCGACTCCGGCTTTTACTCTCATCCCTTTGTCGTGACGGGACACATAGGCCTGTACCTGCTCTACCACACCACGGATTTCTTTCCGGTATTCTTCCTGCGTCTGTTCCTTATCTACTTCCTTGATCACCACGATCCGGTCCAGATCATTATAGATCTTTACATTCCCGGCATGACAGGCAATGGCGTCACTTAACAGATTCGTGTTGCTAATCTTGGATTTGAAATCACGCTTGTCCCGATCCTCGCCCTTCAGCCCAAAGACTACCACCCGGAAATAACCACCGATCGGCACGCCAAGAAGACTGGTATTTTTCTGCAGCTCAGAAATCGAATCGATCTTTCCGTTTAAGATATTATGCATGATATCGTTCTGGAATTTCTTTTCCAGCTCCGTCACAGAGTACTGGCGCACCAGTTCAAACTGCAGCGCCCAGATCGCGCTCTCCGTAGCGATCACATCCATGATATCAAAGGGATCGTTCATCTCCGTGATCACCAGATACAAACGCTCTCTTAAGTTCAGCTTCACCTTTACGATATACTGGGTGTATTCCCCCGCCTTCTGCCGCAGATACTGATAATTTGAATAAATCCCCGGTTCGTAAGCCTCCGCCTCTGGCTGGATCTCTATAGACCGTTCTGCTCCTTCCGACGACCCGATACAGTCCATCTGACGGTTAAATGCGGCTACCGGATTGCGGATCAGCTTTGCCAGCACATCCAGAATCTGGTCGATCGCCACGCCTATAGATTCTGATCCCAGCACCAGCGCGGAGAAGTTATCATGGGTTGTCTTAAAATACTTAAGCCTTGTAACTTCTTCATTGAACAGCCTCTCCATGAGTCTGCTCATCACATCTCGGAAAGAAACCTCAAAAGGTACTTCCAGGATTGGTATCGTATGCTTTCTGGAAAATTCGATCAGATACTCTACCTTGTCTTCCGCATCTTCCACAGGCTTTCCTCGTTTCAGGATTAATGCGCTGATCTTCTTTTTTTCCAGTTCGTCGATATAACCTTTAAATTCCTCCAGGGAGCAGGAACGAAAGGCATACAGTCCAGTCAGGAGCACCTCTCCGCCATTGATCCACTTTACAATATCCGGCGCCTCTATGATCGTCACGCCCTTAATCTCATTATCCAGGCCTTCCTCTCCGCTGATCAGTCTGGCTCCGTTCATCTCCTCTTCTGACAACAGATCTTTTACGTAGATTGCCATATTTTTACTCACCGCCATCTTTAGCCTTCCTTTTAAACTATGGGTTTATTATAGCATAAAAAGGGAGCGGCCGTACAGAAAAAACCTGCAGGCCGCACCCGTCTTATGATCTGTCTTGTTGTGATTTAATCTTTATTTTTCAAGGTAGCGCTTTGCCAGATCTTTCATGATCGTCGCTGCCTTTGCAAACTCACTGTATTTGGTAAATTCTACCGGACAGTGGCTTCTTCCGTCTTTGCTTGGTGTGAAGATCATGACGGTCGGGATCACCTGTCCGATCTCCAGGGAGTCATGGCCGGCGCCACTTGGCATTCTGCGGTAGCTGTAGCCCTTTGCCTTGCAGTCTTCTTCCATGAAGTCCAGCATCTCTTCGGAAAGATGTACCGGTGTGATGGTCAGTTTGTTGTCCATCTCATAGCTTCCGCCATACTCAGCCACTTCTTTGTCCAGAGCTTTACGGATCCGGTTGGTAATATCATTGATATTGTCATTGTTCATAGAACGGATATCTACGGTAAACTCTACCTTCTCAGCTACGATATTCATGCCGCCCGGAACAGTGTTGATGTATCCGACAGTAGAAACGGTTCCGTCTGCTTTTTCTCTTGCCCAGTCAGCGATCTTGGAAATAACCTTTGTTGCTGCATCTACAGCATCCATTCTCATATCCATCGGTGTGGTTCCTGCATGGTCTGCTCTTCCGTGAACAGTAACCATATATCTCTGGATACCTACGATACCTTCTACCAGGCCAAGCTCTGTGCCTTCTGCATCCAGTACCGGTCCCTGCTCGATATGTGCTTCCAGGAAGCATCCGATAGAGCCTTCCTTCCATGCAGCTTCTCCGATCTTCTCCGGATCCAGGCCGTAGCCCTTCATAGCCTCATAGATTGTCACGCCGTCTGTATCTGCAAATTTCTTTGTATATTCTACATCACGATTTCCCAGCATCGCTCCGGATCCAAAGTATCCGGTTCCAAAACGCATACCCTCTTCGTCGCAGAAGCCTACAGCTACGAAGTTTCTCTTCGGTGTCACGCCTTCTTCTTTCAGTAATCTTGCCACTTCAATCGCACAGATCACACCGGCGATTCCATCGTAGTCTCCGCCGTTGACAACGGAATCATAATGAGATCCCATCATGACACATGGAAGAGACGGATCTTCTCCCTTCAGCACCCCGAACACGTTTCCTGCTGCATCCTCTGTCACCTCAAGACCAGCCTCTGCCATCAGCTCTTTCAGATAATTTACGGCATCTCTCGCCTCTTTTGTAAATGGAAGTCTGGTACATCCATTTCCCGGAGTTGCAGTAAACTGTTTTAAGTGCTCCAGATCTCTCGCAATTCTTCCTGTTACATCTTCAATTCCCATACGTATACCTTTCCTTTCCCTTCCTTCGGGGGAAGCCTTTATTTTTTTCGATCCATAATAAACACCTTGACGGGTGAATATAGCATTGCTGCGATCACCAGTACAAAGCCCACCATGGCAAGCGCGTCCATACCTGTCTTAAGTCCGTTCTGGATCAGGAAAAAGGATACCATGATGATGATAAACGCGATGGTAAGCCCACCTTCTTTTGTATGAAAAAAGCTGTTTTTCATCTTATATGCCTCCTACTAAAAATACGATCAGGCCGATCACGACTGTCGTGCCGATAGCGATCGGCATCAGCCTCTTCAGCACATCTCCTTCTTTTCCGAGGATGCCGGCCGTCGTCGTTCCCAGGATGATCTTGCTGGGACTGATCGCCGCGCCGATGGCACCGCCGGCTGTCTGGGCGCCCAGAACCGCCGCCTCACTCAGCTTCAGGAGATTTGCAGTGGTCACCTGGAATTCTCCAAACAGAATATTCGAAGACATATTGCTTCCTGTCATGAACGTTCCAATCAATCCGACTACCGGTGAAAGGATCGCATAAGCTTTTCCGAGTACACGGGAAATACCGTCTGCAAGTACAGAGGTCTGTCCGGTGCCGCCCATGATCCTGGACATGATGACCAGACCGATGACTGCAATTCCGGATGGCATTGTCATTGCCACTGATTTTGCAAATACCCTTCCGGTGCCGCCCTTCTTGATCCATCCATGGCTGCCGTAGTAGATCAGGCCGATGATGGAGGACAGGAAGAGGAACATGCTGGCGTGGGTAAACGGTACCAGCGGTGAAAAGCTCTGCTCTGCTTCATTGACATAACCGTATCCTGTGGCTGTCTCCGGGAAGGAAAATCCGATGGATACCTGTCCCAGGAATTCATTGATCGGCTTTACGACCAGTACAATGATGGTCAGCACGGTCAGGATGATATATGGGACAAAGGCCTGAAGGAGGGACATATCTGCCGGTCCTTCTTCTTCGCTGGACGCTTCTGCTGTCCGGTTCATGATCGGGCTGTCCTCAAGCTTCCACTCATCCCGGTACATTTTCATCCTTCCGATCAGGAATAATGCCACCAGTGAAATACAGGACGGGATAAAGCAGGATAATGTAGTATTCACCTGGCTTAACAGCAGCTCTCCGCCTCCCTGGATCACTGCCAGGATCAGCACTGCCGGAAGTCCTTTTCTGATGCCTTTTCCTCTGCCGTAGAACCAGCACATGATCAGGCCTGTGACTACATCCCAGCCAAACAGGAACAGGCTTGCCCAGAAGGCTGTCGCAAAGTATTCCGCGCTGCCTGCGGCAAGTCCGGCCGAAGAGGCCAGTGAATCCCAGGCTGCCGCCAATGTTCCAAACGTATTACCCCAGGACTGTCCCAAAAGAGGCAGGATTACTGCCCACATCGGATTCATTCCGATACCGATCAGAAGCGGGGCGCCTACAGCCACCGGCACTCCAAAACCGGTGATTCCCTGCAGGAAGCTCTCTAAGATCCAGCCAAGGGCCAGCACCACCAAAAGCTCGTTGGGCAGAAGCCTTCGCATCCCGTTACGTATCACTAAGAATGCTTTTGCCTCGTCCGCCACCTGATACAAAAGGATCGCCGTCCAGACGATCAGCAGGATAGGCAGAGCGCTCCAGATACCCTTTGCTGTTTCTGATGCCAGCAGCGTAAAATCTGCCTTATAGAAAGCCACCGCTGTAATGATCGTGATTAAAAGCCCAATAGGGGCGGCCTCAGTGGCGCCCCATTGGAACTTAATCAAAAGGAGTAGTAGTACGATAATCGGCAGACATGCCATTATCCACATAAACAGATTTGTTGGTACGTTCATTTTCTCTCTCCTAAACTACATGTGTATTACCGTTCCGGTCTCGCCGGCAATCCCAGCCGCCGCTTTGTCAAGCAAGGTGATCAGTGTCCTTCTTCCCTCGCCGGACTTAGCAAACCGGATCGCTGCTTCGATCTTCGGAAGCATGGAGCCTTTGGCAAACTGTTCTTCGGAGATATATTCTTCTGCCTGAGCTACTGTAAGATCGCTCAGCCATTCCTGATTCTCTTTTCCAAAGTTGATTGCCACTTTCTCCACGGCTGTCAGTATGATGAGGTAGTCTGCCCCTAACTCTGCCGCTAAAAGGCTGCTTGCATTATCCTTATCAATAACCGCATTGACGCCGGATAACTTTCCTCCCTCATCGACTACGGGGATTCCCCCGCCTCCGCAGGTGATCACGATATGTCCCGCGTCCACCAGCGTTTTGATAGTGAGAAGCTCACGGATCTTCTTCGGCATCGGAGATGCAACCACCACACGGTATCCTCTTCCTGCATCTTCCATGCATGGGATTCCGTTTTCCTGATTGCGTTTTGCCTCTTCCTCGGTCAGGAAGCGTCCGATAGGTTTCGTCGGATTCCGGAATGCTTCGTCCTCTTTATCAACCTCTACCTGGGAAAGGATGGTAGATACCTTCACATCCATTCCCCGGCGGTGTAATTCATATTTGATTGCGTTCTGCAGATCGATCCCGATATATCCCTGGCTCATCGCCACACAGGTAGGCAGCGGTGTCTCCATATAATTATCGGTATAATTGGTAGCCAGCTCATCCATCGCCTTCTGGATCATGCCGACCTGCGGGCCGTTACCGTGAGTGATCACGATATCCAGCCCTTCGGCCGCCAGGTCTACGATGACCTTAGCTGTCTTTTCCACGGCTTCCTTCTGCTCTTTGATATTATTCCCCAGAGCATTTCCGCCGAGTGCGATTACCACTTTCTTTTTTTCCATAACATTTCCTCCTGGACTGCCTACTCGGGATCATACCCCAGCTTCTTCGCATAGGCTTCGATCGCTTTCTCGAAGCACTCGATCGGCGGATGTACAGTACCTGCACCGATCTGTCCGTATCCTGCGATCTTGTGTGCGATACCGGTATTGATCACCGGAGTGATTCCTTTTTCTACTACCAGTCTCGCATCGATTCCCAGGCAGATTCCCTGGAAGTTCCAGGTCGGAACGGTGAAGTTCGGGTTTCTGTCGATGACGATTTCCATCATCTCGTTGCTGGTACGCAGTGCATCTTCGTATCCGCCTGCTCCGACAAATCTGGTTACAGCCGGTGCTGCGATCATAGCCATTCCGCCGACACCGAAGGTCTCTGTGATAGCGCTGTCTCCCATATCCGGGCATGCATCCTCTCCGTCATATCCGGTGAAGTACAGTCCCTGCGGAGTGTTAACCGGTCCGGTGAACCACTCGTCGCCCATACCAGCGATACGGATACCAAACTCATAACCGTTTCTGCACATTGCAGTTACGATCGTTCCGTCTGTTCCGGTACGTGCATCATCCATAACAGCCTTGCCTGTAGCCATCATGATATTCAGGAAGAACTGATCCGTATCTGACAGGAACTTGATCACGTCATAACGGTCTTTTTCATCCATATCCATCTTTGTGATGATCGGCGCAACCTCTTTTAAGAATGCAAGAGACGCAGCGATATTTCTCTGATGGAACTCATCACCCATAGCAATGGCTTTTGCGATCAGCGGATTTACTGCCAGTCCGTTTTCCATGGAACGAAGAGCTCTTCCAAGTGTCGGTCCAAGGACGTCTCTCATCCAGCGCAGACGCTCTACAACTTCCTCAGAATATGCACCAAAGCGGAGCACCTTTCCGATTCCTTCGTTCATCGTACAGTACGCTCTGTTTCCGCCTGTCTCGTTTTCTACTACAAATACTGCCATATTCGGAGATGTGATACCTCCCATCGGGCCTACCGCATTCACATGGTGGCATGGGATAAACTTGATCTCTCCGTTTTCCAGCATCTTTCTTGCATCTGCCTCGTTGTCTGCCCACTCTTCAAACAGGACAGCTCCTACACAGGATCCCTGCATCGGGTCCGGCATGTTCTTATATTCTACCGGCGGTCCTGCGTGAAGGATTACTTTGCCTTCGCAAAGCTCCGGAATAACTTCCTTTGCACGGACATTGTCTTTCAGAACCGGCTGGCTTGCAACAACCTTTGCGATGACCTCACGGTTCTTCTCATCGATTCCTTCGTAATTTCTCAGGAAATTCAGGATCTTGATGAGTTTTACATTTCCTCCTGCCGGCGGCATCCAGTCATACTGTACCACATCACAGCCAAACTGCTCTGCTACTTCTGCGAAGCTCTTCAGACCAATATTGATAATCCTTGGCTTTTCAGACAGTAATTCACGCAGCTTCTCGGACGGCTCTGCCTTCGGGAAATCCTGTACCTGCTTCGGACGTACTTCTTTTTCCGGCTCCTGGAAGTCTCTTCCGATGGCACGGATAGCGGTCCGGCATGCAAGCTTGTTATTTTCACATACGATCACGCCTGCTTCTTTTAATTTGTTAACGGCATCATCGTATCCCTGATAATCTCTTCTGGTTCCGCATACTGTTCCTACAAAGAAGACCTTTCTTCCCTGGCTTTCTGCTTTTGCCATCAGTTCTTTGATCGTAGGAAGAAGAGCTCCTGCCATATCTTCATGAGAACCATATCCCAGCATGATATCAAACAGAACTGCGCCTGTGGACTCGTCATCCACTGCTTCCTGCATACATTCGATACGTTTTGCAGGGTCGATCATCGGATGCGGCTTGCCCTGTGTATATGCATCGTCTCCCAGGTCAACGACTACGTTGCCGTCTAACTGCAGCATGTAGCCTTCGATATCTTCCGGCGGAACCTTTACGTCCATGGCATCCTTGATCAGCATAGCTGCCTCATTTGCCAGAGTACCGCCTGAATAATATGCCTTGATAGTCTTCTTGTCCTCTGCCTTGTAGAACTGAGACTCGTCTACATCTACCTCAGCCTCCGGGATTTCCTCGCCTCTTACCAGGCTTACTGCAAGGCGTGCAGCCTCGTCCAGTGTATATGCGTGATAGAAGTTCTCTTCATGATATTCCGGTTTCTCGCCTACAAACAATGTAATGATCGGCTTGCTGAAGTTGCTGAGTCTTGCAGCGATCTTGTCTCTTACTTCTTTTGCCGGCGGCTTGGAAACGATTACCAGCACTTTGACTGCATCGTCATCTTCCATCGCATCGATCATGTCCATCATCGTGATTCCGCCAACGGCAGCGTTCAGGTCACGTCCGCCGATTCCGATCGCGTTGGTCACGCCTTCGCCCAGTCTGTCGATGATCGTTGTCAGCTCCTGGATTCCTGTTCCGGAAGCCCCGATGATTCCGATGGAGCCAGGCGCTACATTATTGGTAAATGCAATCGGAACGCTCTGGATGATACCGGTACCACAGTCTGGTCCCATCACTGCAAGTCCTTTTTCGTGTGCTTTCTTCTTCAGATTTACTTCATCTTCCAGTGTTACATTGTCACTGAACATAAATACGTTCAGACCCTCGTCCAGCGCACGGTCTGCTTCCAGAGCCGCATAAGCGCCAGGGATGGAAATAACCGCCAGGTTGGCATCCGGCTGCTTAGCCAGTGCCTTTTCCCAGGATTTTACACTTTCAGCTCCCTTTTTCTCAGAGCTTTCCGTAGACTGCTTCTGGAAAAATGCTTCCATCTCTGTCTCGATGGTCTCAAGAAGGCTGTCATCGTCCACGTCTGCAACGATTACAAGGTCGTTTGCAGAAGCTGCTTCCAGCTCTTCTGTTGCCAGACCACTCTGTCTGTAAATATCTTTATTGGCAGGTGTTGCCATCATGATTGAAACCTTCTTCACGCCTTCGATCGTAGAGATCTGGTTTGTCAAAAGCATGAGAACAACGGAATCATGGTAGCTTCCCTTTTTCACAACTGTTTTTAACATATGTTCTCCTTCCCTTATATCACTTTACCTGATCAATCTTCATGACCACGCGGCCGATTATTCAGCAAATCTGTTCTTATGGTCATAGCGGTCGTAGTGTACATCATCACTCTTCAGGTACTCATAGATCTCATCTACGATTTCAATACCGCCTGTAGCATATGCTTTATCTCTTCTCATCACTGCACGCTCGCCAGGATAGTATACCTTGTCATATCCGTCGGCTGTCGGCATCTCACCCAGCTCGTCAATAGATGCAGACATTGCTTTCTTAAACTCCTCTGCTCCTACGAAACGTGCCGGATCGATCACGATATGCATCTGTCCCAGCTCTCTGCCTTTGGACAGATCATGATACATGGAGCTTACATGTTTTCCGAATGGTACTCCAAGAAGTACGCCTGAGAATACATCGACCATCATCATCAGTCCATATCCCTTTGCTCCTGCGATTGGCAGAAGGGCGTTTACATGATTCGGATCTGTTACCGGATTTCCTTTTTCATCCACAGCCCAGCTGTCCGGAATACTCTCGTGTCTGGATCTCTTATCCAGGATCTTGCCCCATGCCTGTACGGTTGTCGCCATATCAAAGACAACCATTCTCTCATCTGCAGTCGGTGCGGCAAAAGAGATCGGGTTGGTTCCATAGTAAGGCTCTGTTCCGCCTACCGGTACTGCCATCGGGTCAGACTGGCAGAAAGAGATGGCTAAGAGTCCCTGCTCTGCGGCCATTTCTGTATAATATCCGATAGATCCGCTGTGGGACATGTTTCTCATGCCTACTACTGCGATTCCGTTTTTCTTTGCCATTTCAATGGCTTTATCCATTCCGTACTTGGCCACAGCATATCCGCAGCCATTATCGCCTTCAAAAACTCCGGAGCACGGACCTGTTTCTTTCCACTCAAATTTCGGATCTGCTGTGATTCCGCCCTTTGCGATCCGCTCTGCATAATATTCTACACGAACCGCTCCGTGAGAATGATATCCCCGTTCGTCGGACCAGGTCATGACCTCTGCCGCAATATCAGCATGGTCTTCATTCAGACCTGCTTTCATCAGTTTATTTTTCATTAATCCCTTTAATTCGTCATGGGAAAGTTTCATCTCTTAATTCCACCTTTTATGATTATTTTTACTTTTTATAACTGAACATCTCTGTTGCAGTCTTTTGAATAAATGTATGCGAACTCTTCTTCGCGTCCTACTGCATAGCACGCCTGCGGTACATATGCATCCAGGAATACATAATCCCCTTTCTTAACCGGAACCCACTCATCATCCAGTCTGTACATACCTTTGCCGGACAGGAAATACATACCGTGCTCCTGAATGTGTGTCTCGATATATCCATGAGAAGCTCCTAATTTGAATTTCAGGATATGCATGTTCATATCAAACCCAAAGTCTCCTGCTGCCGGAAGCAGATCTTTGATATGGCAGTTGTTCATGCCTTCGTACTCTACCCATTCCATATCGTTTACATTTGCAACGACAGTATGTGCACTGTATCCTTCGATTCTGTCATATCTTCTCTTGTATACATACATTTTTGCATCCTGTCCGCTCTTGTTTTCAAAAGCAATCTTGTTTCCTTCTGGTGAGAAGATGTATCCGCCCTCTGTCAGAGTTGCTTCCTGATCATCATTCTTGACCGTTACTTCACCGGAGATCACGTACAGGAAAGACTCGATGCCTTCGCCGCCGATTCCCGTATTTTTTCCGCCTGCTTTTGCAGTTACCAGATAATCCGCGAAGGTTGCTCCCATGGAAGGAGATCCAAGGATCGTTACGTCGCAGTTCTCATATCCCGGTACTGCGTTCTTTACCAGTCCGTCTGGCTCAAGGAGAACATAGTTCTCTTTCTTCACAACAGAACGTGTCATCAAAAGTTCATCACGATAGCCTACCTGATTGTTTAAATAACTCATACTAAAATCTCTCCTTTTCTTATGGCTGGTCGACCATTTACTCTATTATTAATTATGACAATGGACAGCCCTTTTTTCAATTAATATTTTAGACAAATCGTGGAAAATATTTTTATCCACTTTACCCCCCTGATGTTAATTTTTTCACACCACACCCCTCTGTCTTTCTATGCTATAATAGATATTGTTATATACTACGTTTTCTGGAGGTATTCTTATGTTCGAACAAAAAGCCATATCGATCGGCGGCATGCCGTATGATAAATCTGCCATTATCTACTTTGACCAAAAAATAACCCCTAAGGCTTGTATTCTTTATTTTCATGGCGGCGGGTTATTGTATGGTCATAAAGATGATCTTCCTGAAGGCCATCTCCGCCTTCTGACTCAGGCAGGATACCGGATCATTTCCTTTGATTATCCGCTGGCCCCTGCCGCAAAGCTCCCTTTGATCCTGGACGACGTCCGGTCCTCTATCCATCATTTCCTGGATCATCCGGAAGCTTACGGCGCTGACAGCCTTCCCTATTTTCTCTGGGGACGCTCTGCCGGGGCCTATCTGTGTCTGATCGCCGCGGCATACGGCCACTTCAAAAAGGCACCTGCCGGAATTCTCTCTTATTACGGATACGGTTTCCTTTGCGACCACTGGTTCCAGACTCCCAGCCGCTATTATCAATCTCTGCCCCCGGTAGATGCATCCTGCCTTAGCCATCTTTCTTCCGGTCTTGAAACCTCCGGCGACCTGACCACTCATTACAGCATCTATGTTTACGCCAGACAGACCGGAAAATGGTTCTCTTTGCTTTATGAGGGGCGGGAAAAATTCTTTTATCTGGATTATACCTTAAGAACCTGCGACGCACTTCCCTGTCCCCTGTTTGCCGCCCACGCCATTAACGACACCGATGTGCCCTTTGATGAATTCCGCGAACTGGTAAGCCGCTATCAGCCAAAAACCTTTATCGCCGCCTGTGACGTCCATGACTTTGACCGGGAAGAGGACAACCCCTTTACCGGAAAACTTTTGGAATCAACCTTAAGTTTTCTGGACAGCCACTGCTAATACCCTGAATCTCATGCGGGGAACGCACGCTTATGCGCACTCCCCGCCTTTTTCGTTTTATACTCCTTCTTCGTTTTATCTTTTCCTTGACCCGCAAAAAGCTCTATGATAGGCTTGCATTATCTGATATTCTAATTGCTTCATTTTCAGAAGCATTTTCCCTCATGAATAAAATGAATCAAAAGAGGTGGTGCGTATGTAAGAATTTTTTATATTCCCACGGAGGTAATTTACACCTTTATCGTTCCGTGATAAAATGTAACAACCATATAAACCGATTCCGCAAAAAGGCAGGTGAAACCAATGCTGGAACAGCAGGATTATGAGCAATTAGGCGGAATGATCCAGACAATCGTAGCTGGCACTCTGGAACAGAAGCTGGATGAAAAGCTGGATGAAAAACTGGATCAGAAGCTCCTTGTTTTCAAAAAAGAATTTACAAAGGAATTAAAAGAAGGACTAAAGATAGAACTGAGAGAAGAATTAAATAAAGATTTGTCAAAAACTCTCGGGAAACAAGTGGATGACTCCATCGCAAGGAACAATGAGGTTATCTTCGAGCGGATTGATGATTCTATTACTAAAAACAACGAGGTCATCTTCAAGAGAATCGACGATTCCATAGCCAAGAACAACGAGATCATCTTCAAGAGAATCGACGATTCCATCGCCAAGAACAACGAGATCATCTTCAAGAGGATCGATGATTCCATCGCCAGAAGCGAAAGCTTTCTGCTTGATGAGATTGACCGTTTTTACACGCTCACCAAGGATCGTCTTGACCGTCTGGAGAAAAAGGTAGATGAGATCACCGTCTATTACCAGTCTCAGCGTTCTCACGATGATGCCTGCGAGACTTTATTCCACCTTTACTATCAGCAGCAGGAGGAAATTGATCAGATCAAAGAGCGGCTGGCCCTCACATCCTAATCCAAAGAGACCGGCGGAAAAGCTTTATTCTCTGCTTTTCTGCCGGTCTCTATAAAACTTTATTGTCTTTCTATATACTTTTTCAGATATTTTCTCATTGCACTCCAGTGAACATTCATGGTAAAGCGGAATACCGTTTCTCTATCATCCTCATCCGTCACGCTGATATACAAATCATCTTCCGCACAAATGCCGGATCCGCTATACTCACCCTTCTTCAGACATTTATATGCCTTTGGCCGGATGATCCTCTCCACCTCTCCAAACAGGCCAAAGCCACTCTCCAGCCGGACAACGATCCCCTTTTTTCTGTCAGGCTCCAGCCGTCTGAGCCGGTTGACAATTTTGCCACTATGCCCGCTCTTCACTTCATACGCCGGATATCTGGTATCCATGATGCCCATACAATCTCATCCTTTCCCGGAAAGTGCGCTCTAAATATATACCTTGATCTTTTTATTCAGCTTCTGGAGTTCATCCATAAATGCTTTATTATCCTTGAGCGACACTACGACATTTTTCTTATTCCTGCAGGCCAGAAGAACGACATCCGCAGACGCACAGAAGGACAGGGTAAACCTGTCCGCTCTGTGCATTGCAGTAATATCTTCCACTAATACTTCTTCCCTCGAGAAGCCAAAGCGTATGAATATCTTCTTCTTGTCTAATTCTACATAATTCGCAAAACATACCGGTATCAGATACAGATCAAGAAGTCCTGCCGGCAGTATGTAAAAATACGAAATATAATGAAGTCCATATTTCACGATCATACCAATCAGCGCCACATTCAGGATCACAATGATCAGATACCACCATACTGCAACTTTTCCTCTAAATTTCATACAGCTCCTTATTTCTCGTCCTCAAAAATTGTTCCAACACGGAATCCTTCGGCACTCTTCATCTTCTCCATCAGGAAGTAGTAAACCAGTCCTGTCGGGATCAGGCTGACGTACCAGGATAACTCCATAATAAACAACGAGCAGATGGATCCGATAACGATCGCAATGATCGCTGCCCAGTTTACGCCCTTATAAGGTCCTGTCTTGTCATACATACGGTTCAGATCCAGTTTTTTCTTCCGAAGAATATAAAAGTCTACTGCCATAACCGCAAAGATCGGTCCCAGGAAAGCGGAGTAAAACTGTGTGAACAGGTTCAGTCCTGCTGCCGACTCAGCG
>SKEY01003510.1_pt1 | contig 14001 bp, 17 predicted proteins | sample 4843871 | NCBI WGS metagenome assembly SKEY01 (sample SAMN11008797, study PRJNA524170) | human gut metagenome | biome: Human fecal sample; material: Feces; isolation source: fecal sample from pouch patient p36 | host: Homo sapiens | place: Israel: Tel-Aviv | collected 2016-12-04 | reverse complement strand
GGGAAGTACTGCATAAGGTAACAAGCAGAATTGTCAATGAAGTAAATCATGTGAATCGCGTAGTGTATGATCTGACGGGAAAACCACCTGGAACGATTGAGTTTGAATAACGGACAGAAAACCTCGGATGCCCATTTTACAAGGGTTTCCGAGGTTTCCTTATGCCTGTTGGCTCTACTTTGGCTCTATTTTATTCTAAAATCGTGATTGGAGTTATTGCGGAAATAGTTTTACAGTGATTCCGTTAGTTCCTTTTTTGACTACCATGTTATCATCTACAAGATGATTTTTGATATCTTCTATGTATTTTTCAGTTTCGTTGATGGTTTGTGTATAATCATCTTCGGTGTTCAACTTCTCCTTGGCATTTTCTAGATTTTCTTTAATTTGTTTCGTTTTAAGATAGGTGCAAAGTTTATTGTTAATTGCAGCGTTCTGGAAAGATAATTTTAAAGTAGAAGGGATAAACTCTCCATTTTCATCTTTTTCCGCTTCAAATTTCATATCTATTTGTTCATCCAGTTTAAATAGTAAAGAAAGCACATCTGATACAGTTTCTATATCAAAGTCCATGAAAAGATTTATGCTAATGCCAAGTGCATTTGTGATTTTCAGTAATTGATCCGGTTTTGGATTTCGGATGCCATACTCATATTTCTTGATAGTAGCAGAGTTTATGCCCGAGAGTTTCCCTAACATTTCTTGTGATATTCCACGGATATTTCGATAATATTTGATCTTTTCTCCGACAGTCATAGCGTTTCTCCTTTTGTGTTTTTTGTGTATAGTGATAGTTTAGCACATCGGGACACATTTGTGTGTAAAAATGTGAAAAATACTTGACGAACACAAATGTGTACTATATAATATGGATCACAAGGAACACAAAAGTGTACTGAAATTAAAGCGGGAAGGAGAAATGAATATGGAGAATACGATGAAGATGTATATTACCGCAGATGAAGTTGCTGAATTGCTCGGAGTATCCAGAGGATACGCTTATAAAGTTATTCGAGGATTAAATGATGAATTGGCAGCCAAAGGTTTTCGAGTGATTTCGGGCAAAGTACCAAGAAAGTATTTTCAGGAAAAGTTTTATGGAATGGTAGTGTAGGAGAAGGGAGATGATGATATGCCAGCAACAAGAGATGGAAAATTATGGCGCAGCCAGTTTTATTACAAGGACTGGCAAGGAGTGCGCCGCAAAAAGAATAAACGAGGTTTTAAGACCAAAGGAGAGGCAGATGAATGGGAAAGAAACTTTCTCCAGCAACAGCAGAAGAATCTAGATATTAGTTTTGAAAGCTTCGTGGAAATTTATTTTGCAGATATGGAGAATCGCTTGAGAGAAAGCACAATTATTAATAAGCGATATGTGTTTGATCTCAAAGTAACGCCGTATTTTAGGAGCAAGAAAATGTGTGAAATTCAAACCTCAGATATCAGAGCATGGCAGAATGAGTTGATTAAAAAGGGATATGCCCCAACTTATTTGAAAAGCATTAACAATCAGTTGGCAGCTCTTTTTAACTATGCTGTACGTTATTATGATTTGCGAGATAATCCTTGCAGAAAAGCAGGAAGTATCGGAAAGAGCAAGGCTGATGAAATGGATTTTTGGACAAAACAAGAGTTCAAAGAGTTTCTGCCATCTATGGAAAACAAGCCGGAAGCAAGAATGGCATTTTTGCTTTTATATTGGACCGGTATGAGAATCGGAGAATTACTCGCCTTAGCCTATGAAGATATTGACTTAGAAAAGCGTTGTATCACGATTAACAAGTCATATCAGCGAATAAATGGTAAGGACATGATAACGCCGCCCAAGACGCCTAAAAGCAATCGAAAGATAACAATTCCCCTATTTTTGGCAGAAGAACTAAAGGAGTATTGCAGTATGCTGTATGGAATTACAGATAAAGAAAGAATGTTTCGATTTACAAAATCATTTATGGAACATGAAATGGTCAGGGGCATAAAGGCAACAGGTGTTAGACGCATCCGATTGCATGATTTGAGGCACTCTCATGCGTCCTTGCTGGTAGAAATGGGATTTCAGCCATTGGCGATTGCAGAACGGTTGGGACATGAAAAGATTGAGACTACCTTGAATACCTATTCCCATTTGTATCCAAATAAACAAGCAGAATTGGCAGAGAAGTTGGAAATTGCCAATGGAGAGGAGTAGCTATGAGTGGAGTACACAAATATCCAACAATCAGTTTTCGTATTTCCCCAAGAGAAAGGGATGAAATAGAAGCAAAAATCAAAGCGAGTGGTATGCAGAAAAAAGATTATTTTGTCCGTTCCTGTATCTATAACAAAGTGTGCGTGGTCGGGAAAAAGGATGTGATATATCAACTGGTTGAGGAATTACAACTTATGCAGTACAACATTGCAGAAATCCTGAAGCAATTTGAAGAGCAGGAAATCTTGTTATCAGATGAAGGATTGGAGCAGATGAAAAATGACTGTCTGGATATGCTGAAAGCGATTATATGGATGCTAGACGGAGCAAAGTATCTTTGGCAGGGGAAAGAAAAAAGTCCCGACAGCGGCAACTGTTAGGACTTACGAAAAATCGGATAACCTTTGTTATCAAGATATTTACAAAATCAGTATAACAGAGGTTCTCCGTAGAAACAACAGAATTTTTGAATGGAGAATTTTATGGAAGAACAGAAAATTGAATTAAAAATTATCAATATGGCAGACATTCAGTCGCAGGAAATTGAATGGTTATGGTATCCGTTTATCCCTTATGGGAAATTGACAATTATTCAAGGCGATCCCGGAGATGGAAAGACAACACTTGTATTGAATCTTGCTGCTAAATTATCAAGAGGCATAGGGCTTGAAAATGATATGCAGGTATCAGAACCTATGAATATTATCTACCAAACCGCAGAGGATGGATTGGCAGATACAGTAAAGCCGAGACTTGAAGCGGCAAATGCAGATTGTGAGAAAATTATGGTAATTGATGAAAGTGAAAAATCCCTTTCTATGGTGGATGAACGTTTGGAACAGGCGATTATTCAAACCAATGCCCGCTTACTTATTTTAGACCCGATACAAGCCTATCTGGGCGGTGGAATGGATATGAATCGAGCAAATGAAGCAAGAGATATGACTAAGAAATTAGGACTTTTGGCAGAGAAGTATAAGTGTGCGATTATCCTAATCGGTCACATGAATAAGGCTGCTGGAAATAAAGCTGCATATCGAGGAATGGGTTCTGTTGACTTTTTTGCAGTAGCGAGAAGTGTTATTTTAGTCGGCAGAGTAGAAGGACAGAAAAATACAAGGGCAGTTGTGCAGATAAAGAATAATCTTGCTGCATTTGGACATCCAAAAGCCTTTGAATTGACAGAAGATGGATTCCATTGGCTGGGCGATTATGAAATTACGGCAGACGAATTGTTGGGAGGGGTAACCCCGAAAGCGAATAAAAGGGAACGAGCAAAAAGGCTTATTTATGAACTGGCGGAAACAAATAGTATGGTAAAAAGTGAAGATATTGTCACTCTTGCTGAAGAAAATGGAATCTCAAAACGAACGTTGGAAAACGCAAAAAAAGAGTTGGGTATTAAAGGAAAACGAATCGGAGAAGCGTGGTATTGGACACTTGATGAAATCGTAAAATCGTAGATAAGAACGCAACAATGCAGAGTGTTTAGAAATTGCAGAGATGTAAGTGTAAGGTTGCAAAAGCTAAAGGTATTGCATTGTTGCGGAGTTGGAAAGGAGATAGTATGAAACAGATACAGATACCAGAGCAGTTATTTATGGAACTTGTAAAATTCCATTTGTTAGATGTGGAAGAAAATTTACCGAGCATAAAACAAGGATTAGAAGCGAAGTTGGATGCCTTGGTAATGAGAGACTTATATTCAAAATACAAAACTGCGCCCATAGAGGAAGAACGGGAACAGGCAAGAAAAGAATATTTGGACAGACGAGGAGTACCGGAAGATTTTCGTTGGTGATTCTTCTTTGATGATAGAAACAGGGGTGTGGCACTCCCCTGTATATAACAGACAAAGTGGGAAGAAGATAGCTGAATTTGTGTATTGATGGAAGGGGAAAGATACTCAAAATTTATCATTAGCAAGCAGGGGATTAATGCTCCCACTTCGTCGTTGCATTAATCCGCTTGTTAGTCGTTTACACTGGGGCGTTCCCCCTAATACCCCCTAGTTTGTTCATAACAAACATATAGTTCATTTTACCAAAAGAATTTATTTCAGTATTGCTTGAAAAAGAAAGGAACAATCATGAGCGAAAATCATAGATACCGAAAACGGACATTTAAAGTCTACTTATTTGATGAAGAATTACAATTACTCAATGATAAAGCTAATGCTCTAGGCATGACAAAATCTGCATACATACGAGATTTGATTTTGTTTGGACAGGCAAGAAAGGCAGACGATAAAAATTATGAAAAAGTGATTTATGAATTAAACAAAATCGGTTCAAATATCAATCAACTTGCTTATATTGCGAATACAGAGTTTAGCACGAATGGGATTGAAGTTTTGCCATTGTTATCTCACTATCAAGAACTCTTGGAACAATTTGATGAATTAACTGCAATTGTAAAAGGAAGTGATTTTTAAATGGCGATTACTCATATTCATCCCATTGTAGGAAATGTTTCTGGCACTATCAAATATATTATGAATGATAAGATAGAAAGTGTCAGAAATATTGATGAGTGGAAACAGAAAAACGGAAATATACAAAGCCATATTGCTTATACAATAAATGATAAAAAAGGTGAAATTGTTTACCATACATTAAATACTTTCATCAACTGTGCGTACCCATCTGATATTCTACGTTCTATGGATATTACGATTGCAAATGGACGTGGCAGATATCGAAGAGAAGCACCAAGAAGCAAAAGCGGAAAAGAAATCGTTTTATATCATATGTGGCAGAATTTTGGAGAATCTATTTCTCCTTTAGTAGCAAATGAAATCGGAGTAAAACTGGCAAAAGAAATATTTCCGGATTTTCCGGTTGTTATTTCTACTCATACAAATACTGGATGTACACATAATCATTTTGCTATTTGTGCGTGGAACAATAACGGAAAAAAATGGAATGACTGCCATCAAACAAAACGACAGATACGAAGTGTTTCGGACAGGCTGTGCGAAGAGTATGGATTACAGGTCTTGGACAATACAAAAAACATGAATTTAATCAAATATCAAGATGCTGATGGAAAGACACGATATTATGAGCCTACCGACCGCAAGAATAAGTTACTTCAAAAGAGAAAACAGGAAATGTATCGTAGAGATGATATTGGAAATTACCGTCATACACAATCTTATGAACAGTGGAAACAGAAAAAATTATCGTATCAAGAAATTGTACGACGAGATATCGACCGATTATTACCCGATGCTTTTTCTTATGAACATTTGTTATCTCTTCTTCGAGAATATGGATATACAATTCGAGACAAAAAGAAAAATGGTGATTGGCTGACGTATGTTACTTTTATACCCACCGAAGCAAGTAAGGGAGTAAGGGATTCTTCGTTATCTGAAGATGGAGCGTATACACGAGAGCAATTGACAGAACGTATTGATAAGAAAGAAGCAGAACGAAAACAGCAGCAAATAGTTCTTAATGAAATAAATACAGAGTTATCACGTGAAGAAATAAATGAAATTCCATACAACACATCCTATCAGTATGGAGAAATTGATATTCAACGTCTCCATTCCAAATGGAGAAAAACGCTTTCGTCAGATGGAGAGATTCTGTTTGTTAAACGGTCGGTAGCAGAGCATGATATTATTGAGTGTTTAAAGAAGAAAGACCAACTGGATGCTACGATAAAAGAAGAAGTACTGTTGGAGATACAGGAAGGGTTATATAGTTTGCATTTTCTGGAAGTGACAGGATATGCCACATTACAGGATGTGCAGATAGCGTCTAGAAAGGTATGGGCGGATTTCTATAACACTAAAGAGCAAGTGGGACATCTTGACACAATAATAAAAAAAGTAAAAACGGTATATCAACTGCCTTCCGAGTATGAAAAAATCAAATATCGCATGGAATTACATTCAAATGATGCTATCTATATGCAGACAGATTATGAACAGGATAAAAAGGCTCTTGAACGCTATGAAACACTAATGGAAAAATATAAAGTGAAAAATCCCGAGAAAATGTTGGAATACACACAAAAATTAGAACAGTGTCAAAGGAAGAAACAAAAATTACAATTGGCAATAGAATGTTTGGAACATGAACTAAAAGACTTTGAATATTGCATGAAAACATTGGAACGAATTCAGAGCATGACTGGACGAGAAATGGAAGCAGAGCAAAATCAAAAAGAGCAGAAGACAAAAGTGGAAATGTTAATGGACGAGCAGGATGAAGAACGAGAGAATTCTCGCAGGAAACAAAAAGAATACGAACGGTAGTTACATTATCAAAAACAGGGATAATGTCCTCGCAGGTGAGGATATTATCCCTTGAAATCTTATGCACTTTTTTTAGTGGTTCAGCATGTGATTTTTCATACGCAGATTGATATAGTTCTATTTTCTTTCGTCATGTGATTTTTTACAGGCAAGCCTATAGAGTTCCTGCTCGTTGTTGTGCAGAAGTCGTTCAAAAAACAAAATGTTATTGGCAGAGAAGCCATGATTAAAAATCCAAGTATAATTTGGTAAGGAACAACGGGCAGAGTTAAAACCATTCTCAGTAGGACGTTCAAAATGGACGATTACTTTTTGTATATCGTCTTCTAGGATAAGATTTGAATGAACAATTTCGGTTTCATCTGGTAAGATTTTGTATGGATACATCATCAATCATTACACTTTCTTTTTTCTAAGGATATTAAATTATAAAAAATAAAACATGACAGTCATATCATATACAACCATCCCATCCAAGTGTTCTCTTTAGATATTCGCCATCCCAAAGAATTACATTTTTTTCTTTAGCTTCTAATCTTGCCTTTGGACTAAAGCTTGTGTTTGTTACGGCAATTGCAATGTCTGAATCATAGAGTTTGCGAGCTTCGGCAACCTCTTTTACGGCACAAGCTCCCTCTTTAAATGTTTCGGTAGCGTGATACTTAAATTGAAAAACCACTTTTTGGTCAGAAGTTGTGTAGGCAAGAGCATCACATTTTTTGTCCATTGTTAATTTAGAGTTAATATGGGCATCTCGGTAGCCCCTATCTGGAGTTAGACGGTAAATAACACTTTCTACAAACCTTTTTCCTTTTTCGGCGGTAGTGATGCTAACTTTGGATTGAGTAATCTCGATAATACGATTACGAGGAATATAGCCATCAACAGTTTCTGCTTCTATTTCTTTGAGGCTATGGTAAATATTTTCTTGTTCAGATGTAGATTTATATCCTATATAATCAATGGCGCTGAGCGGAAGAAAACCCTTAAGCATCAAGTTCTGGATTTGTGGGATACATCTATTTAAAAAGATTCGATATCTATCGACTTGCGCCAAAGACAGCCCTGTATGTTCTGCTAAATAAATTCTTTGAGAAATCTTTTTTTTGTATGAATTTTGCGAGATATATTTTTCATACTGTTCCATACATTTTTTGAATTTTATGAGAATGTTTCGATTTTGCTTAATGGTAGCATTACGTCGGTCTTCTATCTTCATAGTAAAACTCCTTTATTTTGTAAAGTGGACTTGTTTCAGTCCCATTATATCATAGGTACCTACTAATATAAATACTAAATGGACTGAAATTAGTCCATTTAGGAGGGTGGGATGGAACAGAAGATTAAACAAGATATTCAAATAGGAATAAACATTCGTAAAATCAGAAAGAAACGCCGGTTAGGGCAAACGGATTTAGTCCGTCTTTTGCAAATAGAGGGATGTGATATGACGAGAGAATGCTTGGTAAAAATAGAACGGTGTGTGCAACATATTCAAGCCAGTCAATTGCAGGCTATTAAAAAAGTATTGGATACGACTTATGAGGTTCTTATTGATGGAACTGAAGAAGATATACGTTGAAAAACAAAGGTAATTTGTAGATGAGAAGTTTGACATAGATACTAGGGAGAGATAGAGCAGGGGTTAATTAGAAAGATTTTGACATTTCTACTAAGACATGATAATATAATCATAGAAAGAATGCTACCGATAGATGGTTAGTCCAATATAAACTTAGACAAAAATTGCCGCTTAGTTTACCAGTGATATGCCCCTTGTCAAGTAGACAGGTGAAATATCTAAAGTTAAGCGGCAAAAATACCTACATTTCACTTTGGAGTGTAGGTATTTTTTATGCACACCATTTCTTTTTATATTTTTCAATTCGTTTGTTTTCTGGAATAGGATATTCTACTGGTATGTCTGATTTCAGCGCTTCTTGACGTACTTCTAAGGGTGTTTTACAACAATACCTATCCTGTGGACGTTCTTCACTATAAAATCTTATATAATCCTTTATCGCAAATCTTAATGAGGATTCATCTGTTATTTTGTACATCTGATACATTTCCGCTTTGATAATTCCCCAGAAACCTTCTGTTGGTCCATTATCAATACAATGTCCAACCCGTGACATGGATTGCCTCATTTCTTGTTTTTCAAGTTTCTTTTTAAACATTTGACTGGTATACTGGAATCCGCGATCTGAATGAAAAATCGGTTTTGCACAGGGATTCAACGCAATTGCCTTATCAAAGGTTTTAAATACTAATTTATTATCATTTCTGGCACTGACAATATATGAGACAGGAAATCTGTCATACAGATCTATAATGGCACTTAAATACAGCTTCTTTTTTTCCCCCGGCACTTTAAATTCGGTCACATCAGTAGCCCATTTTTGATTGGGGGCAGTTGCGTAAAAATCTCTTTGTAGTATATTTTCTGCTGTTTCATCTGCATTGGTATTCCTATATTTTTTCTTCTTTTTTCGTATAACGGAATGAATTTCCAGTTTTTTCATAATCCTGTGAACTCTATTTTTGCTGTACTTTGTTTGATTAAAATGATTGATCCAGGAAGTCATTCTCCGATATCCTAAGATATGGTTAAAGCGTTCATCATACTCCTTAATGAGCTCTGCAAGTTTGATATTTTCCATTTCACCTTCAGGTGTTTCACGGTGTAGCCATTTATAATAAGCAGCTCTTGCAATCTCCAAATGTTTACACATCCATTCAATACTCCAGTTTTTCTCTGTATGAAAATATTTTATCGCAAGATATTTTGATTCATGACGCACCTTGCCCAGCCTCACATCCTTTCGAATTCTTTCACTTTTTTTAACAATTCAACAACCATATCCTTTTCTTCCAACTGACGCTTTAGTCGTAAGTTTTCACGTCTTAAACGTTCTAATTCATCTACTTCATCATCTGTTTTACGTTGACCGCGTCTGTCTGTTAATCCGGATTCTCCATCAACATCATATTTCTTTACCCAATAATAGACCTGACTGTAAGAAACATCGAATTTTGCAGCTGTATTCTTATAGTCACGATTATGGTTGATGCAATAGTCAACGATTTCTTTGCGTTCCTCAAGTGTTGTTTTTCTTCGTGCCTCTGCCATATAGACCTCCTGTTTTGGATTATAATCCTTGAACTCTCTATTGGCATTATACACCTTAATCCAACTTCTTAAAACAGAACGACTAGATATTGCATATTTAGCGATGATATCATCAACGGTTCCTTCTCCATTTAGAACTGCTTCTACGCATTGGAGTTTAAATTCCTTTGAATAAGTTCTATTTCTATTCGTTGGATGACAGAATGCAGATATCCCATGAATTCGATATTCATTAATCCATCCTTTTAGTGTTGAATACCCTATACTGTATTTATCAGCAAGGAACTGAACAGAACCCATACCATCCAGATATTCCTGCGATACTTTAGCTCTAAATTCAGGTGAATGTTTTGATTTTGGCATGAAAAATACCTCCAAAGCAACAGATTTTTATATTTAATCTGTCTACTTTAGAGGTATCATATCACAGACTGGGGCGGCTATTTTTGTGATTTATGATTATCTTTACCGAATGTGTATCCGATACTGAAGCAGGTTAAGCCGAAGCTAACTACTGCGATAAAATCTAAAATACTCATTGGCTTAGCCCTCCTTTCCAGTGGATTCCTTTGTAGGTTTCTATGTAATCAGAGGGTCACAGTCCCTCTGGTGAAGGACTAACCGCCTACCGTTATATTGGGTAGCACTCATGACGTAATTATAGCAGGCGGAAAATGGAACTGCAATAGTATAATTCTCTAGATGTCGGTATTTGAAATGGATGGTATGAAAGAACGTTCCAAAATTATTGACAATTTTGTCTGTGTTGCGAGCAGGCAGTTGAAAGACGATATATGTTGTGTTTATCCCGATAATATTCAATACTAAGTGAAATATAGACGAAAAAGAAATAATCGTAATTTCAGATGCAGCTATCAGTTGTGATTTTGGGGATAAGAAGAAAAAAATATATTTTAATTTTCCTAAACTTATGTTATAAAAGTAGGAAGGGGGGGCATTATGAAAAAATATAAAAATTTTGATGAAATGTTCCATGATGATGATTATGTATCTCAAGAGGAGCGTGAACAAATTAACTTTCAAGTACAATTGATAGGTAAAATCACTACAGCAAGAGAAGCTAAAGGACTGTCGCAAAAAGATTTGGCTGAATTATCTAATTAATATAGACTATTCTAAATATTATAGCAGTTGGAAAGTACGGTGGTTGTAATAGTACAATTTTTAAAAGCTAATGGGAGTATGTGATGAATAATCTAAGAGAACACTCAAAAATTATTGAAAACTTTGTTACCAGTGTACGCAGGCAGTTAAAAGATCATGCGTGTTGTGTTTATTCTAATAATATTCAATATAAATGTAATCTAAAAGAAAACGAAGTGACGGTTGTTCCAGATGCATCCATCAGTTGTCGTGTTTATAATAAAAGGAAGTCGTCTTTTTTTGATATTCCAAGGCTTGTAGTGGAAGTTATCTCTCCATCTACAGAGCATTATGATCATATTGAGAAAAAGGAGTTATATAGACAACAGGAAATTGATGAATACTGGATTTTAGATGGAGAAAAACGGAAGATAGAGATTTATACATTAGATTATGATCAGGATGGAAAACCACAGTACTATCTTTTTAATACTGTTACAGAGCAAAATAAAGATAAACTTTTTATTGTTCACTTTCCGCATATCAAAATGTGCTTTGATGAATTATTTGATGTGTTTTCAGACTGATAAATGAGTACATTTTGAGTACAAAAAAATAAATAAAAGGATAAAATAAATAAAAAACGTAGTTTGGATTGAAAAAAGATAAAAACAATACGTGAAAAACTAGAATATAAGATTTTTTGAAACGAATTCGAATAGCGTGCAGTTGATAGAGAAAAGACCAATGCTTATTGAAAAAAGCAATTAGGGGTGAATAAATGGAAAATCCAACAGTATTTATATCATATTCTCAAGAAGATAATGAACATAAAAAATGGGTTAAAGATTTGGCAGACAGATTATTAGCAGATGGCATTGAAGTTACAGTAGATCAATACGACCTTACGTTAGGAGATAGGTTACCACAATTTATGGAGCAATCGGTTTCAAGAGTGGATTATGTTTTGATAATTTGTACGCCTACGTATAAAAATAAATCTGATGCAAGAAGAGGCGGCGTTGGGTATGAAGGACATATTATTTCGGGAGAGCTGCTGACAAAGGGGAATGAAAGAAAATTTATTCCTGTTATAAGAAAGGGAAGCATAGTTGAAGCCCTACCTGAATTTTTGGCGGGCAAGTATGGAATCGACTTAACCGGCGGAAAAGAATACGAAAATAACTATAAAGATTTGGTTACTACAATCTATGGAGCTGAAAAAAAGCCTAAAGTTGGCAAGCAACCTTCTTATATAGGGAAAAGATATACAAAGCCTATAAAAGAGAGTAAGGATGCTCCTATTAAAATACTGGGAATTATAACAGATGAAATAACAGTACCTAAAATGGATGGAACAAGAGGAAGCGCGTTATACAAGGTTCCATTTAGACTATCAAGAAGACCAAGTGATTTGTGGAGTAAACTTTTTTTAGAAGCATGGAGATTTCCGCCAAGTTTTACCACTATGCATAGACCAGGTATAGCTTCTGTTATTGGAGATGAAATAATATTAAACGGAACAACAGTTGAAGAGGTTAGAGATTATCATAGAGAAACTTTAATTCTTTGTGTCGAGGAGGCTAATAAAAAGGAAGCGGAAATTAGACGTAAGGAACAGGAGCAACGAGAAAGAGAAGAAATGCGAAAAAGGAATCATTATGATAACGTAAATAGTGTTGTGGAAGAAATTGAATTTTAACAAAAGCGTTATAAAGTACAGAGATTATAGTATGAGGAAGGTTCAATGGAAGATTTTTGTTTTGTAATACAGCCTTTTGATGGAGGTAAATTTGATAAACGTTATGATGATGTATATAAGCCAGCTATTATGGCGGCTGGGCTTGATGCTTATCGAGTAGATACAGATGATTTGGCACAAGTGCCGATCGATACGATAGAAGAAAAAATACAGGCGGCAACAGTTTGCGTGGCAGACATTACTTTAAATAACCCGAATGTTTGGTATGAAGTCGGTTATGCTTACGCAAGCAATAAAACAGTTATATTAGTGTGTTCTGATGAAAGGACAGAGGATTATCCGTTTGATGTAAGAAACAGAAATATATTAAACTATAAAACTGAGTCGGAGAGTGATTATCAAGAGTTTCGACAAAAATTAACTAAACGAATAGAAAAATTAAAATCTGTCAAGACTATTCATCCGGTTACCTCTGTTAATAAGAGTGTTGATAATTTTGAAGGGCTTACTTATCAGGAAGTTACTTTCTTAGGGGCTGTATTATTAAATCAAGATAGTACGAATGATTATGTTTCTACTTGGAGCGTTAAAGAACAGATGAAACGAAGTGGTCTGAATGAAATTTCTTTTAATATATGCATGAGGAAGTTGTTGGCGAAAGAATTTATTGAAGTATCAGTTATCGATGAATATAATGGCAATGAATATCATGGTATAAATGTTACGCCAGCTGGAGATAAGTGGATTTTGGAAAATGAAGATAAATTCTCCGTTGAATATCAAGAGGAGAAAGAGGAAAAATCAGCAGAGTTTAACCTGCCATTTAATTAGAGGTGGAAACTATCTGTGACTCTATTTTGGCTCTAATAATTTGGTATGAGAAAAATATCAGATAAAATTCAGAGAATATGAACACAAAATGGCACAAATGTGTACTGAAAAGTACCTAGATTATTCCGTCCGCACCCGAGTTTGAATAATAAAAATTTTCTGAAATCCCTTATAAACAGGGCATTTTAGAGCAGATAAAGTTCTATTTGATAACAAAATGATAACACGAGAGATTTTGGCATTGTTTATCCGAAATCTTGTGGTTATCAGGTAATATGTGTGAAACCAACAAAAAGGTCTTACTGAATTGAGTGAAATCAATTTGGTAAGGCCTTTTTCGTTGGTTTTTTATTTGTCGTTTTTCGGATAATTATACCGCCACTGATCATATTCTTCCTGAGTGATTTCTCCGGATTTCAGCTTTTCTGCCTGCTCCTGCCATGCATGGAACATATCAAACATAGAAAGGTAGGTGGTTCCTTTGGATTTGTCCAGCCGGAGGCAGAGTTCTCCGTCAATATCACCAATATGAAGTCCGTAAAGGTCTTCTAATGTAAATAAGGTATGCATAAGTCCTACATAGCTGTCGATATCCGGGACAGCCAGTGCATGCGGAGAGACATCAAAAATATCAGCTAGTGCATTCAGATAGTTTTCTTTTGGACTGCGGGCACCTTTTTCATACTGTGCTATACGGACATCAGCCTGTGATTCGCTGAATCCGAGTTGTTGCCCTAAATATTTCTGCGTGAATCCACGCAGAAGTCGAAAAT
>SKEY01003509.1_pt1 | contig 14004 bp, 14 predicted proteins | sample 4843871 | NCBI WGS metagenome assembly SKEY01 (sample SAMN11008797, study PRJNA524170) | human gut metagenome | biome: Human fecal sample; material: Feces; isolation source: fecal sample from pouch patient p36 | host: Homo sapiens | place: Israel: Tel-Aviv | collected 2016-12-04 | reverse complement strand
ACCCTGGCCAGTTCCCCGGACGTCCCCCATGAAAAAAAACACCCGCTCCTCTCACATCAACGGAGCAACCAGCCGCATCAGGCGCCCCAGTTTCTTACCGCCCCAGCTATAATCCCTGCAATTCTCCATAGTAATCCGGCTGCATTTGCGCAGGGTATCCTGATAATCCTTTTCCACATCCAGTACCACAGGGTTCCGGTATATATATGTGGCGCATTCAAAATGCAGGTACAGGCTTCTGAAATCCAGGTTAATGGTCCCTACCACCGCCTTCTCATCATCGCTGACAAATACCTTGGCGTGTACGAACCCCGGCGTATATTCGTATATCTTCACCCCGGCCTCAATCAGTTCAGGATAATAGGTCCTTGCCAGAAGATACGCATACTTCTTATCCGGGATATGGGGCATGATGATGGTCACGTCAATGCCGCGCTTCGCAGCATAGCAGAGCGCATTTTCCATCTCGTCATCCAGTATCAGGTAAGGCGTCATGATATGGACGTAATTCTTGGCCTGGTTCAGGATATCCAGATAGACCCTCTCCCCAACCTGTTCACGGTCCATGGGGCTGTCCCCATAGGGAAGGACGAATCCGCCTGTCTCCCCTTCGCCCGTTTCTGCAGCGCCTCTGGGCAGTACATAGCGGCCAAAGTCATCCTGTTCCCTCTCCGTCACGTTCCACATCTGCAGGAACATCATGGTGAAACTGTTGACCGCGTCCCCTTTAAGCATCACGGCCGTATCCTTCCAATGGCCGAACCTCACCTTCCTGTTAATGTACTCATCCGCCAGGTTCACACCGCCTGTGAATGCGGTCTGACCGTCAATCACGACAATCTTGCGGTGGTCACGGTTATTCTGGTAGGTGGACAGGGTCGGCCTGATGGGGGAGAACATCTTGCACCTGATTCCTTTGCCCTCCAGTACCCTGGGGTACCGATACGGCAGCAGCATCAGGCAGCACATCCCGTCATACATGACGCGGACCTCCACGCCTTCCTTTACCTTTTCTTCCAGGATTTCCAGGATACTGTCCCACATATATCCCCGCTCCACAATAAAATACTCCATGAAGATGAAATGCCTGGCAGCCCTCAGCTCACGCTTCAGGGCCTCGAATTTATCCTCTCCCAGAGGAAAATACTCCACGGAGGTATTTTCATATACAGGATATCCCGCATAATCCTTCATATAATCAATCAGATGGCTGCTCCTCTGGCTGGACCTCCTGATTTTCTCCTGTACCGCCATGTCCTGATTCAGATAGGGCGCCGTGGACTTTATGGTACTCCTGAGACGCCTGGCCAGAAGCTTGGTCTGAAACTGCATCTGGACAAAGATATAAAGCAGCACCCCGAATACCGGGATTACCAGTACCGGTACAATCCACGCCATCTTAAAGCTGGAATTGATAGGTTCATTGAAAATATATATGATGACACCTGCGCTGAGCAGGATGGATACCGCATATATGATATGGACATAATCCTCCAGCCATCTGAACACCCCAAACAGGATACCCAGCTGTATGGCCATGAACAGGATTACAAATGCCGTCCGCCCAAATATGATCCTGAATAATCCCCGCAGTTTTTTCATCATCCACTCACTCCTCTTATGTCTTTTCCGATTTTCCTATTATCTCATGACTTGGCCTGTTTTGCAAGCCGTCCGCCCTATGCGGGGAAATGCGGTCCCTTATACTACCGAACATTATTTCCAAGTCTGTCTCATTCAGCAGCCGCAGCTTCACGGACCCGGCTTCTGCGGATCATAAGCCTTTTCATACCGGTAGCGGATTCCATTCCCAACCTGTTCCTGAAAAATATAAAGGCGCTGCGGCCTGGCCGGAATTACCCGGTCATCACCGCTGCGCCTTTCCCAAATATCCTTTGGTCTAAATCAGCTATTGTTACGTGACTCAGCCGCTCCCTACAGCAACGGTCCAAATCACCATATAATTCATCCATCACTCCGGCCATGCCTGAGGCAATCATGCAGCTCATATGAGGATCCCCGCTTTTCCATGACACTGTCACAAACGGGGTGTCAAGGGCCTCCGCCACCATGGACAGGGTTATCTCCCGGCTGTCCCGGTGGAACAGGTAGCCGCCGTCCACGCCCTCCTTTGTCTTCACTAAGTCAGCCTTTTTAAGCTTTGCCATGACTTTGCGGATTCTCGCTGCATTGGTACAGACGTTTTCTGCCAATCCCTCACTGGAATATACCTGGGCCTTATGGTTGAGAAAAACCAATGCATGGACTGCAATTGTAAATTCGCTTGTCACTTTATCACTACTCCCCTTTCACATCAAAACATCTGGTACATCTTTGTAAATAATACCATTAATTCCAGAAAAATGCACTGGTTTTTTCCATATTCCAGAGAATATTTCATCATTCCCCACTGCCCGGTCCGGCCAGGTTAAGGTCCGGCACTCCCTGGGCCGGCATGCTCTGGATTACAATCTCCTGGCTTTCCGCTGGAAGCCCGGTCCCGTCCTGAGTCTCATTTCCCTGGGCCACGGCGCCCTGGTCTGCGTTCTCCTGTCCTGATGTCTCCTCAGGGGGCACTGCGGCGGAATTCCGCTGTATCTTTGCAGCCTTTGCCTTATACGTGCTGGTGTGCAGCGCTGTCTCTTCCAGCAGCTCACCATTCTTCTTTATCTGGCGGTATGTCTTCCACACAGAACCTGGCTGTGCCTGTTCGATTATCCGCTCCTCCCCGTAAGCCAGTTCAGGATTCTCCTCATATAACGGCTCCGGCGGCTCCAGGTCTTTAACCTTCTCTGAACGCATGGATATGGTTTTTCCGTCCTCCAGTACCGGCAGTCCCACAATTGACAGCTTCAGTTTGTTATCTGCAAACGCTGCCCTCAGTCCGATGGATGTGCTGCCTGTATTGACAAACCGAAGGTCCGGGCCTGCGTAGCCGTCAAAGCTGACCATGGCATCCTGCCCCTTTTCAATATAGCTGGGGGCAAAGCTGTGGAAATTGCGTTCCGTGGTCTTAAAACCCGACTGGATGATTGCGTGGTACAGGGTGGTGGAAACCTGGCATACGCCTCCGCCCGGCTCCTCAATCAGCACCCCGTTCCGGTACGCGCCCGCTGGCTGGTATCCCTTATCACTGGTACGGTTCCCGGTTGCCATGTTAAATGAAAACTCCTCACCCGGTTTTAGCACAAGCCCGTCAATGGCGTCCGCTGCCAGGCGGATGTTCTGGTTCCTGTTCTTATTGCTGGTGGTAGTGGTGGAAAATGTACCTATGACCTTATACTGCTCCTTTGCCTGGGCCTTTGTCCTTACCGGGGCAACCGACAGGAACGACGCCTGTACCGTCGCATCGGGCCGGGCCTTCTCCTGCCCGTTTCCTTCTTCCTGTCCTCTGCCCTGTGCATTTTCCTGCTTCCAGGCCCTGACTGCCTGGAACAATTCCTCTGCCAGCCTGCCTTCATCCAGCGCCCGCCCATACACCTCATCTGAATAAAGGTACGTGCCTGTATCCTTATCAAATGCTTCCATCTGGGAATCTACCGGATCCCGGTTCCATTTTGCGGCAATCCGGGAAGCTTCTTTTTCCAGGGATTCCCTTATAAGCGCATCATCCTTTTCCTGATACCATCTGGCCGGAATCTCAATCATTTCCGTATCATTAACATCCACCACCTGGATACTCCACTCCTGTGGGCCCTGTTCCTGTTCCATGCCGTCCCCGGCACTGCTGTTCCTGTCATCGGCCAGGCTCCTTGCTGCAACGGAACCGGAGGACGGCATCTTCACGCTTACCTGTGCATTCTCTGCCGTCTTCTCCTTTCCCGTCCTCAATTCCACGATTCCGTATATTACAGCGGCAGCTGCCAGCGCTGACAATAACCAAGTCTTGCGCCACATATGTCTTATTCTTTTGTTACGGTTCCTTCTGCCCCTGCCTCTTTTCATGTCTTTAACTCCGCTTTCCTTCCATTGTCTGTTTGATTATGCTTTTCATCATATCTTCACTCAGCTGTCCGCTGGCATATCCGAATACATTTCCATCCTTGTCAATCATGAACGTGGTCGGATAGGAAAATACACCGTAGTTCATGAAGATATCGCCTGTGGTATCCATCAGCACAGGGTAGGTATATCCGTGTTCATTCAGGAAATCCTTAATCCCTTCCTCAGAGCGCTCGCTTCCCATTCCCGGAGCGGCGATTCCCAGTACAACCAGGGCGTCATCCCCTTCTGTGTCATAGGTTTCATATAATTTCTGGATATCCGGCATCTCAGCGCGGCACGGCGGACACCAGGTTGCCCAGAAGTTAAGGAACACTGTCTTTCCTTTGTAATCCGACAGGGTGTGGGTATTCCCATACTGGTCCGTCAGGGTGAAATCAATGGCCGGAAGCGTCTGCTCATCTGCGGCGCCGTCAGATGCCGTTTCATTATCCTGTCCGGCTCCCTGGTTTTCCGCCGCTGTCCCGTCCTGTCCTGTCCCTGTATCGTCAGAGGACCTCCCTGCTGAACCTGCATCTGCAGCGCTGGTAGCAGCTTCTGCTTCCTGCATGCTTTCATCTGCAGCGCCGGTACCAGCTTCTGCTTCCTGCATGCCTTCGTCCGCAGCACCCTTTTCCCGGGAATCATCACCGCCATTGCCTCCGGCTGTTTTATCAGCTGATGTGCTAAAAGGCGCCTGGAATGTGGAAAGGTATCCGGTCACGGCATTCATCCTGCCTGTGAACATCAGAAGTCCCATGATCAGCATCAGGACGCCTCCCGCCTTAACCGTGTACTTCACCACATTCACATGTGTCTTAAAGAACTCCAGAAGCGTGGTCGTGAACAGCCCCACTGCCAGGAACGGAAGGACGAAACCGATGGTATACACACCAATCAGTCCAAAAGCCATTGCCTTGGTGCTTGCGGAGGCTGCCATCAGCAGCACGCTGGCCAGGGCCGGACCCACGCATGGCGTCCATGCAAAGCTGAAGGTAAATCCCATGAGCAGGGCCGTGAACGGCGACATTGCCAGGGCATCCAGCTTAAACGGCAGCCTCCGCTCCCTGCCCAACACCTGGGAGGTTCCGAAAAATCCCAGCTGGTACAGTCCGAAGAGCACCACCAGGATACCGCCGATCCTGGCAAACATCAGCTGGTTGCTCTTAAAGAAGCTTCCCATGGCTGAAAAGCCGAATCCCAGCAGGAAAAACGCAAAGCTTACGCCAATCACAAAACACAGGGTGTGGAGCATGACCTTTTTCCGCTCATAGTGGATGCGTCCGTCCTCCCCGCGTTTTCCGGTGCCGCCTGACAGATACCCGATATACAGGGGTAAAAGCGGAAGCACGCATGGTGAGAAGAAACTGACCAGGCCCTGAAGGAATACGGTCAGGACAGGTACGCTTATATCTAATGAAAATCCCATAAAGTAATCTCCTTATATATGAATGTTTAAACTGCAAATAAATCGTTGAATGCCTCGCTCATGGTCGGATGTGTATAGATGGTATCCCGTAGGACGGTGTAGGGTACCTTTGCATCCATGGCCAGTTTAATCATATTGATAAGCTCATAGGACTCTTCACAGAACAGATGGGCCCCCAGGATCAATCCGGTCTCCTCATCAATCACTGCCTTCAAAAGTCCGGCCGGCTGTTCCAGGACCTGGGCCTTGGGGATGGCCGCCGCTGCCAGCTTTGCCACCTTTACCTTGTACCCTGCTTCCAATGCCTCCTTCTCACTCATGCCCACCCTTGAAAATGGAGGATCCAGGAACACACTGTAGGGCACCGCGCCCCTCTTCTTCAAATCGTAGCTTCCATCTCCCAGGACACTGGATTTCACAATCCTGAAATCATCCAGGGAAATGTATGTAAACTGGAGTCCGCCCCTCACATCGCCCATTGCGTATATATGAGGCGCCGTGGTCCTAAGTGAATCATCGGTAATGATGCCGCCCCTGGCATTGACCTCAACGCCCGCGGCTTTGAGATTCAGGTCCTTTGTGTTTGGCCTGCGCCCTGTGGCCACCAGCACTGCGTCCGCTTCCAGTTCCACCAGGCCGTCCCTGCCCTCCAGGTCCACGATTGCCTTTCCTCCGCCCTGGCGCACGGCCTTTGTCCTGACTCCGGTCAGTACACGGATACCTCTTGCCTCCAGTGACTTTTTCACTTCCCCTGCAATCTCAGCATCTTCCCTTGGCAGGAAAATATCCCCATCCTGAAGTATGGTCACTTCGGAGCCAAAACTTGCATAAATGGAGGAAAATTCTACTCCAATATATCCGCCGCCTATGATAACCAGTTTTTCAGGCAGTTCCCTGCGGCTTAGAAGCCCTTCACTCGTATATACATAAGGGTTATCCTTCAGGCCTTCAATGGGCGGTACAAAGGCGCTGGAACCGGTATTGATGAAAATCATCTTCCCTTCTACCTCATACCGTTCCCCGCCGTTCACCACCTCCACCACATGGGGTGATACAAAACTGGCTGTGCCATCCAGGACCGTGATATTCGGATTGCTGTCCAGCTTGTCATAATTCTTTTTCCTAAGCTTTGCTGTCAGGCTGTCCTTCTGCGCCATGGCTTCCCTGTATGCATCTGCCTTATCTTTAAAATCCCCTCCTCTTGCCATGGTTAGACCGGCGCGATATACCAGTGACTTGGTAGGAATGCATCCCACGTTAATACATGTGCCGCCGTACATCATGGAGGAACGTTCAATCAGCGCAACCTTCCTGCCTGCCGCTCCAAGGGCTCCTGCCATTGTCTTGCCGCCTTTGCCAAATCCTATTATAACTGCATCATACTGATTCATTCTCTCCATCATTCTTTTTCTCCTTTGTAGTGTAATCGTATTTGTTACAGTTCTTACTGTAACTATACATGATACAGTTATCTTTGTCAAGCATATTATCAAAAAAATCCAAATGCTTCTGCCGGACGGAAAAAGCCTGGGGAATATCCCCAGACTTTCCATCTATACAGGTCATACCGCTTCCATCCATCATGGTTCTTCTATCTGGACCGGAACCAGGTATTCCTGTTTCCAGTCATACATCACCCCGCTTATCTCCAGTTCCACCACGGACTCCCCCTCACTGCAGCTCACTTCATAACCCTTAAGCCCTGAGCTTCCCATATTTCCCCCGTCCGTTCCAGCCCCTTCATAAACCGGCCTTGCCATTACGGAGCCTGGGTATGACGCCGGGTTTTCTACCGCCCTGTGCATGTTAAGCCTTATAAACTTCCTGGAACTGTCCTTCATCCTGACCTCCGCCCCCACGAACACAAAAGGCCCTTCCTCATCTGCTCCCCAGACATTCCCAAGGACCGGCTCCTCCGACTTCCTGGCGCTGGTAAATTTCACCGTACATCCTCCCAGCTCAATCACGGCATCCATATCCGAACCCCCGTCCCTTATGGGAACTGACAGGCGCTCCGGCTCCCCGGTATAAATCATATTGACAGAGTCAAACCCAAGCCATATCCTTCCACCCCTGGCCGATGGCGCCAGGTCGTAGGAAACAGTCTGCCCCTGCTTTCCCTTAGGTATCCCGCTTATGTAATCCCAGGAGTCATTGGCGCTGTGTCCACTGTCCCTCAGCCGTCCTTTTCCTTCCATGTCCCCATTCTCATAACTGAGTCCCGAAATAACGGGATACATGATATAACCTTGTTCCGGGTACGTATAATAGGTTATGTCCAGGCCATCGTCCGCCCATTGCCCTTTTGCCAGGATTCCCATCCCTTCCTGGAATACAATCCCCGGTATATCTTCTACCGCCGGATACTCCCTGGCTTTCACGAACGCGAAAGATAATGTCTGCTCAAATCCTGGTACATGAAGTTCATACGTCCCCTCAGGAGTCAACGTATCAAGGACTTGATTTTCCGTGAAATAATCCCAGTACATGGTTATGTATCCTTCTGTCCCATAAGTCCCGTATACAGTGGAACCGGTGCGTTTGGTGGCCGTAATCCTGCCTCCCGGGATTCCGGCGCCTTCAATATAGTCTGTCATGGATTCCGTTGTCCGGTCATAGAAGCCATGCCCCAGCCCGGTCCGGTCCAGGAATCCGCTCCTGCCGTACACCCCGCCCTCATAATCCAGGACAAAATAAGGCTTCTTCCATTTTACCGGTCTGCCCTCTTCCTGAAGCTTACGGTTCTCATCTTCCTCTTTAAGAAGTACCTTTACCTCATCATCCGGTATGACCGTGACTGAATAATCCTCCACCTTCACACGGTAATACCATTTACCATCCTGGTAGGTCACGGACTCAAGCCATGCCTTGGCTCCCTGCGTGCTTATGGGCTGCTGTCCCGGCTCCGCATAATAAACAGGAGGCTTTCCAGGCGCGCAGATACCATGTCCCTCTACAAACTGGACTCCGCTTACATGCATTGGTTCCAAAGAATCCGCCCCATCTGCTTCCGGCTGGCCTTCACCGGCTTTAGCATGGCCCTCATCAGCTTGGGCCTGGCCTTCCTTGTTCTCCGTACGTGAAACCATACCCTCTTCAGATGCAGTCCCGGCCATCTGTCCGGAAGGACTGCCTCCCCGGGCATTCCCCATATCCGCCCCTTGTCCGCAGCCGCCTAAAAACACTGCCAGCAGTATGATTCCAGCCACAGGGAACCTCCTCCATCCATGCTGATTGCTGTCCGTATGCCGGGGACATGCCCATCCATATCTCAATCTGCACCTGTTTTCAAACATATATCCAATATCCTGCCTCATGGCCTTCCTCCTTTCCTGCAGCCTTCCCCATCTCTATTATCAACGGCCCTTACTGCCCTGTTTGACCGACATACTGTTTTATCAATGGTCCTTCCTGCCCTGCTTGACTGACATACTGTTTTATCAATGGTCCTTACTGCCCTGCTTGACCGACATACTGTTTTATCAATGATCCTTACTGCCCTGCTTGACCGACATACTGTAAATCACTGCGCCTGTCACCACGATGACAAGCACAATCATCCCTCCCACAACCGCAGGCAGCGGTATCTTATCCTGTCCTGTCCTGGGAAGCCCGGCCAGGTCAGACCGGTTCATGGCTGGAACCAGCTTTGGGGGTTGTATCCCCATTGCTTTGGGATGTTCCTCCCCGGGATTGCTGATATTCACCCAGAAGTCCTTATATCCGTAATAATAGGCGGAGTGTCCCCACAGATTTCCGTCCTCATCCTCATATGTCTTATCAAATTCCATCTTCCCTTCCAGGGAATCCACCTTACCGTACCATTCCCCGGAGCCGGGATACTCCCAAAGATAAATCACACCATTATCCGGAATGGACACCTGAGGCATATCCTCTTCACCTGTTTTTTTAATCCCAGCCTGATGTTCCTCTGCAAAGCTCAGGCCATCGTAAACCGCCACAAGGCTGTCCATATCAATCCAGCCGACCGTGGCGGCGTCATCGTCCCAGCTGTAGTCCTCCACAGGCCGGCCGTCTCCGTCCATCTTATATTGGACCAGTCCCCAGGTATCCGTGATACCCCTGCCATAAGACATGGACACATAGAATATTTCCCCATTGGAAATGTAGTCCAGCACGTTCCGGCTTCCAGGCTCCTTCACCACAGACACGTATCCCTTAGGACCATTGGCATAATACCGGCGTCCCACATAATCACAGGCATTGTAATTCTTTTCATAAAATGAATCCTCCGGCGTCCAGATCACATCCGCCCATGCAGTTGCGGCGTACATCCCGCACAGGCAGAATGCCAGGATAGCCGCGCGTATGGCAGTTCTCCCAAAAATTACAGCCCGCATCATTCCTTTCCTTCTTTCTCCATCCATCACAATATACCTCCCTAATTTAGTCAAGTCACCTTATATCAGCATGGCCAATATGGTTCCCATCATAAAAGAAAACAGGTTGGCCCCGGCCGAGAACAGCCATGGATGCCTTATGCCACGTCCGGCTGCCCGATAACACAGGCCTTCCGCCGCAACCGCCGCCATCTCCAGGAGTACCGTGACCAGAATCCGGTTCCAGCCCACATATATTATATTTACATAATATAAAAACACCACCGCCGGGTTCGTCAGGACATTCACAAGTCCAACCAGCGCCATATCCCATCTGTTCCTGACTCCCAGCATCCAGCCAAACGTCCCTTCCAGCACAACGGTAAGCCCCAGGGACACTGCCAGTGCCGGAATCATCCAGGTTCCCATCATTCCCTCACCTGCCTTATCCCCCATGTCAAAAGCACCATGGACAGGATGGCCATCACAGCCATACCAACCGGGGAGGCAGCCGCCTCAGCAGCTCCTCCGGTCCGTATTCCGGCTCCCGCCAGATATACGGGGCAGAATCCCAGAAACAGCCCAAAGGTCAGGAGACCGAACCCAAACCCCTTTGCGCTTGGGAACATCCTGGAAACCGCCCACAGGGTAAGAGGCATGGACATATTCCAGCAGAATACCCCAAGGATTCCCGTCAAGGGATACATCAGGCAGATGAATCCGGCCGCTGCCGCGCACATGGAACGCTGCGCGGCCTGCGCCACCCCAATGCGGTCTGCAAGGAACCCGCCTGCCATTTTACCCAGGACCACCGCACAGACCAGGAACCAGGCGCTTCCGGCCAGCTCCTCCTTCCATGGGAAGTCCTGTACCATTCCGGAATAAGAACGCAGTATGACCACTCCCAGGAAGCATATCACTGCCGCCAGCCGGGGAAAGGTCAGATTCCCATAGGAAACCGGCCCATTGCCCGACCGCCTCCATATCCCCTGCCTTCCTGCCATGGCATGGATGGCCGCGGCAGACACAGCCAGCGCCAATGCCAGGACAATGCCCACCCACATGGTTCTGCCCGTAAGCCCGTTTCCTCCCCTGCCAATGCTGCTTCCCAGTGCAATCCCCAGTGCCCCCGGGGCCACGAATACTCCCAGCAATGCCGCCCTGTCCCCGCTGCGGTTCAGCACATCGATGCCGCCTCCCACATGGAAACATGCATTTCCGGCTCCTGCAATGACACATGCCATGGCCGGCATCCCTGCCATGGCCATGACCAGGCCGCAGAGCACGCCCCCGCAGCCGCCTGCGGCAACCAGGCTGTTCCGGTCCAGCCGGTCAGCCCAGGCCCCGATGGGCATCTGCAAGGCAAATGCACAGAAATTGTAGGCCAACAGCCAGATATACCAGTGTTCCCCTCCCGCTACAAAGGCGTACATCAGGAAGGCGCAGGATAAATCCACTGCCATATGTGCCAGCGCATAGATTCCGGTCATGATTCCCCTCCGTTTTCATATTCTTACCTTCATTCTACCACGGCAGGAAAAAGGATACTTTACGTTTTTCCTAATATTTCCCTACAGGTTATGGCCCAGGGTGTGTTTGAAAATTGCTTTCCGTCAGCTGTACGGCCCAGGCCCCCTTACAGCCGCAAAGCAGCCTCAAGGGCCAAAGCCATATACTTATCCGCGCTTCCCAATCCATAATCCGTCAGGTCCCGGGGCTGCCATACATCGTTATCCAGGCAGTCGGCGCCATAGAAAAACTGTGCAAACCTGACCCCCCTGAAACGGGCGGCAGCCAGAAGCGCGGAATACTCCATATCAGTACCGATGCAGCCTGCCTCCCTGCGTTCCCTCACAAGGTCCTGTGTCTCCCTGTATATGGCATCATTGGTCCACATCTTTCCCAACACAACAGGGCAGCCGCACCTCATCAGGCAGTCCTTTAACAGCGCGGTCGTCCCTTCATCCGCCTCAATCTCCGCGCTGGGAGGAAGATAGTGGTAGCTGGTGCCCTCGTCCCTCACGGCTCCGGTGGGAACAATCAGGCTTTTTCCAACCTTCTCCTCATTAAGGATGCCGCAGGAGCCAAAAAACACGAATTTCCTGGCTCCCATTGCGATTACCTCCTCCAGGCCGCAGACACAGGCAGGCGCACCTACCAGCGAAAGATAAAGCCCAAACTCCCTGCCCCCATATGTAATCCTATACACCGGGTTGGCCCCATTGGCGGTATATAATACTGCTATGGCCTCCGTCTGCTCCATTGCCGCATAACGCTGGATGATTGTCCTGGAAAATGTAGACACACACGTCTCCGGGAAACCGGGAACCGGCTTTATTAAATCGGATGGATGGATCATTGCCTGTGAATCCCCAAGCCCATCCGGTTGTGCACTGTTTCTGTAAAATACGGTTTTCATCTTATATTTCCTCCTTCTTCCCATGTGCCCCAATCAGCATTTCCTTAATCTGCCCTGTAATCCTCCGGGGGATTGCCCTGTCAACCGGCATCAGTCTGCTGTACATCCTTACCCCCTGGTATGAAAAGACAATCACATCAAATACAGCCTCCGGTTCCACTGCCCTGAATTCCCCAGTCCCAATCCCATATTCAATCAGCCCCACCCACATCTTTTTAGAAGCAAGGTATTGCTGCATGATGGAATGGCTGCATCCTGCCGCCGGGGGATTGCTGAAAAACTCATAGATGGCAAGGCTCAGGGAACTGCCGCTGTCCATCATCTCTTCTTCATACCGGCAAAGGACTTCCTCCAATATCATTGCAGCAGGTACCTTTGCCTGCACCTTTCCTGCAAATTCATCCTCCTGGCTTGCCATAAGATACGTGATGATTTCCTGGAAAATCTGTCCCGTACTTTCATAATGACGGTACAGGCCGCCCCTGCTAAGCCCGGTTTCCATACAGATATCCTGCATCGTCACATCCTTATATCCCTTTTTTGCAAACAGCCCGTAGGCGGCCCGGCATATAAGCTGCTTTGTTTTCTCTCCCTTGATTCCCATCTTTTTCCTCACATATCCATGATTCATTCTTTTTTTGCGACATCAGTGTCTCTTTATATTATGCGACATCAATGTCGCAATGTCAAGCACTTATATTACCATCTAAAAAACGTAAACCAGCATACAGGCTATCCATTACCATTCTTTTCAAGTCCAAAATGTAAGGTTGACATTACTAAAATAAATGTCTATACTAGAGTAAGGTTAACATTACAGAAAGGAGCATATCATTGAAAAACAGAATTAAGGAACTGCGGGAAGAAAGAGGATTGACGCAGGAACAGTTAGGCCAGATGGTTGGTACATCAAGGCAGGCAATCAACGCCATAGAAACAGAAAAATTCGAACCGTCCATATGGCTTGCTTATGATATATCGCAGGTGTTCAACTGTTCCATCGAGGAAGTGTTTTTATTTGAGGATAGTACGCGCAAAACAAGGGCTGACAGCAGCAGGAGGGATAACAATGGCGATAAGAAACATCCGGTATGACAATGATCCGATTCTGAGGAAAAGATGTAAGGAAGTTAAAACGGTGGACGATAAAATCAGACTGCTTCTTGATGATATGGCAGAAACCCTGCATCATACTGAAAACGGGGCTGCATTGGCAGCCAATCAAGTCGGAATCTTAAAACGCCTGGTTGTGATAGATTACTGTGATTACCATCTCAAATTAGTAAATCCACAAATCATAGGGTATAGCGGCGTTCAGGAATGCATTGAAGGATGTCTTAGTTTCCCAAACCGCTTTGTGAAAACAATCCGTCCGCAAAAAGTCACAATCCAATCGCTGGATGAAAATGGTAAAGAGATTATCGTTACGGGAGAAAATGAAATGGCAAAATGCTTTTGTCATGAGTTAGAACATTTAGATGGAATCATTTTTTTAGATAAAGCCATAGAAGAGGTAAGACTGGAACCATGATCCAGGTAAGACATTAACATACACGGAACGACAGGATGGGATGCGGGAACCGATTAAGGGGATACTGCGTCTTTTACGCGGAACCAAAACAGGTGGGAAAGCTAATTCCAGCCGCCGGCATCCGTCACTGCCGGTACGGCTGGAATCAGTACACTTCTGTTTACATGCATCCCCTGGCTAGAGCGTGTTTGAAAATTGCTTTCCGTCGGCTGTGCGTCCCACTTTGTGGGAGATTTGGTCCCGATGATGGAGGCGTAGCGGGCTACGCTGACTGAATCGGGGCCAAATATACCGCGAAGTGGGG
>SKEY01003498.1_pt1 | contig 14045 bp, 15 predicted proteins | sample 4843871 | NCBI WGS metagenome assembly SKEY01 (sample SAMN11008797, study PRJNA524170) | human gut metagenome | biome: Human fecal sample; material: Feces; isolation source: fecal sample from pouch patient p36 | host: Homo sapiens | place: Israel: Tel-Aviv | collected 2016-12-04 | reverse complement strand
CGTCACGTAGCTTTAAGAGAAACGCCTTGTCCTCCGCCTCCATGGTCTCGTCCGAGTAAATGTGGAAGCTGTCTTCCACCGCCTTTGCCGCACGGCCTACGTGGTTCTTACGCTCGCCCATGTCGTTTACAATCATCCCGTTCGTGCAAACCAGACGGTAAACGAGCGGCTGTACGGATACCGAGCCAAGCCCTACCTCAGAGTTTGAGATCACCACACCGGCCTGCACATAGTCTCCTGGAACCACCTCCATCTCAAGCCTGCGGTTGACAATCTTAAGATAAAGCCGGTTCTCCGTCACTTCTGAAGAAACCACATCGTACTGGTCCGATCCGGCAAAGAGGGGAAGCACCGCCGATGCGATCTCCATGTTGTCAATGCGGCGGTATCGGTCGGACAACAGCGCCCTTGCCACTCGCCCGGTCCCGTAATCCATGGTACGGATCATGTAGCTGTTGTCCCGGTCGGAAAGCCATGCGTTCACGTTCTGCGCCAGAAGCTCCGGCTTCTGTGTCTGCATCAGGTCATAATACTTTGCCGGGATGCCAAGGGCTGACGCTACCTGCCTGTGAAAGAGCCGGGTGGTGCCAAGCTCCTGAGTGCCACTTGCGGAACCGATCTCAAAGGTCTGCCCATCGTCAAATAAACGGAGTGCCTGCGCCGAGCCGATATAGTCCTTCTTCATCTGGTTCTGACGGTTCAGCTCCATCATTACCTTGTTCAGTGGTCTGCCTGTTTTCATAAAAAACTCCCTTCTGCACCTACAGGTGCGCTTGTTCCTATTACTTCACTGTCGCCTCACTGCCGCCATCATCGGCGCATAATTATGCGTCAATGGCGCGCATTTGCTTTATCTGCATGCTCCATTTCCTTCAGCTTCTTCTTTTGCTTCCTGCGGATAGCCGCCTTCGCATTTTCCATAGCGGTTAACCTCGCAAGCTCTATCAGCTTGTCTCCATCCACATCAGTCAGGGTCTGATACCAGGAAGAGTGGAAGAACTCCTCCAGCTCTGCTTTCGCCTTCAGAAGCTCCACCCTTTTGGCTCCGGTCGGACGTAAAAACAGGCGAAGCAGAACCCTTTCATAGTCCCTCTCCGCCTGTTTGATAATGGCAATGGCCAGCTCCTGATAATTGTCATCCAGCCCGCCTGACTGAACCGAAGCAATGCTTCTCCCGATAATCGGCTGATTAAGCTTAGTCATCCCATCCCTCCTCGCTGTATTCTTCTATGGTGTTCACCACTCCACTGGCATCCCGTTTTTCCAAAAGCTCATCCATGCACTGCTCGGAATACTGATCTAACTCAGCCGCAACCTGGTCAATATATGGATCCTCCAGGCTACCGGAGCTGCTGTTGATTCCCTCTTCATCAGGCAGGACACCAAGTTTAACAAGGGAGATCTTGTACTTCTCGATCAGATCCATGCGCCCCTTATCTATGAGCTGCTCCAACGCATCCTGCTGCTCCCATTCGTTTTGGTCACGGTTCTTATAAAACGGACAGCCGCGTGTGCCAAAGTCCGTATCTGTAAGTGCGATACATCTTCCGCTCTTCCAGGCATGGCAGTCTGGATGCGCCCTGCAGCCCGGTCCGTTATAAACATCCCCGCCATCGGTAATATCAGGCTCCGTTACACCAACCTGGTCAGTGACTTGTACGCTGCCCTCCTCATAGATTTCTTCTGCTTCAACACCCATTCCCATCATTCCAATCCTCCTCATTCTCCCTGTCACTTCCATCAAAAAGGCTGATGCACCGCAGGACGATCACACTTCCCGGTTGCACATCAGCCAGATGCTGCTTGCTGCTTTTTTTAGTTTCTTTCTGTCAAGCCTGGGAGCGTCCAACAGTTCATCCAGCGCGTCCGCCTCCTCCTGAATATCACACAGAACCGACCTCTGGTGGTCTGTCAGCTGCTCCAGCTCCTTTTCCTGTTCCTCATACACCTTGTCCATCTCTTGTTCCAAAACTGCTGTGTCTGTGAGGTTCTCCTCCAGATAACGCCTTACCTCATCCCCGGCATACTCCTCAACAGCGTCCAGGACATCTTCTGTGTCAAACGCTGTAAGGAGCTTTCCGTCCTTCAGTTTCAATACGTGCGGCATACTGTCACCTCAGTCCTTGAAGTAGTAAGAAGGGGCCAGGTAGCCCGCGGCTGACAGAGGGAACTCCGGACACCAATCTGGGTTCTCAGCCATGATGGCGCAGACTTCTTCCACAGTACGGGTTCCTACCGGAGCCTCGATGATCACCTCATCATGTACATGGGCGATGATCGCAAATCCGGTCCTTTCCAGCCTCCACATGGCTTCCGTCAGGATATCCCGTGCGGTTGCCTGGGTCGCATTCTCGCTGAGTTTGCCACCGTAGGTCTCCTGCCTGGACCATCCGCCGGAACCTGCCGCATTCCCCACGCCTTCAAACGTCAGGCTCATGCGCCCGAAGCGGTTTGGCTGGAGTTTTGGTTTCAGATAGGCGAGCTTCCTGCCGCTCGGCAGCACCATCCAAAGCGTCCCGCTGTAGTACTGGAAGCGGATCCGCCCGGCGGTATGTTCCTCATGGGTCTTGACCGTATCCACTGCGGCCTTCTCCATATCCCACCAGAACTGCACGATGTGGGGAGAAGCTGCACGCCACTGCTCGATGATGTCCGGAAGTTCTTCTTCCTTCAATCCCATAGATAATGCGCCCATGGAAATGAGCGCCCCGGAACCTCCTTGATAACCACAGGCCAGCTCCGCAACCTTCCCTTTCTGTCTCAGCTCTCCGTTGACGCCATGCTTGACCACGGGCACACCGAACATCTGGGAAGCAGAAGCGCAGTAGATGTCCTCACCATTTTTAAATGCATCCAGTCGCCACTGCTCCCCGGCAAGCCACGCCAGCACCCTTGCCTCAATTGCAGAGAAGTCAGCCACGATGAACTCACACCCCTCCTTTGGCACCAGCATGGTGCGGATGAGCTGGGAGAGGATGTCTGGCACATTTCCGTAGATAGATTCCAGCATTTTAATCTCGCCCATCTTTACAAGTTCCCTCGCTTCATCCAGTGTGGAGATATGGTTCTGCGGGAGATTCTGCAGCTGAATATGGCGGCCGGAAAAGCGTCCCGTGCGGTTCGCGCCGTAGAACTGAAACAACCCTCTGGCCCTGCCATCGGCACAGACGCACCGTTCCGCCGCCTGGTATTTCTTCACAGAACTCTTTGCCATCTGCAGTCTGAGCTTCAGCATATCCAGGGCTTCCTGGTCACAGCTGTTCCTATCCAGATCCGTGATCATCGCAGCCACATCCTTCTTTCCGAGAGACTCCACAGGGATGCCCCGTTCTTCCAGCCAGGACTTCAGCTGTGACACTGAATTCGGATTCTCAAGACCGGTCAGCTCATAGGCCCGCCTGCTCATCTCATCCGAAAGCATCAGGTCGCAGGCAATGGCCTGATGGACCAGTTCTGTATCGATCCGGACTCCCCGGTCATTGATCCGCTGGTCCATATGGTAAAAATCCCATTCCTTATCCGGCATAGGGAACCGCTCCAGCACCTTTCGGATGTCACGCTCTGTACGCACGTCCTGAGCGCAGTAATCTTTGAACTGCTGCCAGCCTTCCGGGTTATGCTCCGGAAGGTTCCTGGTCCTTCCGCCGTTACTTTTTGTCGGCTTGCAGGGTACCGAAAAATATTTGATCAGGTTTTCGCCAGCACGGTCCTTCTGTTCACCGGTCTTCAGCACCTTGGCAGCGTTCTTAAGGGCCAGGGGAAGGGATAGCGAAGCAGCATGTACCATAGAGCATCTCCACCCCACCGGGGACAGCCTGCGCCCCAGGTACTTCCCGATACAGGTACGTTCAAACTGTGCGTTCCAGGCAGCCTTTATAATCTCAGGGTCATCAATCGCAACCAACACCTCCTGCGGGATCCGCTCACCTTGAGCCATATCGATCACAGTTACCTCCTCATCGTCAAATGCGTAAGCAAACAGCAGGATATGAAAATCTCCCTCCACATACCGGTACAGACCGCACTTACCCAGATCCACATCGGAGTAGGTTTCAAGATCGATACTGAGGATCTCTGGTTTTCTCAGTTTTTCCAAACGCTCATCACCTCCATCAATCATCTATGTAAAGAGGGAGGACAGGCTTCCCCATCCTCCCTGGAAATCATCGTGTGTATTACGCCGCCTCATTAGCCCAGATAGTCAGGAATGTCATCCCCCAGCACATCCTCATCATCTTCCAGGGCGTCAAAGTCCGCATCCGCGGAAGCCTTACCGGACAGCCGCTCGCCATCACGTACAAACTGGATATTGCCCAGGCCGGCAGCTACGCCACGGTTGCCGTTGGCATTGAAGGCGTAGAAATTGATGGACACGTTGCAGTAGCAGCCGGAGTAGACCATCATCGGATCCAGGATCGGATTGACCTTACGGTCCACCACCTGGGGCGCGTCCTTGCTGGAAGCATTGAGGAAAAAACAGTTCTCGTAATTCTCATCGTCCGGGCGGTCGATATCGCCGTCCCTGAGGGGAAGCTTTAAGTTCGCCGGAATCTTGCCTCCCCACTTGCGGGTCTTCCCATCCTCCTTGGCCGCCTCGACAGCCTTCTGAATACAGGCAAGGGTCTTCTTATCGCTTTTCGGAATCAGACAGGACACAGAGTATTTCTCGTCCCCGCCGTTGACGGCCTCCGGCTCCCAGATGTTCGCAAAGGAAATACGGCACGGGATGACCACCTTCGTTGCACTGAAATTTTTCTGATTTGCCATGAAATTACCTCCATAAATTGTTCTGCTGACAGCTGTGTAAGAACTGTGTCAGCCTGTTGTGTTGGATTATTGTAAAAAATAAGGCGCATACCGACGCATAATCATGCGCCGTTATACGCCTGCAGGGCTGTCCCTGCACCTGACCTTTATTCTCATCAGCACCCATATCACCTCCACAACAGGTGTGTCACACCAGCACCTCAAACTCGTCCGCTGCCGTGCTCAGATCCACCGCCGGCCTTGGATCGGACTCCGGAACTAAATCCAGTTTCCCCGGCGGCTTTGCCACATACTCCCCCAGGACTTCCGCAAACTTCTTCTTGCCCATCATCTTCTCAAATTCGGTGAGGCTCAGAAGCTCCTGCTTATAGAGATCCGTGTAGCCCTCCGCCTCGGCAGCCCTGACAACCGCTTTCGTGTCTGTGAAGATCCGCTTGCTTCGTCCCTCCACCACCTTGTAGCCTTCCACCGGTACACCGTGGTTAATGGCCTCGGCGGATACGAAGGCAAACACAGACTCAATCCAGGAGGAAATGCGGTTTAATGTCGGCAGGACTTTGACCAGCTCTGCGAAAGACACGAGTCCAGGCTGTTTGAAAACGGGAGCGGATGTGTCAGCGTTATACGGCGCTGTGGCATCTGTTTCTTTTGCAGGCTTACACTCAGACCCATCCGCCGACTCATTCAGCGCGCCGCCGTCCAGGTCAAGGAATTACTCCCTGGCAAGCGCCAGCGCTTCCTCCATGCAGGCTTTGCAGACCGACTTCGCCCGACAGAACCGGCACCAATCTCCCGGATGCTGCTCGCCTTTACCCTCGAAAGCCATCTGTGCGATAGGCTTGATGCTCTCGCCCCAAGCACGGAGGTCATCGGCGCTCATCTCGAATGTGGAGATATTCTCAAGCCTCGGCTGGATGATGCTCATGCGTACAGTCTCAATCTCATAGATATAACCGTAGGCATTTAGCGCCCCTGTGGCATAGAGCATCATCTGGCTGTTCTCGTGGGCATCCACGAATACGCCTTTCCCGTTTTTGTAATCGCAGATATGGATAAGCCCACGTCCCTGCTCGTCCTTCCCCAAGATGATCATGTCACCGGTACCAAAGCCCTCCGGCACGATATTAGAAAAGTCCAACCGCTCCTCCACAAAACAGAGGGGTTCCACACCGTTTTGCTTCATTCCCTCGATGATGGAGATGACAAACTCCGCATAGATATCAGTGGCCTGCTCGATTTCTTCCGTGAAAAACTCTGACTGAGGCCGCTTCTTCCTCTCATGCAGGTATTTCTTTACCTTATACTCACAGAGCTCATGCGCCCATGTTCCCTCTGCGGCATAAACTGAGGATTCGTTGGGAAACGGCTCTTGCAATCTTGCCGATGGCGGACAGTGCAGCCACTGCTTGGATGAGGACGCGGATAAGACCGCGTGTTTCCCTGGCATCCCGACCACCTCCTAAAGCTCTGAGATGTCGGTCAGGAATGCCTCATACTTCTCAGGCGGCAGACCGCTGACCTTGTCCACACCGTAGGTTTTCAGAAGGGAGCCGATCTTAGCGTTGTTATCCCGCTTCTTCTTGATCTTCGCCACAATGACCTTAGTAATGTCATCCATGGTGATGGATGGCATCGGCTTCTCTGTGGGATTGTCCTCCGCAGGCTTGTCCGGCTCTGCTGTGTCTGGCTCCCCGGCATTCTCGGTGTTGGCGGCCTCTCTGTATCTATTTGCGTCAAACGGAAGTTTCTCTTCTTCCACAAGGGGACGACAGCCGCCCTCCGGCTCCTGCTTCATCACGGATTTATCCTTTGCCGCCGCTGTGATTTTCTCTGCTGCCTCCGGTGCACCAAGGCTGCTGAAGATCATAGCCATACCCTGGAATGCTGTCATAAGCCCCCGATTAAGGACTTCCAGATCCACCGGAACCATCCTGGTGTTCTCATTTCTCGCCATACTCGTCCTCCTCATCTTCATCGTATTCTGTCTCGCCTTCAATCCCCATCTCAGCATCGCCGGCATCATGCAGCACAGTCGCCATACAGCCGTTATGGAAATTGAAGGTCTCCATGTGTTCATCCCCGTGGAGATGCAGCTCACCGATTTTGATGGTCACCTTCACTTCCGGGATGAAGGTAAGACCGCCGGCCTTGTGAGCATTCCCCACACCAGTTCCTTTACAGGCTCCGCCACAGTCCTTTTCACAGCTGTGTTCCATATGCTCCTCCTGATGCTTCCCGGAGTAACGAGTCTGAACGTTGCGGTCGCCATAACGGCGAGATACATTGTGCTGCGCTCTGTTTTTCTTGCTCATAGTAAAATCCTCCTACTATTAGTATTGTCATAGTCGTTCTTTACCTTTTCTACAGGTTAGACTATGCTATTTTAAGATACTGTGGATTGGTTCATCCCTCCTACCACTTGATGGTTCATACGAGGCTCCAACCACAGTCTCTTTGTTCATTTGTTAATCAGTTAGTTACCGCATGACGGTTTATCAGGAAGTAGGTTACAATCTCAAAGAGCCCTGTGGATTTTAAAACAGTATCAATTCATTTTAAGGAGGTCCTATATGATTTTTGTAGGAATTGACGTTGCTAAAAATAAGCACGACTGCTTTATCACTAACTCAGATGGCGAAGTTCTTTTTCATTCCTTCTCCATCACGAATAACCTCTCTGGTTTTACTGAACTCTATCAAAATATTTTATCTGTTATGGATGGTGTTAACAAAGTAAAAGTAGGACTCGAAGCCACTGGACACTATAGTTACAATCTTCTCGGATATCTCTTAGATAAAGGTTTCCCGACCTACATTATCAATCCATTACATACCAATCTGTACAGAAAAAGTCTAAGCCTTAGACAGACCAAAACGGATAAAGTAGATGCCCGCACAATTGCTTCTATGCTGATGTCTGATGTGAACTTAAAGTCCTACTCAGACACATCTTATCACAACGAGGAATTAAAGTCACTGACTCGATATCGTTTTGATAAAGTAAAGGAACGCTCTGCTCTCAAGGTATCTATATCCCGACTTGTCTGCATCCTTTTTCCGGAACTGGAAAATCTTGTTCCCACCCTTCATATGACATCTGTCTATACGTTGTTGTTTGAATTCCCAGGTGCTTCTTATGTTGCCTCTGCTCATCTTACTAAGTTGACAAATCTGCTTTCTAAAGCCTCCAAAGGTCATTATGACAAAGATACTGCTGTCCTTTTCCGAGAGACTGCCAGAAACTCTATAGGCTCTGTTATGCCTGCGAAATCTTTGGAATTAAAACATACCATCAAGCTTATTCAGGAATTAACTTCTGAAATTGATGAAATCGAGGCAGCTATCAAGCAGATCATGGATGAAGAAATCAAATCTCCTATTCTTACCATTCCCGGCATCAGTTACCGGATGGGGGCAATGATTATTGCTGAAATAGGTGATTTCAGTCGTTTTGATTCTGCAGATAAGATACTGGCCTATGCGGGGATGTCTCCTTCTACATACCAATCCGGACAACTGGACAACTGTCATTCCCACATGGAAAAACGGGGCTCCAGATATCTCCGATATGCCCTTTACAATGCGACAAAGTATGTCTGCCACTGGGATAAATCCTTCGGTGCATATCTTGAAAAAAAGCGTTCCGCAGGAAAGCATTATAATGTAGCTTTATCTCATGCCGCCAAAAAACTTGTTAGAACCATTTTTGCAATGGAAAAATCAGGACAACCATACATAGCGGCCATTTAAATTTTTCTATAACTATTCCCTTTTCAGAGCACCTACAAGGATGCTCTTATTGTCATGCAGTTTTCAAGGTACTGATTGCAATGAAAAGTCATTGCCACTTTAGTATGAAATTTGGTTTTTATACTTGACTTTCTTTAATAGTTAGTCTCGTATCATTTTGATAGTATCTATTGGCTAAGTCCTGTCTTTCACAGGCTCTTCCAATCCATCTCGTGGTACTGGATCTCTGGACGTAAGAATGCATCCAGGAGCCTTTCTTCCGGAGTCCGCTTCCAGTCATAATGCTTAATCGGGATGCCAAGCTTCTCTGCCATCATAATTTCCGCTTTCATTCCCTCGCTGATCCTGTAGCCGATCACCCAGAGTTCATCGCACTGCTCCAGCCATGTCCGTCCCACATGTAATCCCAGCGTCCTCTCATCTGGATCGGAATCATGTAAGAACTGTGGGAAGTACAGATGTGGGGCAAAGGGAAGATGTCCGCCTCCAAGGGCATATCTGCAGGCGTATTGCGCCAGTTTGATGTTGCAAAGCCTGTCCTTCTTTACCTCCTCCGGTGTGTCCCCATGTCCACGGTATGGAGAACAGATGAAAATGTTATTGGTCATTACTTCTCCTCTCTCTGCAAAATCGGTCTGCAGGTCACATTGTGTATTACTGTTTGATATTGCCATTTCATCCGCGCTATCATGATGCAGCGTTATGAGGCATCCCTCTGAGCTGCCACCACCGTGCGGGCATGAGTCTTAGCCATCCTTCTTTTTACCTGTTCTTCTCTGATAATTCTCTTCACTGCTTCATATGGTGTGAAATCTTTGATTCCGCAATAATCATAAAGATCAAGCTTCTCTTCCTTTCCGACAGTTCTTCGCATCTCTCGCTGCACTTTCCTGTTCCTCACAGTCCGCGCCTCCTTTCTGCACTTTCCTGCTTTACGCCAACGTTCAGATCTCTCTGAGAAATGGCGGGATTCTTTATCCGGTTATTTAGTTGTGGGAGACAAGATTTCATTTGCCCCTCTAAGTAACAGGCAATGAAAATCGATGGAATGTGTCGCCACCTGCAAATTTTTTTCAAAAACTTTTTCGAATGAATTCTCGAATACGTCTCATTCTGCATTTCACAGCATTGCTGTTCAGGTGCATCACTCTACCAACTTCCTCCAGAGACATCCCCTCCAACACAACCATCCGATACAGCTCCCGCTGCTCTGCTGTCAACAGCTCCACAACTTCACGAAGTCTCTCTACATTAGCCGGAACATCCTCATCGATGCTCTGTGAAGGATCGGCAAGTAAAACGCTCTTATCTGAATCCCCGGATTCATTAGAAGGATGAATGATTTCATCCAGTGATAATGTTGTACGCTCCGGCAGCTCTTCACTTGGATGCCGCCGCTTCCAGTCCTCGATGATCGGCTTCTCCCACTCCTGCACTGGAGCTTTGCGGTTCTTGTTGTTGTTATAGACCTCGTTATCATCCATCCTGTGGAGCACCAGGATAAACTCCTCTGTGATGCCGTTCTCACCCGGCACCAATGTCTCCTTTCTTCCGTCTAATCCCAGGTATGTATAGGTTTTCCGATTCTTGCTTCCTGTCTTGTGAAATTTCATGGTCTTGTCCTTTCCGCCCGGTCGCGGAAGGCAAAGACCACATCAAAAAGGAACGATCCCTGTCTGCTTTCAATTGCCCGAAAATGGGTACAAAAATGCGCGTCAAAAGGAAGGTCTCATTCGGACTGCCACAGACAGCCTGCTGACTGTTCTATGGAACTTCCGTATGTAGCCTTTGCCTTCTAACGCGCGTACTTTTCAGGCATTGATTTAATTTGGTCGATTCTTCAGATGTCTTTCATCTGGTGTAATAAGTGTACTTTAATTTTCGTTTTTTCGAGACCACTCAAACGTACATCTTTCATCGGATTTCTCTACGTATTCGTAGAGTTTTCGTCTTAAACATACTCTCAGGCGTTCTCTTCTGGTACGGATCTGCCAATCCGTTTCTTCGCCAGATCCGATGAATACGACATCCTGCCCGCGAAGGGTACGCAGAAGATCACGTTACCGGCCGCCAAAAATTTCTCCGGCTGCCGGAACCTCTCCAGATACAGATACGTCTCCTGATCCGTCAGGCTGCGGAACCCCCCATCCTCCAAAACGCCACAAACAAGGAAGTCACCTGCGACAATCTGGCGCATCTGGGTCTGTCCGGAATCAAACAATCCCCTGTTCAACGTCAGCCCCTCCTTCTGCTCCGGAGCAAGGATTACCGTATCCTGTGTGTAAGCCTGTATCTGGATATAAGCTCCGTTAAACCAGGCACTTACATCCTCAATCACCGCAACCTGTGGATATTCCTCCGGTCGAACTACTACAGCTTTCAATTCTCTGTTTCTGCTTTCCATGGTATTCTCCTTTCCTGGTATGGCCTGTGGAACCCGCAAAGGATGCAAACAAAAAGGCCGCAAATAAGCAAAGTACCTCCAATGATCCATACAGCCCCGGTTTCTTCCGGTAGCTGTCAGAATCTTTATGGCATCCTTCGCCTGTTCGCGACCAGGCAATGTGTATTTGTTATGGTTATATCGTAACAGAAAATACTCCTCAAATGCGGGGACTTTTGGGCTGAAACTCCCCGAATTCGGGGAGTTTACATTTGATTCCGGGTTTAGGACACTAAAAAAAGCCGCTTCGGATCAGTCTTCTCCAAAGCGGCTTTCATACGTCATTATCATTCATTTTTCCAGTTCCTATTCTATTTATTTTGTTGGTTTCCTTTATTTCTCCACTTAGAAATCATCATGTCTACAAAGCCTTTTAGTAGTCCAAAATCTTTCTCTTTTTCTTCGCAATGTGGGGTTGATTCGTTCCAATCGCGTATTTGATTACAAACCTCATCTACCTTACGATCCAAACGTCCATCAATCATGGCGCGTTTTGTGCTCCTCATTTCTGATGTTGCAAAAAAGTCATCATCAACCCCCATAAAAGGTTTCAATATATAAGTCTCTTCAAATTTCGCAAGTCTGCGTCCCTGCTCAAGATCCTGAATTACTCTCAGAGGAATACCGACGGCCTGTGCAAAGGTCTCTTGTGTATACCCATGAGCTTTTCTCCACGAAGCTATTTCTCCACCTATGATCAACAGTGTCCTCGGACTTTTCCCGCCGGCATCCATACAAAACCACCCCCTTCCGTTTGATGAATCCCCCTGGCAAATCAGCCAGGAAAAGGCAAAAAGGCCCGACCAGGTTATGACATTCCATTCCTGCTCCGGCCTTTCCGGTCATCAAAAAGAGTGGTTTTTACCCCACTAACGCCTCCAAGGCGCACTGTTCGCCATATACACTCTCTTCTTTAGCAGCCAAATCTGCTCCCATATGCTGAAATTTATCGGCTTAAGAGAACAGACATACTCGTATGTATGCCCAACCCTGCATCACAAATATTTACTTGACGGGTATCCCAAAGGCACCGGGACCCTCCAGCGATTATTGTGGATGCAGTTGTTTTAGGTATTGACTGCATCGTCTTTAAATGTTACAAATAATCGTTCTCATCATACGCTCACTTCTTTTCCTTTTCAGCGCCAGAGTACTGACGCTTATCATGGGCAGACATTCCAAGGTACTCCATAGTCCAGCCCGCGATACGGACTCGCGATCCCGGACATGCCTCCTCATTCTGCTGACTAATTTTATCCGATACCTGCCTGTCATTTCAGATAATGAATCCCCGCTGCCGCAGGAATCCCACATAAAAGAAGTGTGGGGTTCCTGTTAATTTGCCAAGGTCTTCGGATTCCTTGGAATTGCATGAATTGCGCGAATTTTTAAAAATAATCAAAAAATGCTTGAAAGGCAATGTATCGTGTGGTAACCTAAATGAGGTGTACAAAAAGCGAACAATAAGGTTTTACGATGACTCGAGGCAGAAAATGCCTCTATTATTTATTTCGTCAAAACCCTTTTCATTCATGTACATCATCAGTTTAGGGATAAATCTAAGGAAAGCTGTAAAGTAAAAATCTGTATAGTATTCAAGTGCCATTGAAATATACAATTTTACATTTCCAGATTTATCTACAAAGAATCATCAAAGAGATCCGCCCTGTGCCAAGGGTGGGTCTTTTTTCTTATTCTACTTGTTTCTTTCATATTTGTCAATGCTTTGTGAAAAATACTTAAAATTTTTGTAAATTCTGCGCTATATTTTGTGCATATTGTAAAAATTTACTCCGCAATCAAACCTTGTAGTTATATCTTACTATCGACTTCTATATTTGAGTAAAATAATACTCACGAGTTTTATTTTTGTATATCCTTTTTCTGGATATTGTGGTACACTATAACAAAGATATCCAAGACTCAACCGAGGACTGCCCGGTTCCACCCACGAGGAGGTATACGCATGACAAACGCAGAAATCATCCAGAACGTCATCAACTATATTAAGGAATACGCCGAGAAAAAAGATATCCGTCAGAGAGGGATTCGTGAACTCTGCCATGCCAAAGGAATTAACATTGCCCAGAAAACCATCGACAATATGTACAAGCGCCCGTCCTCTACAACCATCTCCACTTTACTGAAGGTGTGTGACGGGCTGGATCTGAACCTGAGTGCGATATTCCATATCATTGAGAACATGAAAACGGAAGGAGAAAATAAAGCCACCCGGTTCCGTTATAGTATCCACGAGGAGGCCTTTGCACGTTATCCTGGCGACTACCATATATTCTTCCTCTCGACCACTCCCAATACAGAAGCCAAACTCGACCACGGGATACTTCACCTGGGTGATCTGCACTCTAATGGGGAGTGCACCGCTTCCCTCAGTATCAATACAGGAGACGTGGATGACAGCGGCAATCCCGGTATTAAATACTTTGAGGGACGGCTTACGTACTCGACTACCGGGATTATGTTCTGTAGCCTGGCCTGTTCCAGATACGGGGATATGTGGCTTCTTACCATACCGCATGTGAAGTTGAACATCCGCGCCCTCTCCTGCACCATGGGATGTGCGACCACATCCTGCTCCGGCCCGACAGCTTATCCGGCGATACACCGGTTCTGCTTCTGCAACGTAGATGAATACCCGGATATCAGCCCCGAAACACAGGAAGAAATCAAGGGAATCCTCCGCATGCACAACCAGACCCTATACATAAAAAAGGATGTACTGGAAGCATATCTGGAATCAAAAAATGCGGACAGTAAACTGATCCGCCACATGAAACACTATCTTGAGATTGCCGACATATACTATGAGATCCCCAAGAGGACGTTTGAAGATGACGCAGACAGTATTACTTTTTCCACAACCATGGCCGAACTTGCCGCAAAATCTGCTATGGAGACATGTATGCACATCCTTCCAGGCGATACGGCGCAGTTAAGAAGTATCCTTGAAAAAGACAGGAAAGCAAAATCGTTAGCGAATGCCGTATCCACCGAGGATCCGGCGAATTAGAAATCCGCCAAAAGCTCTGTCAAACTTTGCATACAGACAATAAATTCATCAAAAC
>SKEY01003497.1_pt1 | contig 14045 bp, 14 predicted proteins | sample 4843871 | NCBI WGS metagenome assembly SKEY01 (sample SAMN11008797, study PRJNA524170) | human gut metagenome | biome: Human fecal sample; material: Feces; isolation source: fecal sample from pouch patient p36 | host: Homo sapiens | place: Israel: Tel-Aviv | collected 2016-12-04 | reverse complement strand
ATGTTAAGCTACTCCCTTTTACTTTTGCTTGTTAAAAGAATAGCACAGAAGTAAAAGAAATTCAAGAAGAATTTTGTAACATCTTATTTCTCATTGATGGCTGCCCAGGCTGCTATTAACGCCAAATAATTCACAGAAGGTGAAAAAATTCATATAATTCATGCGAAAGCGTGAAAGTGTCCAAGCATAAAATGAGACCTTGAAACTTTGAGAAATCAGAGCTTCAAGGCCTTTTTTGGAGAATATGTTCTATTGATAGCAGCCTGTTAGGTGCTATGCGACTAGCGATATATTTCGTTCCTTTAATCCCCTCATTATTATCTATTTTCTTCTGCTTCTTTTACCTGTTCTTGATATTTCATACAAGGTTACAATTACAGTAATTCCTTGTAAAAAATATTCCAACAACTTATCTCTTCTCATTTCTCATTCTCCCATACTCTACTGCTTCCAAAATTAAAATACAAGCAACTGCCACTGCCATTCCTGTTCCAATCATTACATATTCCATAAGCTCTTCCTCCATTACAAACCATTTCTTTTTTTCACGTCTTGTCTCCTCATCGGATATATTAAGTAAATTCTTCCTCTTGTTTCTTTAATTCTAATCATATATCCAGACCATTCGATATCCGTCCCCCTTTGAACTCTAATATCCATACTGTACTCTTCATCTGTTTCTACTGTATATGGATATATTCTCAATTCATCACATATACTAATCGTATCATTTTTTACTGGGTTCATAAAAATAACCACACAATCATGTACTGTAAATTTTTCCTTTTCTATGATTTTTCTTGCTGTTCCTAATACTCCATTGGGCAATTTATTTTTTCCAAGCAAGCAGTTTATCTGCCTTAATAATCGGACTTCGCTTTCATTAGTAAGTTTCAAATACATTTTCTTTCTCCTTTTCTCACAATTAAAAAAGCCAATATACATTCTTCTCTCTGTATATTGACTCTTATAAAAATACATAGGTATGGTTTAGCATATCAATGTAGATGTCTGTATTATTAAAATCTGAGGAAGTATAGTCCGTTTCAAAGGAAATCAAAAGCTTTTCTTCCTGTATTTGAAAGAACTCTTTACTAATCCTGTTTTTTAACCTTTGCAAATACTTTTTCCTTTCTTTTTCATTCAATCTGCAATAATTCAAATATTCATTAAAGGTCAGGATTTGTGTTTCTTCTATTATATATGCAATCTGGTTTTTATATCTGAAGCAGTCTGATTTAAAATGAAATCGAAGAAGATTATCCTTTTCTCCAACCTTTCTTAAGTATCCCTCATCATCTCTGTAAAATTCTAAACAGTCACATTTCATATCTTTTTTCTTAGAATGAATAGATTTATACTCTGACAAAATCTCATTCCATTCCTTCGGATAAATAGAAATAAATGTTGTCAGTTCTTTTATCCAATCTTCTAAATTTCCCTCGTAAGTGCAAGGCTTTTCATTGATATTTTCCATGTTTAAACACTCATGTTCTTTCTCCCACCGTTTCGGAGAAGAAAACCATTCTTCAATATTTATCTTCGTCATTCTCTCACTCTCCTAAAAAATGAGACTGACACATTTTCACATGTCAGCCTTTAGTCTTATTGATTTTTCAAATCATGTTCTAGTTCTTCTGCTATTGCTTTATCTAAAATCCTAGCCACCTTTAACAAAAAAATCCGATTACTTTCTGTTGTACTTTCTAATTGCTCTTCTATACCTTTCAAAGAAAGCAGACATTTAGAATATAACAGTTGTTTTTTCTTTTTCAATCTTCCCTTAAATGAAAATATTGGCATGATTGGACCAGTTCCCATCATTGTACGGGGATATCCCTTTCTTAAAAGTTGATATTCATTCGTGCACACTTTTAAGAAATCAGTACATTCTCCTTCTTCCAATACAGAAACATATTTTTTCAAAAAGCTATTCTCTATTGTTTTTTTAGGATTTTTTAGAATTTTTTCAATCTCTTCAACAACCTTTTCTGCATAGAAAAGACATATTTCATTTGGGTAAAATATCATTTTATTTTGCATAATTTCATTTCACCATTTATTCGCTTATACTGTTCCTAGTTCATTCTATTAAATCAATACCCTTGCTATTTAATTCTTCTTCTGTAATTTCCTTCATTTCTAAAGTATCACTTGTATCAGATAATTCTAAAATCTGTTCATTTTGACTTTCCGCTCCATTCACTCTAATGCCGTAAAATGAAACCATATTACTTTTAATCTTTAGATTTCCATTTTCAACATCGGTACAATCAAGATTAAAATATTTATATCCACTACTTGCATCACCGTCACACAAAAGATGCCCATCATCAATTAACATTCCTACTAATTCCGGAACATCATAATTGAGACTTGCTAACGTAAATGTTTTTTTCTTATCTGCAAGTCCAACAAAGCCTTCCTTGTATACACCATCTGCTTTGTAATATGTTGTAAGTCTAACTTTTATATTATACTCACTATTAAGTCTTTCCGAAGAATTCCCTCCATTTTCCCAATATTGATTTGCCTCTTCTTGGTTTCTTTCTTCTTCTGTAATCGCATAGGTACTGTCAAATGTACCTGCTTTTCCTGCATTTACGTCCGGCGCAATATAAGGTGCTTCGTAGGTGGCTTCTTCTCCTGACAATACTTCCATTAAAATAATTTTGTCACCTTCCAATTCATTCGCATTCACATAATATTTTGATGTCGGAATGTATTTAATATATTTTGGGTATTTATCATGGTCACGTCTGTTTTTTATAAGTTGTGTATTTGTTCCTTTTACTCGGTTTAATTTTTCCTGTAAAACTTTATCATACTCTTCCCATGACGGTATACCTTTTTCTTTTTTTGCTTCTGGGTCTACACGTTCTGCACCATTAAATGTCAAATTGTAAATAGTTTTAGGCGGTTCTGTCTTTTTATATTCTCCTAGTTCATATTTTAAAAAGTTGCTTATCCCATTGACATTCTTTCCTGCTTCTTGAACGATATAATATGTAGCATCTTCAATCGCTAACATTGGTTCAGGTAATAGCTGGTCTGTACTGCTAATAGAAAAGCCTTGCGGTGTTAATATGAACTCTGTCTTTTCTTCCATAGACGGATAGAAACTACATTTAATTCCACTGCTATTCTCTTCAATCATCTCAATGCTTCCACTACCTATTCTATAACCAAATTCTATTATATCATAAAGAAGCCTATATCCATTTATTTGCTTAATATCGTATCCTACATATCCATTACTATAATACCCCAAATAGTTTTCTGATATTTCTAAAGGATTTCCCTCTTCGCCTATCTTTTCTAGTGGACGTGGTATGTACTCCGTATTTTCAAGATTTGTAACACCAAGTTTATATTCTATCTTCTGTTCCTTTTCTTCTTGCTCTACTTCCGTTTTTTGCTCCTTACCTTCTTCCTGAACTTTTTCCTCTTTTTGTTCCTTTTCTTTAGGCTCTAATGTTTCTTCTTTTACAACTTCCTGTTTTGGGGAATTCTGGTTTCCACACCCAAAAATACACATTGAACTTCCAACTACTATCAAAAACAATATCATAAGTTTTTTCTTCATATATAAACATCTCCAATCATTTAACAATATTTCAAAAGAGCATATAACGTACCGCTATATGCTCAAATTCCTATTACTCTTATTCTGCTTATTTCAAATACTCTTGAAACATTTTATCCGTTTCTTCTAACTCCTGATAAACCCTTTGACTGATTTCATTATGGATAAATTCATCTTTAATCTTTGCCATAAATCTAACATCTGCAAACAAGTGTGTTATCGTTAGGAGTAAACTTCCTATGTCTAATTTCTTCGGATTTTTTGTAATATAGGCATTAAGAATACTACTTGTCGACGCAATCGTATTGGATATCAACAAAATTTTTCTCGTCCTTACGCTATATAATTTCTGCTCTTCTGGCTCACTTCGGAACAAACTGTGTACAGAACTGATAATCATATCAATGAACATAGATACAACATAAGAGGTTGTAACAATTTTAGCATCACGAGAAAAGCATAAAGCATCATACTGTTTCTTATACAAATCACTTGCAAATTTTTCATTAAAACTTGCAAGCAATGGAACAGGCAAGCCAACCTTTGTGTACTCATCAGATTTTAAATGCTGTGCCTGTGCAAAAATTGCAGCTAAGAGATTTAAGTAATCTACCTTGATAACCTGATAGCTTTCCTTAAATAATTGAACTATTCCTACTTCCTCATTTATTATACTCATATTGGGCTTTCTTTCTACCCGATAGGATTGTAATTTATTCTTGGGCTTTTTTTCTACCTGATTAGATTGAAAGTTATACATTGTAATTACATCCGTTAAAATATTAGCTGTTCCAAACAACCACCCCAAAATCGGGTCATGTCCAAGAGTAATCAATCTATGATATTTCCCCTGCATATTGATACCTAAATCTTTTGAACCTTTTGTAATATCATAGGGAGGTGTTTGATACAAAATGTTTATCCAATAACCTTTTCCGTGAGTTTCAGAATGCTTATCTCGAAAGCTGTCATTAGCTTCTCTATGAGCTTTTTCAATAGACTTATCATTATGTATCAGTCTTTCTGACTCGTCAAAACTTTCACCGTATTTGCCCTTTTTCGCAAAATATGGAAAAAGTAAAACTTTAGTTACCTGCAATGCTGTTGCAACAGCTAAAAAGCTTAAATCTGTCTTATTTACAATACTTGTCCTTTTGGAAAATTCTTTGTTAATCTCGTCTAACTCATTATATACTCTTGTAATTTCTTCGGAGGATAAAATATCTTCTAATACAACTTCTTCCCTAATATTTTCCTCTGCCTTTTGTAAAAGAATATTCCACTCTTCTACCTCCGAACTATGTTGCAACTTGGAGTTTCTCGGTACATTTTGAACATCTCTTTTTACATCTGAAAGTTCTTTTCCATATCCCAGTTCTTTCAATAATCTTTCAGACGAATTTATACTTTCATCTGCACGATTACGTGTTTTTTTGTAATCTTCTTCATCCAATAAATTTTCTGAAAGTTTTTGATTATATTTAAGAACTTTATTTAATTCTTTTTCTTCCTTAGTATACTGAAATGCACTCATAATTAAACTTATTTCACCAATCCTTAATAGCTCATGCCAAGGTCGTACTCTAAATCTTTGATTGCAGACTGAAGAAGCGTATTTAGAGAATTCAAATAATCAATTCTTTCCTTATCTGCATCCGATTCATTTTTTAATGCTTTTATTATAGCATTTTGCTTTCTAACCGCTTCTCTATAGCAAAGTTCTTTTGCCTCTTTTAATTTTTTATTTTTGATATGTGATGCTACTCCTACACCTGTTGCTCCAAGGACTGCCACCGGGGCTGCCAACACTGCTACTCCTGCTGCCATTCCTCCGCCTACAAGAGCACCTGCTGCTGCCAATCCGCTTGTAATTCCTGCAGCACTAAGTCCTACAACAGATCCACCTAAATATAAAGCGGCAAAACTAAGTGCTCCTCCTGCTCCTGCTCCTAATGCTCCTGCCAACACCTCTGGTATTGCCGATTTTGCAATCGTTCTTGTTTTGTCATTTAAAGCTTCGTTGGCTTCATCTATGACACTCTGTACCGTTTTCAAAGCATCTTGACTTTGAAATTTCATATCTTTTTTCTTTTTTATGTATTCTCCCATTTCCAAAATCCTCCTAGTGTATATATCTACACTGTAATTCTACCATATATATCCACTGCTTACAATAGCAATAAAATTCAAATATGATATATGCAGGAGGATTTTAACATGAATGATTTGGAATTTGGCACAGTCAAATTGCATTTAAAAGAAATAATGGAAGAACGTGGACTTTCTATGAGCAAATTATCTTTTCGTGCTGAAATGCAGCGAACACAACTCAAGCACTATTATGATGGTTCTATTCAGCGTTTAGATATTGCTGTTCTTTCCAGACTTTGTTATGCGTTAAACTGTGATTTACACGACTTACTGGAATACATTCCCCCATGCAAATAATTCGCACTTTTTGAGAGAACCTACTCCCATGAGCTTGTTCTCTCTTTCTTTCTATTAACTATTCTGGTACATGATTGTAATTCCATAGTCATTTGTCACTATGTATAAATCAGAATACCATTCCTTTTCCTCTGATACTGGAAAAACATCTCGAAATTCCAACTCTTCCTTTTGCAAATTATATTCTCTTAATAATTCTTCATACCTTTCTAAAAAACTTTCTTCTTTTACCAGCAGAGCCACACAGCCACCATCTGCATATAACTCTCTTCCTACTCCATAGTTATCATCTAAAATACGAATAATTCTAAATATCTCCGCTTCTACACACTGTGGTATTTCATTCTCCTGACAGTACTTTTCTATTTCACTTTTCTGTGTGATTGTCCAAAATTTTTTGACCATTTTGCTTTTCCTTTCCTTTTTTCTTAGCTGTATCTGTTGCTTTCTTTTCATTCTCTGTTTTATTCTGCTTCACACCTTGTAACAGTCCTTCTAGGCTTTCTTTCAATGGATATTCTATCAAGCTCCATTTTTCTCTTGGATAATGTAAACCTAAATACAATGGGTGTGTTCCAACACTTTTCATGCTTATCCCTTGTACTGAAATACTCTTTACGTTTTTATCCAGTCCTTTTTCCTCCAGCATTGACAGCATATCTACTTTTGCATTGGTTGTTCCTTTATGTGTAGACAAAGAATTCCCCCATGCAATCACAATATCATAAGTTTTTATATCCTCTTCTTCTAAAATTTCCTCTATGTATGCAAGACTGTTGTCCTTTAATTCACTAACACTGGGTTTCTTTGTAATAACCCTTGCATACAAATTTACAATCCGCATTTCATTCCACCCAAAATCCTTTACATGGTTTATTAAGTGCATGGTAGATACGTCCAACATTTCACAATGTTCCACTGGAATAGTCGGATATAGCCCTATTACTAATCCTTTCTTTCCATTTTCTCCCCATTTTCTGCGGATTTCATAGGTATTCTTTCCATCATCTGTTCCCACTGCCAAGATGTTCATATTCATTTTTCCTGTAATCATGCTCTTTCCTCCTAAAAATGCACAAAAAAAGAACTAATAGTTTTTCATGCACTATTAGTCCTTATCCTTATCATTCATAATCAATAGTCCTTATTATTCTCAATTATACGAAATTGCTTTTACAACTTCTTAATATATACCTCTACTTTAATATCGTTCCACTGGTTTGCTCTTATAAAATTCCCAAGAGATTTCCGATATGCCCTAGCTTCTTCAAATCCTAAGGTGAATTTATCTATCAGCACATACTGTTCTTCTTGGAATTCCATTGCTATATCATAGTTTTCATCTCTTAAATACCATTTAAAAACACCTTCTTCTGTTGGAGTAACTCTTTCCACAACAGCGTCAATCAGTTCTTCACTAACCATTTTCTGTTTCAGGTCACAAGCCTTATCCAGATACTCCTTTATTCTTTCTACTTTTTTACTAATATCTACGGATTCTATCTCTTTGCCATCAGCTTGGATTTTCTGCAAAGTTACTTCAATTTCTTTCATACGTCCTGCAAATGCCTGATATTTTTTCTGATACTCCGCTTCATCTATCCAGTCATCCAGCCGCATATCCAGAAGATTATTTTTTCTTGTCTTAAGCCGTTCTAATTCTCTTTGCAATTTTTCAATTTCAAACTCTTTTGAATGTTCCTCCTTTTCTTCAACATAGTTTTCTTCAATATTTCCTATTATTTCCATAATAGAATTATTCTGATTTTTCCACAACCGCTGAAAGATTACTTTTGCCATATAATCAAGCTTCCACTCACAAATAGATGGTACATCACAAAATCCAGTAGCGTCTAAGCCATTCTCTATATGAAAACTCTTTTTTCGGTTTCGAACCTGATTTCTGCACTGATAACCGTTGACTTCCTCTCCACTTTTTTTATTTACTCTCCACCGATACTTTTTATAAGTGCTCCCACATTCACAAACAAGATGTTTCCTCCACTTATCTTTTGACAGTGGCTTTCCTTGCTTTCTTTTGCCAGTATGGACTGTTTTCTTAAACTTTAAAGCTTGTACACGCAACCATTTATCCTCTGGAATAATTGGCTCAAAATTTCCTTTTACATATTCATACTGGGATTTGTCTGAAATATTTATTCTTTTATGTTCCAGAAAACTTGTAGTATAAGACTTATTATATCCTATATATCCTGCATAAGTCTTATTATCCAATATTCGATGCACATCAGGAGCTTCCCAATTATATCCTCCTCCTGCTTTTTTTCGTCTTGATGCGATTAGTTTACTGGCTATCGCCTTTCCACCTAATCCCGTGAGGTATAAGTCATAAATCATTCGAACGGTTTCCGCTTCTTCCTCTATGATTTCATAGGTGTTTTCCACTGACGTTTTCCCTTTGACTAATCTGTACCCTAAAATGTTTCCATTGCCAAAAAGAACTCCTTTTTCTCTTGATGTTTTCTGTCCTGCTAACACTCTATCACTGATATGCTTTGACTCTTCCTGTGACATAGCGGACATAATTGTTAATCTTAGTTCTCCATCAGATTCACAAGACCAAATATTATCGTTGTAAAAGAATACCTCAACTCCCATGTTTTTTAATCTTCTAGTATAGTCCAAGCTGTCTAAGGTGTTACGGGCAAATCTTGAAACCTCACGGGTACAGACAAGGTCAAACATTCCTTTTGCCGCATCATCTATCATCTGCATGAAGCCTTGTCTTTTCGTTGCCTGTGTTCCTGATATTCCCTTATCCACATAAACATTTACTTTCTCCCAGTTTGGGTGTTCTTTTAAAATAGAGTCGTACCATTGAAGCTGATTATCTAATGCGTTTATCTGTGCTTCATGCTGTGTTGATACTCGTCCATAGAAACAAACCCTCACTTTTTCATTCGGATTTGTCTTGTAGCGGTTACTTACTGCCCTTGAGCCAATCTTATATGCTAAATTATCCACCTATCTCAACTCCTTCCTTTCATATTGTTTCCGTACCTTTTTATAGGTTGAGTGATTGATTACCTCATTTACAACTAACATTTTTAATAAAAGTATCTCCATTCTTGTCTGGAAATCATTTTTGTTATTATCTTGCATATTGCCTCCTTTTCTTTCATTTCAATCACTCATAAGAATAATATACATTTCAAAAATCCTATTCTTACAAGTGACTGAACAAATCTATTGATGATTGATTGCGGAGCTAATGCTCCGCTTTCTCCCCTATATCCCCTACAAGGGGACTTGCAGTCTTTCTGACAGTCCGCTTACGCTTTCTGTCAGAGACTGCGTCTTTGCTTCCCCTTCTTTGTTATGTTTCTTTTTTCTTTTTGCTTTTTTCTTTATCCCTTGTCTTTTCCTCTACAAAAAAAGTTCATTTTCTTGCGGCAGTTGCGACAGAGTGTTTGTTATTGCTTTTTCTTCTTGAATTTCTTTTTTTCGCAACTTTCGCAAACTTTTCCACAATTTTTTATTGTGATTTGCTTGAATGAACCCACATTTGCTATGTTGTATGTGATGTTATACTCCGCTTGAAGATTACTCCTGATTTTACTCAGGCGGTTACTCAAATGATTTGGAGTCTTTGGCAACACACTTCCAATGATACTGTTCTGTGTGGCGATTTCATTCAAATCCCCCAGTAGTCCTGTCATGGAATTGATATAGCTTTTTTTGTTCTTCATAAGTTCAATGACACAACACGCCACCATATCTTCGTCAATGGAATGGCGGTTGATTTTTCTTTGGTTCTCCCAAAGCAATTCCGATACTTCTTCATCTGTCATTCCAAGAACTCTGCCAACCTTAATACACGCAATGTGAAAATCTGCAAGACGTATCTTCTCTTTTACGGTTATTGGCTTATCATCGTATAAAGCTTCTGACAATATGCGAAAAATACAGCCTAATATTTTCGGTCTGTCCTGTTCAAACTCTTCCCACAATTCCTGTTCGCTTTTTATCTTTTTTGCTGAAATACGGTTAAGTTCTAAAATCAAAGAGCGGTCTAGTAAATCGCTTTCTCTTGCAACCACAGAAACCCCATTGATTGCTATCATTGCTTTAATATTTAGCACGACTTCTTTGGTGTTATGGTATAGGGCACGTTTTGTCACAGAGCCGCCTGTAACGGCTCTGGCTATTGTATCGGAAATGTTTCGATTGATACTTGACAAATTATCCAAGCAAACGAAGTATGTATTTGCCAATCGAAGCTCCAATCCGTCTGTTCCTTTTGGTATTCCGCACAAATCACTTCTTTTAGGGTCTATCAGTTTTTCAAGCTTCCGCATTGTGGTACTTTTAGATGAACCTTTTTCTCCTGTTAAAATAAGTAAGCTATGTGAAATTTGTAATCCGAAAAAGGCAGTCACAAGATACAACACCAAAAGCTTCTCCTGCTTTTCATTCTTCAAGTTGAAATGATGATGAATATAGGAAAAAATATCTTTTGGTTCTACATCCCATGAAGGTTCAACTTGGTTTTCAAAATCTGCAGCATGTTTAAAATACACATTTGGAATGTTACTAATGCTGATTTCTTCTGGTGTAATTACAATACATTCCTCCGTATCTTTATTCAGCTCATAAGCTAAACAATCCTTTCCGTTATAAATGCGACAGGCAGACTCATACACCGTGTCATCTGTCAGTGGATGGATTTCTAAAAACTCTATGAGTGTCTGTAATTGAGCTGTATTTAAGAAGATTTTAAATCTTTCAAAAAATACCTTTCTTAAAACAGAATAGCTTTGGCAAAGGGGAGTTATCCCCCCTGCCACTATTAGTAGCCTTTCATTGTCAGAGTTATGTACAAGAGATATTATCTCTTTTTCAAAGAGCATTTGTAATTTTTTAAAGATTTTTTCCATTACTCTTCTCCATAATCGTTTTCATCATCTGACCCTTTGAGATACAACTGCTTCACATAAAAATATCCGTTCCGTCCTTGTTGAAGAGTTGCGAGTACCTCTACGTTTTCCAGTTCTTTCAGCTCAAAGTTGTCCATCACATCAAATACACCCATTGTCTCAAAAAACTGATTAAATCGTGAGTTTACTTTTTCTGCCTCTTCCATTTGTAAAGAAGTGTAGAACCACTCATCCTCAAAGCCATCTAATTCTACATAGATACGTACAATTCCGTCTGAATCGTCCTCCTCTACTTTAACAATGTATCCTTCATAAAGCTTCTTTTCTTGAAGGTTCTTTTTTATTCTGGTAATTTTCATCGAAATTACCTCCTTTTCATAATTTTTATTTTCTTTTTCATTACGTAATGAAATTAAGTAAGATATATCTTGTTATTATAATACCTCATCTTGACTCTCTCTTCATTTGATGAGTTTACCAATTTTTTCATGCAAACAAAAAACGATTAACATTTCTTCGTTAATCGCTTTCTAACATCATTTTTCCTATCAAATTTTCACATTTATTTAAAAATTGATTTCTCTTATCTCGAAAAATACTATATACATCACTACAGCCTTCTAATGCAAAAAACATATAAAAACCTATTTCATTCCATAACAGCACATCACTTTTTTTAATTTTCTTCACTGTTCCATCATATAATTTCTTCGGTAGTGTAGAATTTATTTTAGTTTTCCCCGTGTTCTTGCCATATAATATCAAATAGGCAATTTTTAATTCTATTCCGTATCCACTTTCCATAATAAAAGTATCTTGTTCCGAAATATATTTAAGGAATACCAAGATATATTTCAATCTATCTTTTACTACATTTCTGTCACTCGGTTTTCTTTGTTCCTTATCGGGTATAAAATATTCAATCAATTCTTTTGTTGTATAACTTTCTATTACTTCTTCTGAAAAACATACTTTATCTAGTTTACACCTTTCAAATTTTAGACTTTCCAGATTAAGGTTAATATCATTTGACATTTTTTGAATACAATGATATCTATTTTTTTCATAAAGACAGTCTATATGAAAAGCAAATGCTTCGAAAACATTGCTTCTTGTATTCTGTTTAAACATTAGCACTGCTTCTAAAATCTTATTGTAATAATAATCATACTGCTTTTCTATCGTTTTCATTATCTCTGTATCATGAACTAAGCCTTTTAACAAATGTATTTCATACGCCTTACTTAAAAAAAATATACTATCTACCAAAATAAAAAATTCTTCTTCTTGTTCTATGAAACCTACACTATTTAAGCTACCTATGTATCCGCCTTCCATAATAAATGACATACCGATTAAAGACTCTTTGATTGATTTACAATCACAAATTTTTTTTAAATTTTTATTTAAAAGCTCTTTTTCTCCAGAAAAATAATTAAAATAAGCATCGTCATATATATTTCCCCTTTTAGACAACTCACTAACTTCTTCCTCCAGCAAATTTATATGTTTACCACATTTCTTTATATACAACTTTTGCGTACTTTCAAAATCTCTATGCTGAAAAATCAAATTCTTATTAAATTTTTCAATCAACTCACGCTCATTATCCCTATTCTTCATACTCCTAAAATTATCTTCAAACTTCAGTTCTTTATATGTATCTGATATTACGAAAAAAAATACTTTCAATTTATCTATATCTGTATCAACTCCTATCTTTTTTATATTTGAAATCAATTTCTGATTTGAATACATAGTCCCCTTATCTACTCGCTTTTTTTCTAACACTTCTCGCTGTGTTTTTACTAAATCAAAATATGTTAAAATAAATAAAAATTGTTCCAATTCAGGGTATCTATTCAAATGAAATCCAATCTCTTTTAATCGTTCCTCTACTGTTTTTCCATTTCCTGTTGCATAATAAACCATTCTTCTTAAACTTTCTCTTCCATCTATCTTTGTGTTATTTATAATATAATCATCTGGCAACAAACTAAGTAAATATTCTAACCGCTCTTTTTTACTCATATCATTAAATTTCTTTTCCATTATCAACTTTAAGCTTGACATATCCATTCGTTGCATATGAACCATATTTATCCATATTACATATTAATGTACAGGTATGTTTTCCCACCTTGAACTCCATCTGGCATTTCGTTGACGAATATTCATTCAGACCCTTATTTATTGGTGTCTGTATTGTATTGACCCATACCGATGCCACAGATTCCACAAATTTCCGCTCTGTAACAGTCAGACTGGAATTTGTCACAGTATATGCTGAATTCTCAGAAGCCTGCTCATACAGTCTTCCTATTAAAACGCCCCATTCAGATGCCCCGATTGACAGCGTCTTTCCACTCAAAGTATAAGTCCATCTTTTTTGATCATCTTTTTTCAGCTTTGTATAAATCACTGCTGAATTATAATTCTCTGCCTTCAAATCCAGATTTTCATATGCCTTTTGATTTGCAACGCATACAGTTCCGAGATTGTATTTCCTATTCTTTGTTACCAGTTTATTATCTTTTGCATTACAGAAAATTGTCTTAAAATCAGAATTGTCCTCTACTACAAAATTCCTGGAATTTCCATTTAATGTAAGAGAACCATTGATAAAAAGTTCTCCTTTTTTCAAGGAACTTTTTGAGGATTGTGTTGACATGGTAAAATTATCATAGACAATCGTTTGTGCTGAACCCTCCATAATGACTGTTCCTGCATTTTTAACTGTTAATCTATACGTTTTTAACAGTCCTGTATTTTCCAGTACTCCACCACCGGAAGCTGTTCCTCCCTGTGAAATAATGGAATCACTTTCTACTATTCCATCCGCTTTTATTGTCAACTTTCCACCCTTGTTGATATATATTTCTTTTGCATGCAATTTTCCCTCTACAATCAGGTTTCCATTTGCTGCGATTTTTATCGTATCTGCTTTCTTTATTTTTCCTGCTTCTACAGTATATGAAGTTTTAAGGTTATCCAAGTTTGGCGTAATTGCAATCTGGAATTGGGCTGTTTGTGTTCCGGTATATTTGCCAATGCCTTTGATGGTTATGGTTGCGGTGCCAACTTTTTTATTGTTTTTGTAAGATATTTTATAA
>SKEY01003494.1_pt1 | contig 14056 bp, 12 predicted proteins | sample 4843871 | NCBI WGS metagenome assembly SKEY01 (sample SAMN11008797, study PRJNA524170) | human gut metagenome | biome: Human fecal sample; material: Feces; isolation source: fecal sample from pouch patient p36 | host: Homo sapiens | place: Israel: Tel-Aviv | collected 2016-12-04 | reverse complement strand
TTCTTGACAATAATTTGAAATGAATCATTTGGTATAACTAAATCATCTGAAACATGACAATCAAAAATCACTGTGATATTTTTATCATAGGCTTTGAATCGGTAACGATCAATTTCATCTTCTACAACAAGTTTAGGATGAACGACAAATGAGTCCATTATATAAATATCTTTTTCTGTTTTCAACAACATCATAATGGTTTGAATTAAATTCATTAATCGCTGTGCTTCACGTTCAATGATTGTTAAAAACTCTTTGCTTGCTTCAGGATCATCTTTAGCACCAGCTAACAATGTTTCAGAAAAACCAATGATAGATGTCGTTGGTGTTTTTAATTCATGAGAAATGTTGCTAATAAAATCTTCATGAAACCGCTCAACTTGTCTTACTTCCGTGACATCATAAATAATCCCAACATACTCATTATTTTCAATCGATAATTGTCGAATAACTATCTTTAAGTCTTGTGTCAGTGGTTTTTCAATACGAATCTCGCCTTGAATGGGCTCTCCAGTTTCATATGCTTGTAGAATCAATTCATTCAAAGTCGGTTCATTAAACCATTTATCATATGGAGAAACGGTCCATTTTTTATGAAACATCTCTTCAATCACTCGATTAGCAAGAGTCAATTCTAAACTGTCATTTAAAATAAAAATACCGATATCTAAGTTTTCAAATAAAAAATGCAGTGTCTCTTCATTTTTTAACTGCTTATAATACAGTAAATTCGTTTCTTCCATTAATTCATACACCGTTTGATAGAGTTCACGCCATTCTCCTGGTGCGTCTAGAACCTTTTGTTTTTTCTCTGGATTCTGAATTGCTTGTCTTAAAATGGGCAGCATAAATTGAATTGGTTTGTTCGTTTGACGACGAATGTAATATCCCATAACAAGGATGGCAACAAACAACAGAATCATAATAGAAACAACAATTCGTTGGAAATTTTCGACATATTGAGAAATCCCCTGATATGTTTCAGATAATCTTACAATTCCGATTAATTTATTATCCTTCTCAATTCGTCTAGATACATAAATTAATTTTTCATTAACTGTATCACTATTTCGAATAGCAACAGCTTCCGATTTCCCTTCTTCGAGTATTTCTTTTATTTCTGGACGATTCTTTCTTGTTGTTTTTACCAAATTATTTTTTGAAGAATCATACAAAATATCGCCATGCTCATCCATAATCGTTAATCGTTCATGATTTCCAATACTTTTTTCTAACTTCACTTCATCGATAATTATCCTTGTACCATCTGATATGAATGGTTCTAGCATTTGTATTTCTCTAGATAATTGCTTAGTTTGTTGCTCAATTACGTCTTTCTTAAAAAAGTAGGTGGTATAATAACCACCTACTAAAACGAGTATAATTGTTACAACGATAATCCAAACTGGCTTAATGACTTTTTGTAATTGTTTCATTATTCTGGCTCCTGGAATTTATACCCAAATCCTCTCACTGTCTTAATATATTTAGGACTTTTCGCATCATCCTCTATTTTTTCTCGTAAGTGACTAACATGAATATCAACTGTTCGTGATAGATGATACATATCGTCTTTCCAAACGGATAACATCAACTCATCTCTGCCGATAATTCGATTTTGACGTTCCATAAAATAGATCAACAATTCAAACTCTTTTTTAGTCAGATTAACTTCAATATTTCGTTTTAAGACTTTGTAATCTCTCGGATAAGCGATTAATTCTCCTATAATTAGTTGATTATTATCAAGACTAGATGTTTCTAGATCATCAGATTTATTTTCTAAACGCCTTTCTACAGCACGGAGTCTGGCAATCAACTCTCTTGGACTAAACGGCTTTGTTATATAGTCATCTGCACCTATTTCAAGTCCAATAATCTTATCGATTGTTTCATCTTTTGCCGTTAACATAATAATCGGTGTACTTACTTTTTCTTTTCGTAATTTTTTTGTCACATCAAATCCATTAATTTTAGGTAACATCAGATCTAATATAATAAAACTATACTTATTTGACATGGCATAATCTATTGCTGCTTCACCATCGTGAACAACATCAACTTCAAAGTTTTCTTTTTCTAAATTATACTTTAATAGTGTTGTAATTGATTGTTCATCATCAACTACTAAAATTCGTTTCATTCCTTGTATACGTCCCTTCCTTATCCTATTTAATTTGTTCCATTATATCATAAGTTAATATAAATAGAGGGAATTAGGAGTATACGGAAGGAAGATGACTCATGATTCACTTATTTAATATTTCCATCCAAATCACGTTCTACCTTCATATCTGATATAGCAATATAACCTAATTCATTAACCACATTTTTTTGTACATCATCTGATTTCATGTAATCAAGGAAAGCTAGTACATCTTTACTTGCATCTTTTTGTGTATACATATGCTCATAAGCCCAAATTTTCCATGAATTGTCTAAAACTTTTTCATCTTTAGGTTCAACGTCATCAATTGAAAGTCCTAAAATACTGTCATCAATATAAGAAAACGCTAAATAGCTAATTGCTCCTGGTGTTTCAGAAACGATTTTTCTAACTGTACCTGAAGAGTCTTGTTCTTGTCCCTTAGCTGCTTTAGCTCCACCAATCCCCCACTTTTCAAAAGTTGCACGAGTACCACTTCCAGCTGCACGATTAATTAATTCAATCTTTTGATCTTTTCCACCAACTTCTTTCCAATTAGTCACTTTACCAGTAAAGATATCTTTTAATTGTTCTGATGTAATATTTTTAACACCGACGTCTTTGTTAACCACTGGTGCAACACCAACTACTGCAATTTTGTGATCTTCAATTTTAGACGCATCGATTCCATCTTTTTCTTCTGCATAGACATCTGAGTTACCAATGTCTACCGCACCTGTTGATACTTGAGTTAAGCCAGTACCACTGCCCCCACCTTGAACAGTGATTGTATAATTTGGATTATCAGTCATATAGATTTCAGCTACTTTTTCTACTAATGGTTGTAAAGCTGTTGATCCAACTGATGTAATGTCAACTTTTTTTGATGAGGATGATTTATCAGAACTATTTCCAGATAAACTACTATCAGCGTTATCTCCACTGCCACATCCCACCAATGTAAATAAAGCTCCTACTGTAATGACTGATAATAATTTTTTCTTTATTTTTTCAAAACTCCTTAAAAGTTATTTGTTTGTATTATTTGTACAAACAGAGTGTAACAATCTTTTGTAAAGTTTATAGTCTTGAAATTGTAAAATAAAGGTAAACTAATTGAAAATGACTAAAATTTTCAATTTTCTTCAAAAGAACGTAAATTTTATAACAATATTTACGTCAATCTAAACAATTATGACAAAAAAAAAGAAAGCAATTTTACTTGCTCTCTTTTTTTGAAGCTTTTAATTTCAATTCAGGTTCTAAATCACTTTCAACAGCTTCTTTAGTAATAATGACTTTCTCAACATCTTCACGAGTTGGAATTTCATACATAATTCCCATCATCACATGCTCAATGATTGAACGAAGCCCACGAGCTCCAGTATCACGTTCAATTGCCTGATTTGCAATTGCTTCTAACGCACCTGGTGTAAATTCCAATTCAACATCATCTAATGATAATAATTTTTTATATTGTTTCACTAATGCGTTTTTAGGTTCAGTTAAAATTCTAACCAAATCTTCACGTGTTAATTTTTCAAGAGATGCTGTGACAGGTAATCGACCAATAAATTCAGGAATCAAACCAAATTTTAGTAAATCTTCTGGAATGATTTGTGACATAATACTTTTTTCTTCATCTCGTTTGTTTTTATTAGTTGAGCCAAATCCAATCACTTTCTCACCTAAGCGTTCTTTTACGATCGTTTCGATACCATCAAATGCTCCACCAACAATGAATAAAATTTCAGATGTATCAATCTGAATTAATTCTTGTTGGGGATGTTTACGTCCTCCTTGAGGCGGCACACTAGCAACGGTTCCTTCTAATATTTTAAGTAAGGCTTGTTGTACACCTTCACCAGAAACATCACGTGTAATGGATACATTTTCACTTTTTCTAGCAATTTTATCAATTTCATCAATGTAGATAATTCCGCGTTGTGCTTTTTCAACATTAAAGTCAGCTGCTTGCAATAACTTTAAAAGAATGTTTTCAACATCTTCCCCAACATATCCAGCTTCAGTTAAACTAGTTGCGTCTGCAATAGCAAAGGGGACATTTAATGTTTTAGCAAGCGTTTGTGCTAAAAATGTTTTCCCAGATCCAGTTGGTCCAATCAAACAAATATTACTTTTTTGAAGTTCTACTTCATCAACTTCTTCATTATCTTCATCGATTGCCATTTGTTGAACTCGCTTGTAGTGGTTGTATACAGCAACTGATAGTACAATTTTTGCTCTTTCTTGACCCACAACATATTCATTTAACACATCTAATATTTCTTTTGGTTTTAAAACATTGATTAAATCAGATACTATCTCATCTTGCATCTCTTCATCAATAATTTCTTTGCATAAGTCAATACACTCGTTACATATATATACTCCAGGTCCTGCGACTAATTTCTTCACTTCATCTTGAGATTTTCCGCAAAACGAACAGCGTACTTCGTTATTTTCACCTGTATTGTCGTACATGTTTTCCCTCCTAATTGAAAAAAGACCTCATTTAAGGTCTATTTAACCAAAAGTCTCATCATCTTGTTTATAATAACATACTCTACTAGACAATGCATTAAAAAAGAAAAAACAAAGACAAGGCACATACACCTTGTCTTTTGGGTCTTTCCTAAGCTTCTTCTTTTACTGTTTTGACGATAGCATCAACAGCACGTTTCATCTTAATATCATGAGTTAACATTTCATCTGATAAAGCATTTCTTACAGCTGAAGCCTCCATGTTGTATTGAGATGCTAAATCATCAATCTCAGCTTGAATATCTTCGTCAGTTACGTCAAATTTTTCAGCTTCAACGATTGCTTCAATCACTAAGTTAGTTTTAACACGTGTTTCAGCTTCACCCTCAAATTGTTTATGCAAGTCTGCTTCAGTTGTTCCACTGATTTGGTAATATAATTCAGGTGAAATCCCTTGATTTTGCATGTTTGATAAAAATTCATTCATACCACGGTGAACTTCATCGTGAACCATTACTTCTGGTAATTCAACGATTTCAGCATTTTCAACTGCTTGAGAAATTGCTGCTTCTTCGATTGCTGCTTCAGCTGCAGCTTCTTTAGATGCCACTAATTCAGCTTTGATTTTTTCTTTTAATTCTGCTAGTGTTTCAACTTCGTCATCAACATCTTTAGCAAATTCATCATCTAATTCTGGTAATTCTTTTGCTTTTACTTCATGAACTGTTACTTTGAATACAGCTTCTTGTCCAGCTAAATCTTCAGCTTGGTATTCTTCTGGGAAAGTTACTTTAACTTCCACTTCATCTCCAGCTTTAGTCCCAACTAATTGTTCTTCAAAGCCTGGGATGAATGAGTTAGAACCTAATTCTAATGAATAGTTCTCACCTTTTCCACCTTCAAATGCCACATCATCTTTGAATCCTTCAAAGTCAATAACCACTGTGTCGCCATTTTCAGCAGCAGCTTCTTTAATCACTAATTCTGCTTGTGATTGTTGTTTTTGAGCTAAGTTTTCTTCAACTTCTTCATCAGTTACTGAGCGGTCTTGTTTGGGAACTGTTAAGTTTTTGTAGTCACCTAATTTAACTTCAGGTTTTACAACAACTTCTGCTGTGATAACCCATGGTTGACCTTTTTCCATTGATTCAACATTGATTTTTGGTTGAGCAACTGGTTCAATTCCCGCTTCTTCAATTGCTGCTTCATAAAGTTCAGGTAGAACAAAGTTTAATGCATCTTCATAAAGTGCTTCTTCACCATACATTTGGTTAAACATTTGGCGAGGTACTTTCCCTTTACGGAATCCTGGCACGTTTAAATCTTTCTTCACACGATCAAACGCTGCTTTTAACCCTTTTTCAATATGTTCTGTAGAAACTTCAAACGTTAAAACGCCATCGTTTGTTCCTTTTTTTTCCCATTTTGTAGACATATAATGTACCTCCAAGTTATCTATTCGTTAATAGTTTTTACACTATTTCATACCATACAATCTTACACTAAAGACCTTTAATTGTAAACATTTTTCACTAACAACTCACTATTTTGTCATCGTATTCATCATGATAGTATCTAAGTGTTGAATGCTAGATAAAATATGCATAGCTCGTTCTTCTACTCTGTTATCTAATGTTAGATCAAAACCGAAATAGATTAAATAAGCTTGTAACCAATCATCTACATTAACAATACACCGTTCTAAACATGGATACATCATACCTAAGTGAGCTTTTAAAACACCCAATACCATTTGCTCTTGGCTTGTATAGTTATCTTCCATATAGTGAGATAACTTTTGATACAAAGGATGTGTCAAAATTGTAGGCATCAATCGATCCGTATCATCTAGATTAACCGTCACTAACTGATTAAATACCGTAAGTACTTCAACTGTTGATTTCTCTTTTAATTGAACGAGTTCATCAATAAATTGATTTCTAATAAAAATAGAAACCTGGTCATCACACAAAATACGTTTAGTGACTATTTCGATAAAATCTGCTTTGGTTAAGTAATCACATTCTTTTGCCAACTTAATTTGTTGAACCATCTCTTCATTAACCAAGTTTTGACAACGAGAAACATAATGTCGATACTCGTTATTATCTACCATTGTCCAATAGTCTTGTGTTTTATCTAGTGTATCTTTAAACGCATCTTTTAATTGATGACTCTCATTTAGTTGAACGAACCATTTTTCAACTTGTAAAAATAATCGTTTCTTTAACAAAACATCCAAATAGATTGGTTGAAGCCTTTCGTGGTTTCGATAGTCTTGTTCGAACTCTTTGACATAATCTAATGCTTCATCAATCTGCCCTAGTTTTAATGATATTTTTACAAGATAAGTATTTACTTCTAGTGTTAACTCTTCTTGATAATGCCCTTTAAAACACTCTAAAGATTTTAAATAGTCCTGTTGGTCATAATATTTTTTTCCTAAATACAAAAGACGTTCTAATTCGTTAGGAAATTCAATTGTATCACCCATCTTATCTAACCTCCTTTTTTATTCTAAATAATCATAAAAAAAAAGTGCAACACATCCGTGCACACTTTTTAATCGTTAGTCTTGTAATAATTCAAAAATTTCTAAAGTGACTAAATCAATGTCATCAAATTGATAGACTTCTTGAGAACCTGCTTCTGTTAATTCAAACATCTCGCTATTCCCATCAAACGTCACGATGCATCGCTCTTGTCCTTCTCTTTCAAATCGACGAACTTGTACCTCATTGTCGCTAGATTCCACCATTGCATTCAATCGTTTAATAATTGCTGCTAACTGTGAACTTTTCATAGAGCTAGCCTCCTTCGCATTTCTTCTGTTTTATTGTAACAGAAACATACCTAACATGCATTGAAAAAATGCCTCATTTTATAACTTTTTTAAATATCCCACCAAAGTTTAATCAACGCTTGTGTTCCATCGTTTTCAAAACCTTGGTCAACTAATGCCTGATAAAGGTTTCTAGCTTCTTTTGTCGCTGGTAACTCAATTGACATTTTCTCAGCTTCTTCTAATGCAATATTTAAATCTTTTAAAAAGTGTTTCGCAAAAAATCCTGGCGTAAAATCTTCTTTTAAAATTCTTGGTGCATAGTTTGCTAAAGACCAGTTAGCTGCACTTCCCCCACCAACTGTATCCAATACTTTTGCTAGGTCTAAACCTGCTGACTTAGCATAAACCAATAATTCTGTCATACCTGTCATAGTCCCTGCGATCATGATTTGGTTTGCCATTTTAGTATGTTGACCACTTCCAGCTTTACCTTGTAAATTCACTTTACTACTGAAAACATTCAGTATCGGCTCAACTTTGTCATAAACTTCCTTCTTACCACCAACCATAGTAGTTAGAGTACCCTTTTTAGCTCCTAAGTCTCCACCTGATACTGGCGCATCCAAACTTTCAGCTCCAAGTTCCACCGCAGTTTCTTCAATTTTTTTAGCTAAAGATGGTGTACTTGTCGTCATATCTATTACAATTTTTCCATCTACTTTTCCTGAGAACACACCATTTTCTCCATAATAAATCTCTTCAACGTCTTTTGGATAACCAACCATTGAAAAAATAACGTCACTTTTATTTGTCACGTCTTTTGGTGTATCTTGCCAAATAGCACCTTCTTTAACCAATTCATCTGTTTTTGATTTTGTGCGATTGTATACGTTGACTGAATAGCCTGCTTTTAGTAAATGCTTAACGATTGATGCTCCCATGACACCTGTTCCGATAAATCCGATTGTTTCCATATCCTCACCCCATCTAATAAGTTTATCTCTCTCCATTATAAGAAAACTAATTTATTTAATAAAGTCATATCACTTGTTTTTTACGGAATAAAAAAAACATCCAAGATGTTACTCGGATGCATCTAGATTGGCACGTTTCTTAACTTTAGGCTGTCCATTCTGATGGAAGGTTAATGCTACCAATCCTAGAATAATTCCTAAATAATATGTGACCCCTCGCCAAAGAAAAATTGCTAACACTAACTTACTTTGGGATAAGGTGAAGGTTCCAAATAATAAACTAAAACTATATTCAGCCCCACCAGTTCCTCCTGGGACAGGAAATAACGATATTAGCATGGTAATAAACGCATGAAGCACAACCACATGGAAAATACTCATTTCCTTAATACCTAACCCATATAAAATGAAGTATGGGATAATATAGTAAGATACTAACTGTAAAATAGTCAGTACGCTTACTTTAAACATCAATACCGGTTGCTCTCGCATATAACGACTTTCTTCATAAAATGTATCCATTTTTTCAATGGTTTTCTGATAGAGTGCATCAATTTTTTCACCCTTAGCAAACAGTCGAATACCTTTAAATATGATATCTACTAATTTTCTAGTAAATGAATACCAGTACATAATCATTAATAAACCGATCACAATCACAAAATGAATAATGAAACTTAATAAAATAAGTATCTTTAATTTTGATAAACTACTGGATAAAAAGCTATAGCCACCGATTAAACAAATGAGAAAATTGATAACTACCCAAACTTGATACACAACAAATTTCATTAAACTGACTGATGTTGCAACTCCTGTATCAACACCAAATTTAGCCATTGCTATTATTTGTGCTGGTTGTCCGCCGGTAGAAAACGGGGTAATCGCATTGAATAAATGTTCAATCAATGGGATTCGATAGCTTGTTGAAAAGCTAAATGACGGATTGCTTCTTTTTAACAACACTTGAACTATTTTAGCTTCTATCCCCCAATAAACAAGGACACATAAGATAGAAACAACTATCCACCACCAATTTATACTAGAAAACTCTGCTGCCATATCTTCTAAGCTGACCTTTTTCATTTCGTTTCCAATTACTATTAGACCTAAAATGACCGCTAATATTAGGTACCACCTATTTTTTTTGGTCATAGAGTTCCTCCTATCACACTACTTTTTAAATAATTTTAATGAATAGATGCTACTATCTCCTTCATAACCTTGATGTCTTTCTTCAAAATATATAAGTGCTTTCTGATAAAAGTCTTCAACTTTTTTACCGAATGCCTCGCTTGAAATATCGTATAATTTATCTTTTAATACTTCTTGATCTGATACAATGTCTTCTCTTATATAATCAATTAGTGTATCAGCAAAATCGACATTATCGGCATAAGTGACACCTAAACTTTTATCATTAAGTAAATCATCTAAATATTCATTTCCTTTTGCTACAACTTTTGTTTTTGCCGCCATAGCTTCTGTATACGTCAATCCTTGTGTTTCAGAGTCTGAAGCACTGACAAAATAATCAGCAGCCTGATAAAATGGTGCAATATCTTTATTAGGAATCTCGCCTGCAAAAATGACATAGTCTGTGAGTGATAACTCTTCCACTTGTTTTTCTAGTTTACTCTTAAATGGTCCATCACCAACAACTAAAAGTTTTACATGCGGTAATTCTTCCACAACCTTCGATAAGCCACTTATAATAGTTTGAATATTCTTCTCATAAGATATACGGCTCACAGAAAGTAATAAACAATCGTTAGAATTTATCTGATACTGCTCCTTTACTTCGTTAATTAATTTTTCCTCTACCGGTTTAAATTGTGACACGTTTATTCCTGTCGGGATAACAGACATCGGACGTTCTATTCCATACTCTTTTAATTTAGTTACCACACGTTGACTAGGGCAAATAATACCTGACATATGATTAGTATATAATTTCGATAATTGCTTAACATGTACGGGTTTCAATACTTTTCCCTTCGCTATATAATGTAGATAATCTTCATACATAGTATGATATGTGTGAACGACAGGAATATTTAACGCTTTAGCTGTTTGTTTACCTAAGACTCCCACTCCAAATTCTGTATGCGTGTGTACAATATCTAAGTCGATTTCTTTAGCAATATGATAGGCATACAACATTCCCCTTATCACAACACGCCTATCTTTAAATGAAACAAACGGAATACTAGGCATTCGTATGATTCTTGATTCTACTTCTTTTGCATCGGGATCTGTTGTGGTGAAAATATACACGTCATGCCCTAATTTCTCAAGTTCATCTTTAAGTGTTTTTATTGAAGTCGATACTCCACTAACTTGAGGAAAATATGTATCCGTAAAAAAACCTATTTTCACTTATTTCTCCTCCTTAGCATTCTTTTTATAGTAGTCATACCAGATTTTCGCAACATTTTCTTCACTATAATATAAAGCTGATTTTTTTGATTTCTGTTGATAGTCTTCTAATATTTCTGGGTTTTTTCTTATCATTTTAATGGCATCGTTCATGTCATCAATATCTTGTGTCGAAATATATTGGTTATCAATAATAGCATGGTATAATTCTAAATCTCGTAACATGACAGGTGTACCACAATTAAAAGCTTCTAAAATACTCATTGGAAATAATTCATTATAGGAAGGTAGTAAGAAAATATCAGCTAAATTATATAATCGCATAATTTCTTCTCTATCTACAATTCCAGTAAATAATAAGTTATCAGGCGGATTATCATATATTTTTTTATACCGATCATATCCATCTGTTATTTTTCCAAAAGAAAAGCCTCCTGCCCAAATAAATTGAACATCTGGATTATCAATAGCTAATTGAACAAAATCATCAATTCCTTTTCTTTGTTGGATTTGACCTGTTCCTAAAATAACTAGACGATCCTCAGCTATCTTATATTTTTCTCGCCATGATTTTTTTTCTTCAGACGTTGCTTCATAAAATTTCTTATTTGAAACAAAATTTGGAATATAAGTAATTCGCTCTTCTTTTAAACCAGCTGCTACTAACTTAGGAATAAAGGTTGGATTAACAACAACTAATTGATCCATTCTCCCATAAAAGCTGATTAAATACCAATCAAATATTTTTTTAAATGGTGAGAAAAGATTTAAACTACCTTCCAATGTTTCTGGTAAAAAATGAACATATCCAATCGTTATTCCACGTTTCTTTTTATGAAAAGTAGACAGATAAAATTGTGGATCTACAGTATGATAGTGTGAAATATCTGCTTGACTATATTTATTAATTGAAATATCAAATTCAGTTGAAAAATGTTTATTGAGCATATTAACTAACTCGGTATAAGCACTACCAACTCCCTGTCCCTTCACTTTATCAGCTGATGAAAACATATTTATCCTTAACAAAAAATCCACTCCTAATATCTACTATAATACGTAAAATAATACCACAATTCATCATCCTACAGACTCATTTTATATCGAAATTTATACATCATTATACATCTTAACACGTAATAATAAAAAAAAACTATAATTTACTGTTTAAAAACAGTAAATTATAGTTTTCAGATTACATTACTTAGTATATTCTTCAACTAAGGCAACAACTTCATCAGCCGTATCACATTCTGTGATCGCTTTTTCAGCTAATTCTGCCATTTTCTTAGAATCAAGACGACTCATTAAACTACGTGTACGTAAGATACTTGTTGCACTCATAGAAAATTCGTCTAATCCTAATCCAACTAATAATGGTACAGCTGTTTGATCTCCAGCCATCTCTCCACACATACCAGCCCATTTACCTTCAGCATGAGCTGAATCAATGACGTTTTTAATTAAACGTAAAATTGCAGGATTATATGGTTGATATAAGTAAGAAACACGTTCGTTCATACGGTCTGCTGCCATTGTATATTGAATTAAATCATTTGTTCCAATACTAAAGAAATCAACTTCTTTAGCGAAACGATCAGCAATTACTGCCGCAGCTGGAATTTCAATCATAATACCTACTTGGATATCATCAGAAACGTCCACACCTTCAGCAACTAATTTAGCTTTTTCTTCTTCAAGCAACGCTTTAGCTTCTCTAAATTCAGCTAAAGTAGCAATCATTGGGAACATAATACGTAAGTTTCCATATACAGAAGCACGTAGCAATGCACGTAATTGTGTACGGAACATTTGATCTTCGGCTAAACAAATACGGATAGCACGGTATCCTAGGAATGGGTTCATCTCTTCAGGGAATTTCAAGTAAGGTAATTCTTTATCCCCACCAATATCCATCGTACGAACCACAACTGGTTTACCTTCCATACCTTCCAAGACAGCTTTATACGCTTCAAACTGTTCGTCTTCAGTTGGAAAATCAGGAGAGTCCATGTACAAGAATTCAGTACGGTATAAACCAACTGCCTCTCCACCATGACTTAAGACACCATCTAAATCTTTAGGTGTTCCGATATTTCCAGCTAATTCTAAATGTTTACCATCAGCTGTCACTGTTTTAGCATGTTTTAATTTGTCCCATTCAGCTTTCAATTCATTGAATGCTTTTTCTTTTGCTTTAAAATCAGCAACCTGTGCTTCAGTTGGGGTAACGATAACGTCTCCTTCACTTCCATCAACAGCTAAAACGTCACCTTCTACAACATACTCAGTAATGTCTTTTGTTCCAACAACTGCTGGAATTTCTAAAGAACGAGCCATGATAGCAGAGTGAGATGTACGTCCGCCAATATTAGTTACAAAAGCACGAACAAAATTACGATCTAATTGTGCTGTATCACTTGGAGTTAAATCTTCAGCAACAATAATGACTTCTTCGTCAATCATTGTTAAATCAGGTAATTTAACACCTAACAAATGACTCATAACACGTTTTGTTACGTCACGAATATCAGCAGCTCTTTCTTGCATGTAAGGGTTATCTTCCATAGCCTCAAACATTCCAATAAACATGTCTGTAACTTCTTTTAATGCTGATTCAGCATTAACTTTGTTATCTTTGATATTTCCTTCAATTGCACTGATTAATTCAGGGTCAGATAAAACCATTAAGTGAGCATCAAAAACTTGTGCTTCTTCTTCACCTAAAGTTTTCACCGCTTTGTCTCTGATTGCTTGCAAATCTTTAGTTGATTGACTAAGAGCATCTGAAAGACGTGCTGCTTCGGCTTCAACGTTTTCAACTGAACGTTTTTCAAATGATAAATCCGGCTCAACTAAAAGATATGCTTTAGCAACTGCAATACCATCACTAACTGCAATACCTTTCAATTGTTTAGTCATTATTCAGATAGCCCTTCTTTTTTCATTGTTTCTTCGATAGCTGCGATTGCGTCTGCTTCGTCAGCACCTTCAGCTGTAATTGTAACGTCAGCACCTTGGCCAACACCTAAAGACATGACACCCATAATTGATTTTAAGTTTACAGATTTACCTTTATATTCTAAGTTAACATCTGAACTAAATTTGCTAGCTGTTTGCACCAATAAAGTTGCTGGTCTAGCGTGAATACCTGTATCTGCTACTACGTGAAATTCTTTTTTTTCCATAATTATCTTCTCCTTTGTCATGTGAAAAATTTTTATGATGGATTATTTATTTAAACAAAAATTGTCCTAAAAAAATAACCCTTTCAATGATAAAGAATAC
>SKEY01003491.1_pt1 | contig 14074 bp, 14 predicted proteins | sample 4843871 | NCBI WGS metagenome assembly SKEY01 (sample SAMN11008797, study PRJNA524170) | human gut metagenome | biome: Human fecal sample; material: Feces; isolation source: fecal sample from pouch patient p36 | host: Homo sapiens | place: Israel: Tel-Aviv | collected 2016-12-04 | reverse complement strand
ACTTGTATATAAAAACCAATACAACACAACTTTTGAACAGATGTTTTATTAAAATTTTCTCATTTGAATAAAAAGAAGTATCACCCATTTTATACTTACTATAAGTTGTTCGAACAAGTTAAAAAGGAGTTAGTTATATGAAAGCCTATGAAGTAATTTATCAAACAATTGAAAACAGCATTTTAAAAGGTGAGTACAGTCCGGGAGATTTTTTACCCAGTGAAAATCAATATGTGAAACAGTTTAAAGTATCAAGAGATACTGTCAGAAAAGCATTGAATTTATTAATGACAAATGGGTATATCCAAAAAATACATGGCAAAGGATCTATGGTTTTAAAAAGAGAACAATTAAGATTCCCTATCTCAGGTTTAACAAGTTACAAAGAATTACAACAAGCATATGGATATGATAGTATCACTGATGTCGTCTCATTAGAAATAATAAAAATTTCTGAAAATTTAAGTCGTCTCACAGGATTCGAAAAAGATGAAGATGTCTGGAAAATAATAAGAACTAGAGAAATTGATCATCAAAAAATAATTCGTGACACAGATTATTTGTTATGTCGATTAATTCCTAATTTAACACGCGAGATTGGAGAGGATTCCATTTACAAATATATCGAAAAAGAGTTAAATTTACAGATCTCTTTTGCCGAAAAAGAAATTAGGGTTGTTCCTTTAAATCAATTAGATAAAGACCATTTAGATTTAAATTCACAAGATAATAATATTGTGTCAATTCAAAGCCGTGTCTTTTTAGCTAATGCTGAACAGTTTCAATACACAGAAAGTAGACACCGTGTTGACAAATTTTTGTTTTACGATTTTGCAAGAAGAAACCCTTCAACTATCTAATATACTAAGAAAAAATCACCCACTAGATAACTCTAATGGGTGATTTTTGATTTTATTCAGATTTTTCTTTTGTTTCTTCTTTTTTCTCTTCTTTTGGTTTTTCAATCATCGCTTTACGAGAAGCATTGACACGTCCCTGACGATCAATTTCAGTTACTTTAACAAGGATTTCATCACCTAATTTAACTACATCTTCTACTTTATTCACACGCTCATGTGAGAATTGAGAGATATGTACTAAGGCATCTTTTCCTTTAAATAAGTTAACAAAGGCCCCAAATTTTTCAATTCTAACAACTTTTGCTAAGTAAACTTCTCCAACTTCAACTTCACGAACCAAATCTTTAATGATTTCAATCGCACGGTTGATTTTATCTTGATCTTGATGGGCAATACTTACATTACCATCTTGATCGATATCAATTTTAACATCAGTTTCTTCGATAATTTTATTGATGGTTTCGCCACCTTTACCGATAACATCTTTAATTTTTTCAGGTTTGATTTGAATCATTTCAATCTTAGGAGCATATTTACTTAACTCTTTACGAGGTTCAGCGATTGTTGATGTCAATTCAGCTAGAATTTCCATACGTGCTTTTTTCGCTTGAGTTAGAGCTTCTGTTAAGATAGCTTCTGTAATTCCTTCGATTTTAATATCCATTTGTAATGCTGTAATACCATCTTTTGTTCCGGCAACTTTAAAGTCCATGTCACCCAAGTGGTCTTCCATACCTTGTATATCTGTTAGGATAGTGTAGTTATCCCCATCCATTACAAGTCCCATTGCAATACCCGCAACAGGTGCTTTGATTGGAACACCAGCATCCATTAAGGCCAAGATTCCTGCACAGATACTTGCTTGAGAAGAAGAACCATTTGATTCTAATACTTCTGAAACCACACGAATCATGTATGGAAACTCTTGTTCATTTGGAATGACTTGTGCCATCGCACGTTCACCTAATGCACCATGTCCGATTTCACGACGACCTGGTGATCTCATTGGACCAGTTGAACCCACTGAGTATTGTGGGAAGTTATAGTGGTGGATGAATCGTTTGCTTTCTTCCACACCTAAACCATCAATAATTTGATGTTCGCCAAGTGGTGCTAATGTACAAACTGATAAAGCTTGTGTTTGCCCACGAGTAAATAAACCAGATCCATGTACACGTGGTAAAATTCCTACTTCAGATGATAAAGGACGAATTTCGTCAATTTTACGACCATCAGGACGAACTTTTTCAACTGTAATCAGGCGACGAACTTCATTTTTTTCCATGTCTTCTAAAATTTGACGAACTTCTTTCATCCATTTAGCAGACTCTTCATCTTCAGCAAATTTTTCTTCGTAAACAGCAATCACTTCATCTTTTAAAGTTGAAATATTGTCTTCACGAGCTAATTTTTCTTCTGTTTGAATGGCTTGAGTCATACGAGGCATATAAGTATCATTGATTTCTTTTTCTAAATCAGCATCAACTTGTAATAACTCGATTTCCATTTTTTCTTTGCCGATTTCATTGGCAATTTCTTCTTGGAAAGCAACCAAACGTTTAATTTCTTCATGACCGAATAAAAGGGCACCTAACATATCTTCTTCAGATACTTCTTTTGCACCACTTTCAACCATGTTGATGGCATCTTTTGTTCCAGCTACTGATAATTCAATCGTTGTTTGCTCTGCTTGTTCAACAGTTGGGTTGATGACATACTCACCGTCAACAAAACCAACTTCAACGCCAGCAATTGGGCCATTAAATGGAATATCAGATACACATAGAGCTAAAGATGAACCTAACATTGCTGCCATTTCAGGTGAGCAATCTTGTTCCACACTCATCACTGTGTTCGTAATTTGAACTTCATTACGAAATCCTTCAGCAAACATTGGACGGATTGGTCTATCAATCAAACGAGCAGTTAATGTTGCTGTTTCACTTGGACGTCCTTCACGTTTAATGAATCCTCCTGGTACTTTCCCAACAGCATACATTTTTTCTTCGTAGTTAACTGTTAATGGGAAAAAATCAACATCTTTCGCTTGTTTTGAAGCCACTGCGACACTTAATACCACTGTGTCACCATATCTTACTAACACTGCTCCATTTGCTTGTTTGGCTAATTGCCCGATTTCAACTGATAGCGGACGACCGCCCCAAGTTGTTTCAAATACACGTTTTTCACTATGCATTATTTTTCTCCTTTGCATACTCGAGGTGAACAGACTACTAAACAAATATCAATCTTCTCAAAAAAATAAGAAAACTCATATTTGCATAGTAGACAATCAGCTCATCCTCGGTTTTTTATTAAAAGAAAAGCGAGATCAAAACGACCTCACTTATCCTCTTATTTTTGGCTAAATTGATTAACGGCGTAAGCCTAAACGTTTGATTAATTCACGGTAACGTTGAACATCATTTTTACGTAAGTAAGCTAATAAGTTACGACGGTGACCAACTTTTTTCATTAATCCACGGTATGAATGGTGGTCTTTTTTATGCACGTGTGCATGCTCGTTTAATGCATTAATTTCTGCAGTTAAAACAGCGATTTGTACTTCTGGAGAACCAGTATCTCCTTCGTGACGTGCGTATTCTTTAATGATTTCGTTCTTGCGTTCTTTTGAAATTGCCATGTCTTTCACCTCTTCTATATTATTTCCCCAAAACTGAGTATATCGTTGGTGATTCGATGTACCAAGTAATAGGCATGTGACGATTTATCACACAATGGTACTTTACATGATTTTTAGCATAAAAGCAACTGTTTCATACACTTAATTCTCGTTTTATTTATCTTTTTTGTACCAATCATAATGAAATATTCCTTCTCGGTCTTTTCGCTCATAAGTATGTGCACCAAAGTAATCTCTTTGTGCTTGAATAATATTGGCTGGTAAGTCTTTTGAGCGGTATGAATCATAATAAGAAATCGCCGAAGACAGACTTGGTACTGGTACGCCTAGTTTAACTGCTAAAGAAACAACTTCTCTAATGTCACTTTGGTATTCTGAAACAATACTTAAAAAGTAGTCATCTAACATTAGATTTTTTAGTGTTGGATTCTTTTCATAAGCATCTGTGATTTTTTGTAAAAATTGTGCACGTATAATACAGCCTTCACGAAATATTTGAGCGATTTCTCCATAGTTTAATGACCAATTGTATTCATTACTTGCCATCATCATTTGTGAAAAGCCTTGCGCGTAACTCATAATCTTACTAAAGTATAAGGCTCTTCTGACTTTTTCTATCATGACGTTTTTTTCTATGTCTATAGTAGCATCTGGTCCTGGTAAAATACGACTTGCCTCGCATCGTTCTTCTTTTAAAGCTGACATAAATCTAGCAAAAACTGCTTCTGTTACAAGAGGTAATGGCACACCTAAATCAAGTGCATTTTGACTGGTCCATTTCCCAGTTCCTTTATTGCCTGCTTTATCTAATATGTGTGTGACGATGTAATCTTGCGTGTCTAAATCATCTTTCTTCATTAATAATTCTGATGTAATCGTCATTAAATAGCTGTTTAGTTCGCCATCATTCCAAGAATTAAAGATTTGAGATATTTCTTCTATACTAATACCCAATCCTTTAGATAAAATATCATAACTCTCGGCGATCAACTGCATGTCACCATACTCAATACCGTTATGAACCATTTTAACAAAATGTCCAGCTCCGTCTGGTCCAATGTAAGACACACAAGGTTTTCCATCATGAGCTTTAGCTGCAATATCTTCAAACAAAGGTTTAATTAAATCATATGCTTCACGTTGACCACCTGGCATGAGTGATGGACCGTTTAGTGCACCTTCTTCCCCACCAGACACACCTGAACCCACAAAGTTAATTCCAAATTCTTTTAAGTAGTTACTTCGTCTGAGTGTATCAGTGTAATGAGTATTTCCTCCATCAATCAACACATCATTTTCATCTAAATAAGGGACTAACTGTTCAATCATAGTATCTGTTATCTTTCCAGCAGTTACCATCAGCATTATTTTTCGAGGTGTTTCAATTGATTCAACAAAAGAGTCAATTGTTTCAAATCCTTTAATGTTTTTTTCTGGATGATTCTTTAAAAACTCATCTGTTTCATGATAAAAATGACTGTAAACGGACACGCTATATCCTTTGCTTTCACTATTTAAAGCCAAATTTTTTCCCATAACACCTAATCCTACCATACCAAACTGCTGCTTACTCATTTAATCAATTGCCTCCTGTAACTTTTTTCATTAGTTATAAATCCTTTAGAATAATAACATAACTGATTTAGTTTCTTAGAAAAATATGAAAGTTTTCATCGTTCTATTACCAAAATAAAATAAGTAAAAATAACATTTATTAAGGGTTTAAGCGATTTATTTATTTCTCAATGTTTTCATTTTATGGTAAAATGAAAAGTACTATATTAGAATAGAAAGGAAGGGATATTGATGATTACAATGGATGATATTATCCGTGAGGGGCATCCTACCCTTCGTGAAGTTGCCAAAGAAGTTGAGTTACCTTTATCAGAAGAAGATATTGAACTAGGTAAACGTATGCAAGAGTTTCTAAAAAACAGTCAAGACCCAGAACTTGCAGAAAAGTACAAACTGCGTGGTGGTGTTGGACTTGCCGCACCACAATTAAATATTTCAAAACGCATTATTGCAATTGAAATTCCTAGTCAGTCAGAAGAAGATACTGAACCACTTTTAAGCACTGTCATGTATAATCCCAAAATAGTAAGTCACTCAGTTCAACAAGCCGCTCTTGAAGAAGGAGAAGGTTGTTTATCTGTTGACAGACCCGTACCAGGTTACGTTATTAGGAACGCACGAATTACAGTTACTTATCATGATATAAATGGTGAAGAACATAAAATTCGTTTGAAAAATTATATGGCCATTGTGGTACAACATGAGATTGATCATATCAATGGTATTATGTTCTACGATCATATTAATGAAGAACATCCAAATTATGCACCAGATGATGTTATTTTTATCCAATAAAAAGCTTGTCATACAAATTGTATGACAAGCTTTTTTTGTTCTACTCGATTAATCTAAATAGTCAACAGATTCATCTTTGTTCAACCAAGAATAAGTTAACCCAATAACCAATCCTCCACCAATAAAGTTACCAATGAAAGTAAAAATCAAATTGGTCGCTACTGCACCAACCGTCATTCCAGCAATTACCCCGCCTGATGAAAAATATGCTAATGGGAAGTAAATAAAATTGGCGATAACGTGCTCGAATCCTAAGAAGGTAAAAATAAAAATAACTAGAATGATACCAAATAATCGACCCACATCATCTTTTAATTTCATCGACATCAAAACAGCCAGGTTAACAATCACATTGGCAAAAATCCCTTCTATTAATGTTTGAAGGATTCCCTTTTCAAATTTCCCCTCAACCAGATGCGTTAAAAAATTATCTGCTGGTAATCCTTTAAAAGATCCTGTAAGAGATAACATATAAGCAATAACGAGTGCACCGATTAAATTAAACAGCACACAAACTAGCAATATTTTTAACGCACGACTTGGTGCTAATTTCTTTCGGTAAGTCGCAACTGTCATATACATCATGTTAGATGTTCCAAGTTCTGCATTAAGAAAAATGATTAAAGCTAATCCCAAACCAAATGCCATCGCGTATAAAGCTTTTCCCGCTGCTGGGTCTGTAAATTTCAATCCTAATCCTATTGCAATCGCTGATCCTAAGCTCAGATATAGTGTTGCTAATATCGAACGCATCGCGTATTTCCCAAAATGTTTTTGGATTAATTCATCTTTTTTTTCGATGGACGCATCTAGTTTGGCCATCAATTCTGAATGTTGTGCCATTGTCTTATTCCTTCCTTTGATAACATTGTTATTTTTTGAACAAACTTTTATTTACAGTAGATACTATATCTTAAAAACTCGTCCAAATCTACTAAAAGTTTAATAAAAATGTGGATAAAATACGTCAAATTTTTCTATTTAAACTTTTCTACAAAATATCAATTAATTCTTGTCTTTTCCAAATTGATAAAGTATAATGGAATTTGTGTAAAATAATGCAGCTAGAAAATAAGTAGCACGTTTATTAGTTTATTGCCTTTATGGGTTCAATTGCGTAACCGCGGCTGCAAAGGTGAAGATTGAAGAATAAACTAAGCGTCTATTAATATTTTCAAGAAATTATTTTACTCCAAATAAAAAATTATATTGGAGGATTTTTAAATGTCTCGTTATACAGGACCAAGTTGGAAAATTTCTCGTCGTTTAGGCGTATCTTTATCAGGAACTGGTAAAGAATTGGCTCGTCGTCCATATGCACCAGGACAACACGGACCAAACCAAAGAAGAAACAAATCAGAATATGGTATGCAATTAACTGAAAAACAAAAATTACGCCATATGTACGGTTTAAATGAACGTCAATTCCGTAATCTTTTCATGAGAGCCGGAAAAATTAAAGAAGGTAAACACGGTGTTAACTTTATGGTTCTTTTAGAACAACGTTTAGACAACGTAGTATACCGTCTAGGTTTAGCTACAACTCGTCGTCAAGCACGTCAGTTAGTTAACCATGGTCACGTTTTAGTTGATGGCAAACGTGTTGACATCCCTTCATACGAAGTGGCTGTTGGACAAGTTATCTCTATCCGTGAAAAATCTAAAGAATTAACAATCATTAAAGATGCTGTTGAATCAACTTTAGGTCGTCCTTCATTTGTAAGCTTTGACGCTGAAAAATTAGAAGGTAGTATCACTCGTTTACCAGAACGTGATGAATTACCACAAGAAGTTGACGAGTCTTACGTAGTTGAGTTCTACAACAAATTACTATAAGATTATCAATTATCTTTATACAAAAAAGAGATGGCATGCCATCTCTTTTTTTATTTCCTCTTATGATTGATAAACATAATTAACCAGATAATTAGAATCACGGATAAGATGACCACATAAATCCATTCATAATCTGACGACAAGCGTGGCAAGTCAATATTCATCCCATAAAACCCTGTAATTAACGTTGGGATAGCTAATGCTAACGACCAAACTGTTAAAAATTTCATCGTATCATTTAAGTTATTATTCATAATACTATCGAAAATCCGAGCAATTCGGTCTACAATGTCTGATTCAAGTTCTGTCATATGCGCTACCTGATTGGCTTCAATAATCGCATCTTCAAGGCGTTCCATCGTTTGTTCATCAAAACTTCTTCCTAATTTTGATCGTTTTATTTGTTCCAATATTTCTAAATTATTTTCTGACGCACTAAGTAAGAATGTCAGAGTTTGTTGTAAGTAAGATAGGCGAACCAAATCTTTATTCTTCACTCTTTCTGTTAACAAGTCATCTAACTGATGACGCTCTTTAGAAATCTCTCTTAATATCGGTAAATTACGGTCGATTAATTCACGAATTAATTCAAACAAAAAAATCATTGGCGTTGCTGAACTCACCTGCTCGATACTTTCTTTCACACCCTCATAACTAATCGTACTTTCCGCTTCATTAAACGAAAATAACATGTCATCTTTTACTAAAAAACTAACTGGTCTTGACACATAGCGAATGTCTTTAGGTTGCTTTGTCGGAACATGAATCACAACCAACTCTATGTCATTGACAGAATCAGTAATATAATTACTTCGTTCATAAATATCCATGACATATTCAAGCGTTTCCTCTGGTATTTGAAACTCGTTTCTTAATATATTCTTTTCACTCGTTGATAAATGATGGGTTTCAATCCATTTAAAAGACGGATTTATCTGATGTTCTACCAACATTGTCATTGCCCCTTTTTTCTTTGTTAACTAATAAAAAAGAAGTCATCAATCATGACCTCTTTTTACTTTCTATTTTATTATACACTACCTACGATTAAAGGCATAAACAAACCTGCTATATTAAAGTAAATCAACACACTGGTCAAATCACTAAGGGTCGTGATAAACGGACCACTTGCTACTGCAGGGTCAAAACCAATTTTTTCCATCAATATTGGAATTAAACTACCAGCTAAGTTGGCGATTGTTATCGCACAAAGCATTGCAATACCAATAACCATTCCTAGTGGGAAATTTTGTTTCCAAAAACCAACAACTAAGAAAATAACCACACCCGTTACTGCTCCTGTGATAATCCCTGTTAATATCTCACTCATAATTAATGAGAAAAAGTTCAGTTCTTTATCATCAGAGACGGCCAGTTTTCTAACTGCAACGGCTAATGATTGCGTTCCTGCATTTCCAGCAGTACCGGTTATTAACGAAATAAATACGGCTAAAATACTCGCTTCACTAATCAGCACTTCATAGTGACTTATCAATGATGCTGTCGACATACCTAAAAACAAAAGTGTCACAAGCCACGGCAATCGCTTCAATGCAGCTTGAAAAGAACTTTCAGTGGTCGCTTCAACATCGACCCCGGCCAAACCAGAGTAATCACTTGCTGCCTCATCATCAATAACGTCAATGATATCATCAACGGTAATAATCCCTAATAAGTGATTATTATCATCAACAACTGGAATAGCAAGAAAGTCATAATCACGAATCATTTTTGCGACTTCTTCTTGGTCTTCATTTACACCAACACTAATCACACGCTCGCCCATCATCTCTTCAATCATCATGTCATCATCACTCACAATTAAATCTCTTAGCGAAATAACACCTACTAATTGATTTGTTAAGCTGACAACATACACATAGTAGATAATTTCAGCTTCTTGTGCTTTTTTCTTTAAAAGCGTTAAAGCAGAACGTACTGTTTGATTGGCTACAATCGATACATATTCTGTTGCCATAATTGAACCAGCTGTTTTATCTTCATAATGAAGCAGTCGTTTCATATTAACCGATGTTTCAGGTTTCATACGATCTAGATACGTTCTAGCAGTTTCTTCTTCTAACTGACTCAAAATATCAACCGCATTATCGGTATACATGTTTTCTAAAATGGCCACGACATAATTAGGTGACATCTCTGTAATATAATCTGTTAATCCTTCATGGTCTTCCTCGATGACATCAAGCATATCAGCCATCTCTTTGGGTGACAAATAAGCATACATCAGATGACGTTCTTTTTTATCTAAAGATAAATAAAATTGTCCCTGTTCATACAAATGCCAATCAAGAAACTTTTCCCTAAAAACATCCATATTCTGACTTTGCAATAACTTTAGTAATTCTTTTTCTTGTTCTTCTTTGTTTAACACTTCTGTCATACCAACGAACTCCCCTTACTCTATTAACTCTTTCATATCATTTGGTAATGGCAACTCAAATGTTAACTCCTCTCTTGTAAATGGATGTAGGAAAACTAACTTCTGACAATGAAGTGCTTGCCTATTCAATCCTTTTGTTAAGTCCCCACCATACAATTCATCTCCAATTAACGGACATCCAATCTCTGAAAAATGCACGCGAATTTGATGTGTTCTTCCTGTGTGTAACTGTACCGAAACTTGTGCGATATCTTGATTTTTTTCGACTAATGTATATTCAGTTAATGCTTGTTGTCCACCTTCTATGACGCATCGTTTAATAATCGATGTTTCATCTCGCCCTATAGGTAAGTCAATCATCTCATGTTCGCTTAAACGAGATAAATCGCCACCAACTAACGCATGATAATATTTCTTTAATTCACCCGACTGAAGTTGTTTATCCATCATGGCATGTGCAAATCCATGTTTAGCAAACATCATTAACCCAGTTGTGTCTCGATCAAGACGCGTCACTACATGTATTACACGATTGACATAATTTTGCTGATTATAGTAATATTTGACGTAATTCGCCATTGTACCATTTTTATGATATTGAGATGGAATAGATGCCACTTCTGTTGGTTTGTTGACAATCAACAAATGATCATCTTCATACACAATATCTAAACTAGATTCAAAAGGAAGCATCGTTTCGTGCTCCCCTTCATCTGGAATGATGATGGTAACAATATCGCCTAATTTTACTTCAAATTTTGTATTTCTCACTTGTTTATTTACTAAAAGTGTTCCACCTTGAAACTTAATTTTAGCTAATAATCGTCTTGAAACGCCTTGATTATTTAAAAAACGTTTTAACGTAATCTTATCTTCATCTACTGTCCAGCTAAATCTCATAATCTCTCGCTACTTTCTTTTGAAGTTCCTATAAAGGCGTTATTCACACGACGCCAAAAATGTGTATGTCGATACAAAGCAAAATGAATTCTTTTTTCTGATAAGCAGAATTTTACATGTTTGATGTTTGAATTTGTTAAAGATAAATTATCTACATGCAAACTATATGTTTCTCTTTTTTTCATATCTAATCTGATCCATTCATCTGGTGCAATAATCATAGGAGACCCTAACGACCGATATACTCGGTTGTTTAGCGAAGCTATCTCATTTAATTGTAAAGTGTTAACACGAGGATGTACCACCGCACCACCTAAACTTTTACTATACGCTGTTGAACCAGTTGGGGTTGAAACAGATAATCCATCTCCCCTATAGCACTCAAACAGCTCATCCTTGATGAAAACATTGGCTACCATCGTACGATCCACATTTTTAATTGTCGCTTCATTAAGTGCTAAAAAATGTCTATCTGGCATATTATTGGTGTATGTCAAACAGACATCTAACAAAGGATAACTCACACTATTTTGCTTTTCTTCTTTTAAACTTCGAACAAGTTCATCAATTTCATAATCACGCCAATCAGTATAAAACCCTAAATGACCTGTATGAACACCAATAAAACGCACAGTATCCAACTGACTTTCATACGCATGAAACGCACTCAATAAAGTCCCGTCACCACCGATTGTAATAACCACATCTGGGGTTTTTTTATCTAAAATAAACCCAGCTTTGCGTAACTTTTCCAATAATTCTTGAGTTACCTTTCTAGATGTTGGCTTTCGATTGGAATACACTCTAATCCTCATCGCTTTCACCTCTCTTTTCATTAACATATCGTTCTAAATGCTCTAAATCTCGGTAAGAAAAGAGATGTTGAGCTTCTTGTATCTCATCACGAATTTTTGACATTTCTTCATCCAATAAATATGCTGCTTCAGCGGTTAACTCAAGGCGTTTATTTATTTCTTCTGGAAATTCACCATCATACTTATAATTTAATGAATGTTCAATCGTTGCCCAGAAATTCATCGCAAGCGTCCTAATTTGTATCTCAACATAGATTTTTTTCTCACCCATGATGAGTTGCACTGGGTATTCAATCACTAAATGATACGAGCGATACCCACTAGCTTTTTTATTGGTGATATAATCACGTTCATGAATAATTTTTATATCAGTCCTCTTACGTAGTAAAGAAACCACTTCATATATGTCTTCTACGAATTGACACATAATTCTAAGACCTGCAATATCTTGCATATCGTCTTCTAACCGATTTAAATCAATTCCTCGCAATGTTGCTTTAGTTAAGATGCTATCTTTCGGTTTTACACGCCCAGTGACAAATTCAATTGGGGTATGTAAATTATTTTCTTTATATTGTGTTCTAATATTTCTGAGTTTCACTTTTAATTCTGAAACTGCCTGTTCGTATGGTGCCAAAAATAATTGCCAATTTCTATCTTCCATTTCATTCGCCACCTTTACTGTCAACATACATGCTATATTTTAACATAATTACCCATAAAAAGTTAGCACGCTAATAAGACAAGATAGTTGTTTTTTCATAACCAATTCATTACACTATTCGCGAGGTGAGGAATGTGGAAAAAGAGATAGAAATCGAATTCAAAAACATGTTAACTAAAGATGAATTTCAGCAATTATTAACAACGTATTTTCCTGATACTCCTGCTTTTTCTCAGACAAATTGTTATTTTGATACACTTGATAACGCGTTGAAAAAAAAGGCAATGGGACTTAGACTAAGAAAAAGACAAGGAAAAAATGAATGTACTTTAAAAGTACCAACTTCTAATACAAATGCTTTTCAAGAAATTACAGATTCTCTAACTGAAAAAGAGATTAACACTTTAATCAAAGAAGAAAGAGTTCCACTTGGTAGAGATGTAGCTAATTATCTAGAATCTATTGGTATATCTGTAACCGATTTAAAAGTGATTGGCTTTTTAACGACATATAGACGCGAAAAAAAATTAAATAACGAGTGTTTACTTGTTCTTGATGAAAGTCATTTTGGAAAAATAATTGATTATGAACTTGAAATGGAAGTCACCGACTCAAAAAAAGGAGAATTGTTTTTTAATGATTTTCTAATAAAAAAAGGGATAAAAAGACATCCTGCTAGCAAAAAAATAGCACGTATGATAAAATATCACGGTTGATTTGAATACTCTGAAACGAAAGGCTTTTCCCTTTTGTTTTTTACGAATTCTTGTTACGTTATACGTAAGAAGTAGAACAATTTTTAAGGTAAGGGGGGGCATAATGGTCGAGATATATTTATTTGTGAATCCGTTAGATGAACTTTGTTTGTTATCTGAAAAGCGTTTTTTAGAGGCAATAGAGAAAGAAAACAACAAAGTCTACTTAAAATTAATTCCAGTATTAAATCCCTTAATTATCCAACACTACCTGATTGATAATAATTATCCAACAAATGACCTGACTCATAGAAACCAGTTAGTTGAAACGATCTATTCTGCTTGTCTAGATGTTAAAGCTGCCCAACTACAAGGAAACAAAATGGGAAGAAAATTTCTTTTTCATTTGCAAGATTTAGTTGGGAAGAAAAAAATGGCTTATTCTGAGGAACTAGTTGATACCATCTTAACCAAAATTAATGCTGACAAAGAAACATTTAAATTAGATAGACAATCAAAATTAATCAAAGATTTTTTCAAAATTGACCAACAAGTGGCTAATGAAATGGGTGTCAATCGTTTTGCAAAGGCCGTTATTTTTAACTATGACTCGACACGTAATTTTGGCGTCTTGATCGATGCTTTTTCATCATCAGATTTAATCAAACAATTATTAAAATCAGAAGATACGCACAGTTGCCGTGCCAAAATACTTAAATACTAAAAAGGAATGCCCTCATCATTAAGAGCATTCCTTTTTTATGGCTCTATAATTTCTACTGTTGGTAACGAAAGTTACCAGCAGTTTTTAGTACACAAAAACATGTGTTATCCGTTAGAATGAAATTGCGAAACAACAATCTAAGGAGGATACCACATGTCATACTCA
>SKEY01003488.1_pt1 | contig 14084 bp, 12 predicted proteins | sample 4843871 | NCBI WGS metagenome assembly SKEY01 (sample SAMN11008797, study PRJNA524170) | human gut metagenome | biome: Human fecal sample; material: Feces; isolation source: fecal sample from pouch patient p36 | host: Homo sapiens | place: Israel: Tel-Aviv | collected 2016-12-04 | reverse complement strand
CTCCCACAAAGTGGGACGCACAGCTGACGGAAAGCAATTTTCAAACACACCCTAGAAGCTGCCCCTCCAAAACCCCGCGTCCACCCCGCCGCCGTCCGCCCTGCCCCGCTTCGCAGACGTAGCCTCCCCGCCACCCATCCCTCATTCATGAAATTTGCATCAAAACAGCAGACAAACCCAAAAAAAGATGGTATAATATCGCCAGACATTACGCTGCGCCAATTCGTTGATACGTCAAAGTGCGACAGAGACAGGGCCGCAGGGAAAAGGAGGTCAGACAAAATGATATGGGCAAAAGAGGAAACAATGTCCAGAGCGGAAATTGAAGCCATTCAGTTAACCCGCCTGAAGGAAGCGGTGACCCGCAACTATGAGAGGGTGCCCGCTTACCGTGCCAAGATGGAAGCTGCCGGTGTGAAGCCGGAAGACATACAGACCCTGAAGGACCTGGAAAAACTTCCATTTACAACAAAGCAGGATATGAGGGACAACTATCCTTACGGCCTGTTCGCAGTGCCCAGGAAACAGCTGCGCAGGATCCACGCGTCCAGCGGCACGACCGGCAAGCCGACGGTCGTGGGTTATACGGAAAATGACCTGGAAGTATGGAAGGAGTGCGTGGCCAGGCTTGCGGTGGCTGGGGGCGCGACGGATGAGGATATTGCCCAGATCTGTTTTGGCTATGGCATGTTTACCGGCGCCCTCGGCCTTCACAACGGATTGGAAAAGGTGGGCGCGGCCATTGTGCCTTCCTCCACCGGCAATACCCAGAAGCAGCTTATGTACATGAAGGATTTTGAGACCACGCTGTTAGTGGCGACCCCGTCCTATGCCATGCGGATTGCGGAGGTGGCCCTGGAGATGGGGATTGACCCCAAAAAGGACCTGCATGTAAAAAGCCTGGTGCTGGGAAGCGAACTGATGACCGAGGCCATGCGGGGCGAACTGCACAAGGTCTGGGGGGAGGATGTGAACCTGACCCAGAACTACGGCATGAGCGAACTCATGGGACCGGGGGTATCGGGGGAATGTCTTGAGCTTAAGGGCATGCACATCAACGAGGACCATTTTATCGCCGAGGTAATTGACCCCAAGACAGGACAGGTGCTTCCGGCGGGTGAGAAGGGCGAGCTGGTCATTACCTGCATCAGCAAGGAGGCGCTTCCTTTAATCCGCTACCGTACAAGGGATATTACACGGCTCATGTATGAGCCATGTCCATGCGGCCGCACCACGGCCAGGATGGAGAACCTGTCAGGCCGCACGGATGATATGCTGAAGATCCGCGGCGTCAATGTGTTCCCGAGCCAGATTGAGGAAGTCCTGATTAACACGGAAGGAATTGGACCCAACTACGAGATTGTGGTGGACAGGAAGAACCATTCCGACCTCCTTACCATAAAAGTAGAAGTAGAGGCAGAGAGCATGATGGACTCCTACGCTGCCCTGGAGAAGCTGGATTACAGCCTGCGGGAGAAAATGCGCCTGATGCTGGGCCTGGATGCCAAGATACAGCTGGTATCCCCCAATACCCTCCAGCGTTTTGAGGGTAAGGCCAAACGGGTAACAGACCTTCGCGCTGACAAGGACGGGGTCTGATAAAATGCAGGCAGATACATACCATTGGAGATTACAGTGAAAGGAAGGAAGATAAAGTGTCTGAGAAAAAAATTTTACTTGGCAATGAAGCCATTGCAAGAGGCGCCTATGAGGCGGGGGTAAAGGTTTCGGCCGCATATCCGGGAACGCCCAGTACGGAAGTGAGCGAGTCCCTGGCGCAGTATGATGAGATTTACGCGGAGTGGGCCCCCAATGAGAAGGTGGCAACAGAGGTGGCAATCGGCGCGTCCATAGCAGGCGTGCGTTCCATGTGCGTCATGAAGCACGTGGGGATGAATGTGGCTGCGGACCCGCTTTATACAGCGGCCTACACCGGCGTGAGAGGCGGAATGGTGCTGGTGGTGGCGGATGATCCCGGCATGTACAGTTCCCAGAATGAACAGGACAGCCGTATGGTCGCAAGGGCTGCCATGGTTCCTGTGGTGGAGCCTTCCGACAGCGCGGAAGCAAAAGAATTCATGAAATATGCTTATGATTTAAGCGAAAAATACGACACCCCGGTCCTTCTGCGAAGCACCACCAGGCTGTCCCATTCCCAGGGACTGGTAGAACTGGAGGACAGGGCGGAACCCTTTGATATCCCGTATGAAAGGGATGTTGCCAAATATGTGATGATGCCCGGCAATGCAATCAAGCGCCATGTGGTGGTGGAAGCGCGTATGAAACAGCTGGCAGAGGATGCGGATGGTCTTCCCATCAACCGGGTGGAATACAACGACCTGTCCGTGGGCTTCATCACCAGCGGGATTGCATACAACTATGTGAAGGAGGCAATGCCTGAGGCGTCCGTGTTAAAGCTGGGGCTTTTGAATCCGCTTCCAAGAAAGCTTATTGAGGAATTTGCGGCAAAGGTGGATAAGCTTTACATATTCGAGGAGCTGGAGCCGGTTGTGGAGGAACAGGTCAAGGCCTGGGGAATCCAGAAAGCGGTAGGCAAGGAGATATTCACGGTCCAGGGCGAGTACAGCGCCAACCTGATCCGTGAGCGGGTGCTGGGCCAGACACTGGAGGTTGACCCTGCGGCCCAGGTTCCTGCAAGGCCGCCCATCCTCTGTCCGGGATGTCCCCACAGAAGCGTGTACACCGTGCTGAACAAACTAAAGATCCACGCGGCAGGGGATATCGGCTGCTATACATTAGGCGCGGTGGCGCCCCTTAGTGTCATTGACACCACCATCTGCATGGGCGCCAGCATCAGCACCCTTCACGGTATGGAGAAGGCAAAGGGCAAGGATTACATCCACAACTGGGTAGCCGTGATCGGCGACTCCACCTTCATGCATACGGGAATCAACTCGCTGATGAACATGGTCTACAACCAGGCCACCGGCACGGTCATCATCCTGGATAACTCCACCACAGGAATGACAGGTCATCAGGACCACGCAGCCACCGGCAAGACCTTAAAGGGCCAGGTGGTGCCTGCCATCAATATCACAGGGCTGTGTAAATCCCTGGGCATTGAACATGTCTATGAGGTGGATGCATTTGACCAGAAGGAACTGGAAACAGTCATCAAGCGCGAGGTGGCAAGGGAAGCTGTCTCCGTCATCATCACAAAGGCACCCTGCGCCCTGTTAAAAGGCATCAGATTCCCCAACAAGTGCAGGCCGCTGTCCGACCGGTGTAAGAAGTGCGGCGCATGCTTAAGGCCCGGATGTCCGGCCCTCACCAAGAATGAGGACGGGACCATTTCCATTGATGAAACCATGTGTAATGGCTGCGGCCTGTGCATGCAGCTTTGTAAATTCGATGCAATCGAGCAGATAAAGGCGGGTGAATAATATGACTTCAAAGAATATCATGATTGTAGGCGTTGGCGGCCAGGGGACCCTTCTTACCAGCCGTATCCTTGGAAAGCTTGCAATCAATGCGGGATATGATGTAAAATTATCCGAAGTACACGGCATGGCCCAGAGGGGCGGCAGCGTGGTGACCTTCGTGCGTTATGGTGACAAGGTAAATGAACCCATTGTGGAGGAGGGACAGGCGGACGTGCTCATTGCATTTGAGCGCCTGGAAGCACTGCGCTATCTGCATTTCCTTAAAAAGGACGGCGTGGTGATCGTCAATGACTGGCGCATCGACCCCATCACGGTGGTGACAGGGGTGGCTGCTTATCCTGAGGATGTGATTGAGACACTGAAGGAGAAACGCAGGGCCATTGTGGTGGAAGCCACGGCCGAGGCCAAGAAGCTGGGCGCCCCAAAGGCATTTAACATCATTGTCCTGGGAGCGGCGGCAAAGCACATGGGCTTTGAGAAGGAAGACTGGCTGCGCGTGATTGAGACAACCGTACCGCCAAAGACCATTGAAGTGAATAAGCAGGCCTTTGAGATTGGATATGCGCTTTCACTGTAGCGGTACGGCTGGCAGATTAAAAATATCCTAAAAAATACGGAGGGTTTACAGTCAGATGATTTGGAATGAGGCAAAGGAATGTATGAGCAGGGATGAGATGACAAACCTGCAGGGCGCAAGGCTTTCAAAGCTGGTGGACCGTGTGTACCACAACGTGGAGTATTACAGGAAGAAAATGCAGGCAGAGGGCCTGGAACCAGGCGACATCAAGGGAATCGAGGACCTGGATAAGCTGCCGTTCACCACCAAGGATGATTTGAGGGATACCTATCCCTTCGGCATGTTTGCAGTGGATAATTCCCAGATTACCCGCATCCATGCATCCAGCGGCACCACGGGAAAGGCGACCGTGGTGGGATATACGAGGAAGGATATTGATGTGTGGAGCGAGTGTGTGGCAAGATGCATCACCATGGCTGGCCTGGGCAAGGAGGACACCATACAGGTGGCTTATGGATACGGCCTGTTCACAGGCGGCCTGGGCGCCCATTACGGGGCAGAGGAAATGGGGGCCACGGTTGTGCCCATGTCCACTGGCAATACCAAGAAGCTGGTGACCATGATGGTGGATTTCGGGGTGACGGGAATCATGTGTACCCCTTCCTACCTGCTGCACATCGCGGAAACCATTGAGGAGATGGGGGTAAGGGACCAGATTAAGCTGAAGGCGTCCATCAACGGGGCCGAGCCATGGACCGACGGGATGAGGGCCCAGATTGAGCATCAGCTGGGAATCCATGCCCACGATATCTATGGTCTGAGCGAAATCATGGGGCCGGGTGTGGCGACGGACTGCCAGTTCCACCGGGGACTTCACATCCATGAGGACCATTTCCTGCCTGAAATCGTGGACCAGAAGACCCTGAAACCATTGCGGGACGGCATGGAAGGCGAACTGGTCATCTCCACCCTGACCAAGGAGGGACTGCCGCTTATCCGTTACCGCACCAAGGATCTGACCAGCATTAATCACGAGGTCTGCGAATGCGGCAGGACCACTGCCAGGATTGCAAGGTTCACGGGAAGGACCGACGACATGCTGATCATCCGCGGTGTCAATGTATTCCCGTCCCAGATTGAATCCGCCCTTCTGGAAATGGGCGGCACCACTCCCCATTACCTCCTGATTGTTGACCGGATTAATAACCTGGATACACTGGAAGTGCAGGTGGAGGTGGAAGAGCGTTTCTTCTCCGATGAGATCCGGGAACTGGAGAACCTGACGGGCAAGATTGCCCATGTCATCCAGAACGCCATCGGGCTGGCCGTCAAGGTGAAGCTGGTGGAGCCAAAGAGCATTGAACGCAGCATGGGAAAGACAAAGCATGTAATTGATAACAGGAAACTGATTTAGGAAAGGCAGGTATGGATATGTTTGTAAAGCAATTGTCTGTATTCATTGAGAACCGCGAAGGAAGGCTGGAGCAGGTAACAGAAGTGCTGAAGGAGGAGAACATTAACATCCTGTCGCTGAGCATGGCTGATACCACGGAGTACGGTATGCTGAGGATGATTGTATCCGACCCTGAGAAGGCCAAGGACGGCCTGAGGAACAAAGGTTTTTCCGCCATGCTGACCGATGTGCTGGCAGTGAAGCTGGAGGACAAGGTGGGCGAGATGCACAAGATGACCCATATACTGTGCAGCCAGGGACTGAACATTGAATATATGTATGCCCTGGCATCCGCAAACAGGCGTGCCATGATTGTAAAGGCATCCGACGGGGCGGCGGCGGCAAAGGCCATCGAGGATGGCGGACTGGTGCTGTATACCAATGAGGAGATGTGCTGGTAGGTGTGGCATATGTTAAGATGAGGGATGTGCTGATAGGTGTGGAATATGTTGAAATGAATATGGAATGAAGTATGCAATGGAAAGGGCCGGACAGATGGGGAGGACTGTCCGGCCCTTTTTGCCTCGTGTTGGGGTATCATAAACCGGATATATATCTGTATTATCTTCCTTCATCTCCCGGCAAATCCTTAACCAGCTGGGTGCCGCTTTTTATAAAACCGCTGGCAGTCACATGGGCCACCGGATTGCCCAGGTCATCGGATACGTCTACCAGGTAATAGCAGGTGCTCCGTCCTTCTTTAACCTTGCGGGCCTCGGCAACCAGGCGGGCGCCTTTTGCAGTGCCAAGGTATGTAATCTGGGAAGTGGTGGACACGTTAAGGGGTTTATTCCAGTTGGAGGCCACTGCGAAGGTAAAATCAGCCAGGGTAAAGATGGCGCCGCCCATGACGGTTCCTCCCGCATTGAGGTGATGTGGTTGTATTTCCAACGAACATTTTGCATATCCATCATCTACTTCATCGATGACAGCGCCGTTATCAGTGGCAAACCGGTCATTTGCAAAGACCTTCTGTATCTGTTCCAGTTTCTGTGCGTTCATGTTTTTCTCCTCCGCTGAAAATAATCTAAAGAACACTATAAACCAAGGCTGCAGGGGTTGTCAATGCCGTGAAACGCATAATCAGGATATATAATGAAAAAGGGTCATGAAAAAGGGGGTTCCAACCGGAACCCCCGTGTATTAATATCAGCTGTCAGTCCAGCTGTTTAGTTGTTGCACCCACATCCGCCTGCATCTACTGCAACCGGCGCCTGGGCAGCGCCGCCGCGGGGCTGAGGGAATCCACAGGGCCTTCCCCAGCTTGCGTCATTGAAGCCTTCCCAGTATCCGTTGCGGAAGCCTTCCCTATATGCCCTGCGTCTCTCACCTGCACAGATGTCACGTCTGCAGCCACAGCCACAGCCGCTGTTATTGCCGCAGCCGCAGCCACAGCCGCTGTTATTGCCGCAACCGCAGCCGCTGTTGTTATTGCCGCATCCACAGCCGCAGCCGCTGTTATTGCCACAACCGCATCCACTATTGTTATTACCGCAGCCGCAGCCACAGCCGATATTTCCACAACCAAATCCACAACAGCAACGATTACATCTACATCCACATCCAAATCTAAAACAACACATATATCGCATCTCCTTTTTTATTGGTTTGTACTATATCATATGGGACAGTCAGACAAAGTGTTACTGATTGTTTCAGGGGATTATTCTGTCACGGTCCTTTGGGAACCACATAAACTATTAATAAAGAAAAGTTAATGGAAGGAGTTTCCATCATATGGACTCTTATACAGATGTAAGGGGACAGTGCTGCGGCTGCGGCTGCAGACACGTGTCCTGCAACACCTCCGGCCCTAATAGCTGCGGTTCTTTCAGGCAGACGGATTATCCGGATATGAACACATTTCCCTGGGCTGTAAACAATGATTATAATGTAACTCCTGCTGAATCATTCATGGGCGTACAGTACCCTGATATGAATCAGATGGACTGTGTGTCAACGGAGCCGGGATGTCTGGAACAGCAGCACCCGGTTGCAATGGCCTATGTTCCGTGGCAGCAGTGGCAGACCACCTATGCCCCTGAAAGGGGACTGGTACAGGGGACCATTTTCCCTGACCTGGATCTTCAGTTTAATTATGGGAGGTGCGGCAGATGACCAACTTCGATTATAATGTTTCACAGGGAGCCATGCTGCGTCAGGTAGATGAGGCAGGGTTTGCCGTGGTTGACGCCAACCTCTATTTAGACACCCATCCCTGTGATGCAGCGGCAATTGATTACTATAATCAGATGCTGGCAGCATACCAGAGTGCGGCAGCGGCATATGAGGCACAGTTCGGTCCCCTGACCGCCAGTGCCAACAAGGATACTGAATACTGGTCCTGGGTCAGCGATCCATGGCCATGGGAAGGAGTGTGCTCATAAATGTGGATATATGAAAAAAGACTGGAATTTCCTGTTAATATCAAGGAACCAAATGCACAGATGGCACAGTTCATAATGTCCCAATACGGCGGACCTGACGGGGAAATGGGAGCCTCCATGCGTTATCTGTCCCAGCGTTACACCATGCCGTACAAAGAGTGCAAGGCAGCGCTCACGGATATAGGAACAGAGGAGCTTGCCCACCTGGAGATAGTGGCAGCCATCGTCCATCAGCTGACCAGGAACCTGACGGCAGAGCAGCTGGTAGAACAGGGCTTTGGCCCTTACTATATTGACCATGGAACCGGAATCTGGCCACAGGCAGCAGGCGGAATCCCGTTTAACGCATGTGAGTTCCAGTCCAAGGGCGATGTGATTACGGACCTCCATGAGGATCTGGCTGCGGAACAGAAGGCCAGAAGCACCTATGACAACATCCTCCGTGTTGTTAAGGACTATGACGTATGCGAGCCGATTAAGTTCCTGAGGGCGCGCGAGGTGGTCCATTACCAGCGGTTTGGGGAGTGCCTGAGGATTACCCAGGATAAACTGGACAGCCGGAATTTCTATGCGTTTAACCCTGAGTTTGATATGCATACCGATCCCTGCCAGCAGTAAGGGATAGATAGCGGACCGGATAACGGACCAAATAACGGACCAAATAACGGACCAGGGGAAATGGGGATGCAGGAGGCAGAAATGCCTTTATGGCATCCCCATTTTCTATCTGCGGGAGCAGACAGCTGCCTGAGAAAACTGCAGCCGGAAATGCTGTCTGGTGAAAATACTGTCAGGTGTCCTGACCTACAGCCATGGGCGCATGATATCTTGCAGATACTGGAAAACTCAGTTATAATTCTAAGGAGTAAGATGTCAGGGGAAACCATAAGGAGGAGCAGCTTGAACGTTCAGGAGATATTCGGGATTTTGGGAATTGAGGAGACAAGGGATGAAGATGAAATCCGGGCAGCCTATCGGAAGCTTCTGTTAACTTCTAATCCGGAGGATGACGCAGAAGGGTTTAAACGGTTGAGGCGGGCCTATGAGGAAGCGGTTGGATATGCCAGGACACCTGCGGATGAGGAAATACAAAGTGCAGGGTGGATGGAGGAGAGCGGGCCGGAAGGCATTTTCCTGAGACAGCTGGCTGACATTTACACCAGCCTGCCCAGGCGTCTGGATCCAGCGGAATGGGACAGCCTTTTAAGGGAGCCGGTGCTTGGGTCTGTGGACAGTGGGGAACCGGCTAAATGGGCCATGTTCTCGTATCTGTCTGAGCACTTCAGATTGCCTGTAAAGATATGGAAAATATTAGACAGGACCTTTCTTATTGAAAAGAATCATCAGGAGTTCAGGGAGCATCTGCCTGAGGGATTCGTGGATTTCATGCTGGAACGGCTGGATACGGATGACGGCCGGGAATTTCCCATGGACAGGCTTCAGGGAGACACACAGGCTGATTATGATGGCTTCATCAGCGCCCTTTTCACATTGCGGAACAAGGAGAAGACAGGCGCCCCGGAGGAACTGGAGGAAAGAGGCGGGGCGCTGCTGCATCTGGCGTCGCTGGGCATAGACCATCCATGGTATGGTGTGGAGCAGGCTGAATATCTGGCCCTGACAGGGAAGACGGAGGAGGCTGCCGGGATGGCCCGTTCCCTGATCATGGAAAACCGGGAGGATGAGCAGGTTTACATGCCAGTGGTTTCCATCCTTATAAGCTGCGGCTGCCGCACAGAGGCCAGAGGACTGTATGCAGCCTATCTGTGCGGGAAGAGAAGGACGTCCGATGGGGCTTACGAAGCTCTTATGGGTCTGGCCAGGCTGGACGCAGAGGAGGGGAATTGGGAAAAGGCCAGGGAACATGTGTGGAATGCCGGGAAGCTGGAACGCACCGAGGAGGCGCGCAGGCTTTTGGGACAGGCGGACCAGGAGATAATCCGCCTTTACACATCCAGGACAGAAGGACTTAATCAGGAGGAGGCCCTGCTTCTTGCCCGCTGCTTTGTCCATTCGGAACAGGGCGGTGAGGGAAGGCGGTTCTTTGAGGCACATCCGGAATATATCGCGGACACGCCGGATTTTCATGAGCAGATGGCCATGCTTAACATGCTGGACGGCAGGAGCGGGGAGGCGCTTGAGGAGATAGGGCTGTGGCGCATGCGTCTTAAGCAGGAAAACGTCGGTCAGGAAAACGGTAACCAGAAGTCTGGAAGCCAGGAATCCGGCGGCCAGAAGGCCAGCCAGGCCAGAAGCTTCCACGTGGAAGGCCGCGTATGGCGGGACCTCTATCATCAGGAGATAAGGCGGGAAGACGGGAACCGGGAGCAGGCCGCGGGCTTTTCGGACCGGGCGCTGGCTGCCCACAGCCAGGCTGTCCTGCTGGAACCGGATAACGTGGACTACAGGCTGTACAAGGTGATGGTCCTGCGGGACAGACAGGATTACCAGGAGATGGAAAAGCAGTGCAGGGAAATCCTCAAGATGGATGACGGGGTCTACTGGGCCATCTTTTATCTTCAGGAGGCATGCGAAAGGCTGGGCAAGGACCAGGAGGTGGTGGACGCTTTCCTGCGGGCCAGGGAGATATATGACGGACACCCGGAGATATACATAAGGGCAGTAAGGGTATTTAAGGCATACGGAAAGTATGAAAATGCCCTGAGGGTCATTGATGACGCGGGACAGGCCGGGGTAAACAGCAGTGAGCTGCTGGTGGAGCGGATTGGGGTGCTGGACAGGCTGGCAAAAGACGCGGAGGACTGGCGCCGGGCGGACCGGTATGCGGCGGCGGTCATCCGCCACCTGGAACAGAATAAGGAATCCAGGGAATTACTGGCAGATGCCTACCTGAAGCGGGCATTCCTGAATGACAGCGGCAACCAATTCAACAAATATAAGAAGCTGGGGCTGGACTGCAGGTATGCGGAAATCTCGCTGCGGCTTCGGGAATCGCTGTCAGCCAGATACGCACTGGGAAGATACTGGATTGAATATGGGAACCGTCCAAAACAGGCGTACCTGCATTTGAAGCAATGTGAGAAGCAGGGGATGGATTACGAAAGGCTGTATTATTATATTGCCAGGTGCCATGAACGGTTCAGGGAATGGGACAAGGCCATCGGATACTATGATAAGGCGCTTCAAAAGAACCCGGAATCCTCCAACTGCTATTGGAGGCTCAGCGTGCTCTACAAGCAGAAATACACCAGGACCCTGCAGAATGAATATGGGGAAAAAGCCCTGTATTACACCAACCTGCTGGAAGAAAAGTTCGGCCCGGGGGCAGAAAACTTCAGGCGGCGTGCGGATATCTACCTGCACATGAAGGAATATGACAAGGCCCTTAAGGAGATTGAACAGGGCATTGAAATGGACGGGGACAGCGGCATGTGGCTTTTAAAGGGAAAAATCCTCCGGGTCCTGGGAAGATATGAGGAAGCCATTGCGTGCTGTGGGAAAAGCCTGGAAGCCAGCGACCAGTTCGGGGCGGATGAAGAGGAATGCTTTAAGCGGGTATTCCAGTGCTTTCTCAGAATGAAACAGATTGACCAGGGAATTGAATATTTTACAAAAGCCCTGGACAGGAACCTGACAGCGGACGGCCGGGAAAAATGCCTGGAAAACCTGATGGACCTGGAGGCAGAGGCCGGGCGCCACGACAAGGCCCTTGGGTGGATAAGGGAGCAATATGGAAGCACGGACCTGGATAAAAGGTGCTGTGATGATTGGGAGGAAGAAGGAAAACGGATTGAGGCCGTGTTGAATATCTGGCTGAAATTCCGGAAAAACCCCGGCGGGGAAATCTGGGATAAATGCCGTGAGGCAGAGGGCATTGCACGGGAGGCGCTGGCGGATGAAGCAGGAGACAAAGAAGGCCGGGCCTTAGTGTGCCAGAACGTGGGGGAAGCATGGTATTATCTCGGCAATCTGGATAAGGCCCTGGATTATCTCTCAAGGGCCTATGACATAGCCAGCCGGATGAAGAAATACGGCTATTACCGGAGCCTGACCAAGATGCTCATACGGACCCATTACTGGAGGAATGACCTTAAGGAAGCCAGGAAATTCGGGGATTTATACAGGGCCAGGCTGGAGTCGGACTATACGGAGTGTTCCGACCTGGGCCTCTCCATGGAGGAACTGCTGACCAGGCCGACCACGGAGTCCAGGCAGGTGCTTTATAATCTGTTCTGCTGGTCCTATTTCACGGGACGCCATGATGAGGCCCGGGAATATTTCCGGCTGATGGATGAGGAGCGGGGGATGTGCTGGTGGTGCGATGAGGACGGGTGTACGGAACTTTTGGAAGCCAGGGGATTCCTGCTCATGCTGGACCATAAGAAGGAGGAGGCGCTTATGGCATTTGCCCGGGCAGACCAGGTCATCTGGCTGGGATGCAATAAAGATGCCCGGATGGCTGTTAAAATGCTGGAAAAGGAGACGTGCATACAATGATAATCGGAATAGACCTGGGGACAACCAACAGCCTGGCCGCCTGCTTTGTGGATGGCCGGGCGTGCATCATCCCCAACCGCCTTAGGAAGAACCTGACCCCGTCCGTGGTGGCGGTGGATGGGAAGGCGCAGATACTGGTAGGGGAGACTGCCCGGGAATACGGCCTCCTTCATCCGGAGCGGACAGCGGAATTATTCAAACGTTTCATGGGAAGCGAACGCCAATATGACCTGGGCGGGCACAAGTTCCGGCCGGAAGACCTGTCCGCCATGGTCCTGCGTTCCCTGAAGGAGGATGCGGAAAGCTTTTTGGGCGAACAGGTCCAGGAGGCGGTCATAAGCGTGCCCGCGTATTTTGACGACAAGCGCAGAAGGGCCACGAAACTGGCCGGGGAACTGGCAGGGCTTAAGGTAGAGCGGATTATCAGCGAACCAACGGCCGCCGCCATCACATACGGCCTGTACGATAAAACAGAGAATACAAGATTCCTGGTGTTTGACCTGGGCGGCGGCACCTTTGACGTGTCCATCCTGGAACTTAGCGGCCCAATCCTTGAGGTACGGGCCGTGGCCGGGGACAACTATCTTGGGGGCGAGGATTTTACCAGGATATTGGAACAGGAGTTTTATGAAAGGAACGGGCTTAAGGAGGATGGGCTGGAATGGAAGGAGCGGGCGGCTGTCCATGAGGCGGCGGAGAACTCCAAGAAACGGTTCAGCCTGGAAGAAACTGTAAAGATGCGCTGCAGGATAAAGGAGGAGGAAAAGGACCTGTCCATGAAACTTACGGAATATGGGAAGCTCTGCCAGCCGCTTCTGGAGCGCATACGCAGGCCCATCCAGAAGAGCATCGCGGATGCGCATCTGAAGCTGCAGGACATTGACCAGGTCGTGCTGGTGGGCGGAGCCACGCGCATGCCGGTGGTTAAGGATTTCGTGGTGAAGCTGTTCCATATGTTCCCGGATGTGTCCGTGCACCCGGATGAGGCCGTGGCATTGGGGGCCGCCATCCAGGGAGCCATGAAAAGCAGGAACAGGGAGGTCAGGGAAATGATCCTGACCGACGTATGCGCGTTTACCCTGGGAACCGAGGTGGCGCGGGAACGCCGGGAAGGCGTCTATGAGGCCGGGCATTTCTGCCCAATCATTGAGCGCAATACGGTCATTCCTGCCAGCCGCACGGAACGTTTTTACACAATCCGCAATAACCAGGACAGGATACGCATTGAAGTGTACCAGGGGGAGAGCCGCCTCACCGCCAACAACCTGCTGCTGGGAAGCCTGGATATCCAGGTGCCGAAGAATACGGCAGGGGCAGAGGCGGTGGACGTGACCTATACCTATGACATCAATTCCATCCTGGAGGTGGAGGTGAAGGTGGTTTCCACCGGGAAGGTGAAGAAACAGATCATCAAGGGCAGGCATAACACCATGACGGACGAGGAAATCAAGGCCAGGATGGAGGCCCTTTCCTATCTGAAGATTCCTCCCAGGGACCAGGAAGAAAACCGGCTCCTGCTTTTATTGGGGGAGCAGTGCTATGAGAAGAGCACGGGGGAACGGAGGAGCCGGATTGAAAGCTTGATGCAGGCATTTGAAGCAGCACTGGACAGCCGGGACGGGGAGCGCATACGGGAGGCCGGGGACAGGCTGAAGGCGTGCCTGGATGGGTGAGCGGATGCGGGTCTGTGGATATGGGCTGTGGATACGGGTCTGTGTATATGGTTTGGCATTTTCAAAAGGCTCTTTGTCAATAGTTGGGGTGGGATTTGTAAAATCCCGCCCCAATTCTATGAAAAGGGCCCTTTTTATGTTTAGTTCCAGGTTTTACTGATTTTGGGCATGCCAAATAAGCCTCCGCATTAC
>SKEY01003486.1_pt1 | contig 14088 bp, 9 predicted proteins | sample 4843871 | NCBI WGS metagenome assembly SKEY01 (sample SAMN11008797, study PRJNA524170) | human gut metagenome | biome: Human fecal sample; material: Feces; isolation source: fecal sample from pouch patient p36 | host: Homo sapiens | place: Israel: Tel-Aviv | collected 2016-12-04 | reverse complement strand
TCGTAACGCACCACGCCAACGGTGATGTGGACTTCGTTTTCCACTTCCGCCTGTGAAGAGGCGATGGAGTAAAGACGCGGCGTCAGCGGACGCAGCAGGCCGATCAGCGCGTCGGCATCCAGCTGTGCCGGGGAGAAACGCACCATGTCGACAATCGGCGTCGTCGCGGCGTAATGCTGTAACTTCACTTTGTCCCCCACCAGCGGCAGAAGGGACTCGCTGCGCGTTAAGGTGGCGTAGTTTTCAACGATATTGGCGGTGTTCACCGTCAGCTCGAAATGCCACTGAAGCGCCTCAGAGAGCGGTAAGGTTTTACCTTCCACCTGGACCGGCTCCGTGCCTTTCAGCCACAGCAGCTCGACCAGCTCTTTCACCAGCGCCGGATCGTTCTGATACCAGACGCCCAGCGCATCGCCAGGCTGATAACGCAGGCCGGAGTCACCGAGATCGATTTCGATATGGCGCACGTCTTTTTCCGAATCACGGCCCGTGATTTTCTGGTTTACCGACAGGCTCGCCGTCAGCGGCGCCTCTTTCGTGTAAGGGCTGGTGTGGATTTCGTTGACGGTGCCCGCTGCGGTAACGGCGGCTTGCGCTGGCGTCTCTTTCGGGACGCGGGCCTTCAGCACCTCAACGATGCGCGTCCGCCATTCGGCGGCGGCGGCCTGGTATTCGACATCAGCGTCTACGCGATCCAGCAGGCGCTCTGCACCCAGCTCCGCCAGCTTGCTGTCGAAGTCTTTACCGGACTGGCAGAAAAATTCATAGGACGTATCACCGAGGCCGAAGACGGCAAAGGCGGTGCCCTCCAGCCTGGGCGCTTTTTTCGAGAACAGGAACTTATGCAGCGCGACGGCTTCTTCCGCAGGCTCACCTTCCCCCTGCGTTGAGGCCACCACCACCAGCAGTTTTTCTGACGCGATCTGTTTGAATTTATAATCCCCGGCGTTGACCAGGTTGACGTTCAGCTTCGCGGCGAGCAGGTCATCACGCAGCGCTTCGGCCACACGACGGGCATTACCCGTTTGCGAAGCGGAGATAAGCGTGATGGCAGGAATTTCAACGGCCGTTGGCGGGACGCCAGCCACAGCACCCGGCTGCTGATTGAGCATTCCCCAGAAATAGCCGGAGACCCAGGCGAGCTGGGTGGGTGAAAAATCGGAAGTCGCGGCCTGGAGGCGCGCCAGTTGCTCCGGGTTAAGGGGAAGCAAATTTGAAGGTGGGGCCTGTGTTGTCATGCGTCGTTATGTTCCAGTAGCAAAGCGGACTTTAAGCGAATAAATCCAAACTGAAGATAAGGTTAACGGCGGGGATAATAACAATTAAAGAAGGGATGGAAATAATAAATAACCAAATGGACTAACCTGTTTTAGTTATCGTTCTTAACGATAAAAGCGATTAAATAACTATCTGAAATAAAACAATAAAGGCCGATAAACACCATGAATACGAGGCGGTGACCGTTCAGAGCCGTTTTAGTTAATGATAAAAATTGTGCTTTCCGGTACTATGCGGCGGTTTTTTCCGCATTCCTGAGAGCTATGATGTCCACCACACTGTTTAAAGATTTCACCTTCGAAGCCGCACACCACCTTCCACACGTTCCTGCCGGGCACAAATGTGGCCGCCTGCATGGACACTCGTTTATGGTGCGTCTTGAAATCACCGGTGAAGTCGATCCCCATACGGGCTGGATCATGGACTTTGCCGAACTGAAGGCTGCGTTTAAGCCGACCTACGATCGTCTCGATCACTACTACCTGAATGATATTCCGGGCCTTGAAAACCCGACCAGCGAAGTGCTGGCGAAATGGATTTGGGATCAGATGAAACCGCTGGTGCCGCTGCTGAGCGCAGTGATGATCAAAGAGACCTGCACGGCAGGCTGCGTCTACCGCGGGGAGTGAATCTCCTCCGTTGCGGCCTCACGAGGCACGAGCGGCGTAAACTCGTAGAGCACCAGCGCATTACTCTCCAGTGATTCACTCAGTTGCCAGCCGTCATAAAGGCGTTCATCGCGTACGGAAAGCGTTGGACGCGCTTTATGCGCTATCCAGCGCCACATCTCTTCATCAGGGCCGCTTTCGCTGCCAACCCCTTCAAGTAACGGATAGAGCGCGCCGTTGTGCTGATCAAACAGATGACATTTAATTCGCCATTTACCGCGCATTCCCTTCAGGTGTAAATGATACTGCTGGCGAAAACGCTGGATGAATGCTTCTTCACTGGAAAGGAGCGGATTAAAAACCACCACATTACGCAGCAACAGCTGATAACCATTGCGATGGCGCGTAAGCAGCACACTCTTATCATTGACCAACACCTCGCCCCGCAGACGTTGCCAGAGCCAGAGTACCCAATAAACCGGACGCGGCAGACCATGGTTATACTGTAGCGCCAGGCTTGAGGTATCGATGGTGTTGTTCGCACGAGCTTCTCCCTGAAGGCCCGAATTGAGCCAGAATCCCGCCAGCCAGACCTGCTCCGAAAGCCCGAGCAGGTTCTGCATCAGCAGCGCCCCACGAAAAAACCAGCCGTTTGTCGCCCGCGTGTTGCCGGTGAGGGTATTCCAGGAGAGAAGCCAGACGGGAAGCGAACTTTTTCGCAGGCGAAGGGCGGCGAGGATCTGGCGGACCTTCAGTATCGGATAATTTTCCGTTGAGGAGAGAGGGGTTGCCTCCAGTTGCGCGGGATCGAGAAGCTCATTGGCATCGGCCGAACAGGCAAGAAAATCGGCCTGCATCAGGATGGCTGAACTGAACAGGGTATCCTCGCTTACGCACGCGCTGACGGGGGCAAATCGGTGCCATAAACCAAACTTTGCCTGCGGAAGATAAGTTCGTATTGCCTTTTGCTGGGCCAGCCAGACCTGCTCCCGGGTCTCCTCACTTGCCTGTGTTGACCAGTGCATGACGAAGTGCCAGCCCGCGGTGATCTCTGGCGAAAAATGATTAACCGACTGTTGTAAAAAACGGGTAAGAAGATCGCGACGGGTCGTTACGCCGGTGTGCAGTAGCACCGTCCACTGCTTTTTTGCCAGCCAGGTGAAGAGCTGATGCAGATTGTACCAGCAGGCGTAGCCCGCCATCTGGGGGTCATCCCACCCGGTGGCAAACAGACGACTGCTGAGAAAAGGTTCGGCGATATCAATCCCCTCAATGGGAATGGCCTCATTTATCGCCTCCAGATTTTGTCGAACGTCCTCACGCAGCAAATCGTCGAGCTCACGCAGGGTAATGACCACCCGCATACGGCGCAGCGAGGCAGAAAGAGGATTAAGCTGCTCAAGATCCAGGCTCTGCTCCTGCTGCGGATGAACGATGAGCGGCGAGGCTCCCCAACCGCGCGCCACCGGTTCATTGAGCAGGCTAAACAGCTTGTCCACGGCGACCGGATAGCGCTGCTCACGCCTGTCCGTCCGAATACGTGCCGCCTCCGGGTGCTGGCGCCGGGCCTTACGAAACTCACCCGGAGACATATTGTGAACACGCCTGAACCGATCGCTCATCATACGCGTGCTGGCGAAACCCTGCTCAAGCGCAATCTGGTGCAGCGGTCGGTTCGTCAGCCGGAGAGCGTCGGCCGCCTTTTCCAGCCGCAGGTGGGTGATGTACTGCATGAAACTGATCCCCACCTCCTTACGAAAGAGACGAGAGAGCCAGGCTTCAGAGACATATTCACTCGCGGCGATTTCCGCAAGCGTAATACGGCGGGAATAACTGGCATTGATCCGCTCTATCACCCGGGCGATGCGTTTGCTGTGCGCTGAGGAAAGTTCCCGGGACAGCATACGGGCGGGCTGTTGAAAGCGGCTGGTCAGCAACAGCAATATCTCGCTCAGCCAGCGGTACGCCTCCAGCCGGTAGCGGTGCGGGTCGTTGATGAGGGTGACCACAAGAAGCTGGCGCAGCAGATCGCGAAGCGCATCGCATTGGGGCCAGACGCCTCCGGCTTCTGCCGGTACAGCATAATCATGGGCAAAAAAATCATTGCAGAGCTGGACGACCCAGCGCCCGGAAAGGGTTACGCGCAGGGTGACATTTGCCGTTTCGCTCGTGAACTGCCAGCGCCGATGACGGTTGATGATAGCAAGGGTATTGGCCTCCAGGATGTCATGTCCCACATCGGTGTTCAGCTCTGCCCGCCCTTCCAGCACCCAGAGCAACGTTAGCGTATCGCCTTCATCCTCCACGCAGTGGCGAATGTCCTGAATCTCTATCCAAAACTTATCTCCCCGTTGCGCCATCTTACCCCTCACCAAAGACAAAAAATGACCTGATCTTTTTTGTCATAACTGAATTGTATGAAAAACAATCAAAATAAAGCCGTCGCTTTACAACAAAAAAATGCATTTTCAGGCGGGACGATCGTCATAGACTCGAAATTATCATCGTTTGGCAGAAAAAGGATAACAAAAATGACACATCCAATTATCGAAGCTCTGCGTGGCAACGAAGCCCGGTTCACTGAATTACGTCACTATTTTCATCAGCATCCTGAAATTGGTTTTGAGGAGCACAACACGAGCGATCGCGTTGCAGCGCTGCTTCAGGAATGGGGATATGAGGTTCATCGCGGCCTGGCGAAAACCGGTGTGGTCGGCACACTGAAGGTGGGTAACGGGCATAAACGCCTGGGTCTGCGCGCCGATATGGATGCGCTGCCAATGCAGGAAAACAACGGCAAGGCGTGGAGCAGTACCGTTGAGGGTAAATTCCACGGCTGCGGTCATGACGGCCACACCACAACGCTCCTGTATGCAGCGGAGTACCTGGCACGCACCCGTAATTTTAACGGCACGCTGCACCTTATTTTTCAGCCCGCGGAAGAACTTCTGTATGGCGGACGCGTTATGGTAGAGGACGGTTTGTTTGACCTGTTCCCCTGCGACCACATCTTTGGTCTACACAATATGCCGTCACAGCCCCTCGGAAAAATTGGTCTGCGCGATGGCGCCATGATGGCCTCTTCCGACACCCTTCATATTGAGGTTAACGGCGTGGGTGGTCACGGCGCGGTGCCAGAACATACCGTTGACGCCACCCTGGTTGCCTGTCATATCACTATCGCGTTGCAGTCCATTGTTTCGCGCAACATTACCCCCTTCCAGCCAGCCGTCGTTACCGTAGGCAGCATTCAGGCCGGGCACGCCCCTAACATTATCAACGACAAAGTATTGATGAAACTTACCGTGCGCACGCTGGATGAAAGCGTGCGGCAAACCGTGCTACAGCGTATCCATGATATCGCCGTTGCACAGGCGGAAAGTTTCAATGCGACGGCCACCATTCGACACATTAACGGCAGCCCGGTGCTGAAAAACAATCCGCAAGCCAACGAGATGGTGCGCAGCGTCGCCACCGATCTGTTCGGTCAGGATGCCGTCGCGGAGGTCAATGCGTTTATGGGCAGCGAGGACTTTGCTTTCATGCTCGAGAAAAATCCCAATGGGTGCTATTTCACGCTTGGCGCCGGGGATGAGCCTGACCGCTGCATGGTACATAACCCGGGCTACGACTTTAACGACAACATTCTCCTCACCGGCGCGGCGCTGTGGGCCGCACTGACCGAACACTATCTGCGCTGATTCGCACCTTCCCGGGAGGGCTGCACTATGAGTACCGTTTCCCTGACAGGCGCATCCGCCTACGCCGGTAACGATCGGCTGCTGGCGGGTATCGTCATGAGCGTTCTGACATTCTGGCTGTTTGCCCAGTCGGTTATCAACGTGGTTCCGGCCATGCAGAATAGCCTCGATATTGCCCTCGAAACCCTTACGCTGGCCGTCAGCCTGAGCGCGTTGTTCAGCGGCTGTTTTGTCGTCGCCTGCGGTGGGTTTGCCGATAAGTTTGGGCGCATGCGCCTGACCATGATTGGCCTGATCCTGAGCATGATCGGGAGTGGTCTGCTGTTCATTTCATGGGAGCCCGTCCTGTTTCTGTTGGGACGAGCGATACAGGGGCTATCAGCGGCCTGCATTATGCCCGCCACGCTGGCGCTGATTAAAACCTGGTATGAAGGTAAAGCACGCCAGCGCGCAATCAGTTTCTGGGTTATCGGTTCATGGGGCGGGAGTGGCCTGAGCTCGTTTGTGGGAGGCGCCATCGCCACCACGCTGGGCTGGCGCTGGATTTTTATTTTGTCGATGGTGGTAGCGCTGGTCGCGCTATTGCTTATCCGCGCCACGCCGGAAAGCCGCAGCCCTGATGCGTGTCGACACAAACTGGATATCAGCGGCCTGGTGAGTTTTGTCCTTATGCTGGTGCTGTTCAATCTGTTTATCAGCAAAGGACACAGCTGGGGCTGGAGCAGCAGTTTATCGCTTCTTGTACTGTGTGGAGCCGTGATTGCACTGATGTGTTTTGTCGTTACCGGGCGGCGGAAAGGCGATGCGACGCTGATCGATTTCGCCCTGTTTAAAAACCGGGCCTACAGCGCCTCGGTATTCTCAAATTTCCTGCTCAACGGCTGCATTGGCACCATGATGATCGCCAGCATCTGGTTGCAGCAAGGCCATCATCTGTCACCACTACAGACAGGCATGATGACGCTGGGGTATCTGGTTACCGTACTGGCGATGATCCGGGTGGGTGAAAAACTGCTTCAGCGCTATGGCGCCAGGCTGCCGATGATGACCGGCCCGCTGCTGACCGCAACAGGTATTTCGCTGATTTCATGCACCTTCTTAAGCAAAGAGGTCTACATTGTTACCGTTTTTCTGAGCAATATTTTATTCGGGCTGGGGCTCGGATGTTACGCCACGCCCTCAACGGACACGGCGGTAATGAATGCCCCTGAAAACAAAGTGGGGGTGGCTTCTGGGATCTATAAGATGGGCAGTTCCCTGGGCGGCGCAATGGGTATCGCGGTCACCGCATCGCTGTACGCGCTATGGCTGCCGATGGGAACGGCCAGTGCCGCGCAGTATGCCTTGCTTTTCAACAGTGCGATTTGCCTTGGGTCGGCAGTCGTGACCTGGGCTTTACTGCCAACAACAAAAGCCCCGCGTTAAGCGGGGCCACAAAAGTATCAGGCAATGTTCAGATATTTGTGCGTCTGCATCGACAGCCGCCAGTTGCGGGCGATACAGGTTTCAATGCACAGACGGGTCGCATCGTCTTTCTGGCTGATAGGCTGTAGCGCGATCACGCGCTGCTTTTCGTCCGTCAGCGTCGCCAGCAGTTCATCCAGCGCTTCGATGTCACGCACGCGCCCCACCGGATGTTTGATCTCATCAGCACGCTCAAGCGCCTGCGACAGTACGTCATACCCGCCGCGCATATTCACTTTTGGTGAAACCGTGACCCACGTTGAATGGGAGCAGCGCACTTCATGGGTGCCGCTGGTTTCGATCTGACAGCTATAGCCGTTCTTCTCGAGCAGTTCGGTGAGCGGCATCAGATCGTGAATGCAGGGTTCCCCGCCGGTGATCACCACATGCCGCGCCGTCCAGCCCTGACGACCAATAATGGCAAGCAGATCTTCCGCGCTGCCCGCGCCCCATTTATCGCTCTCTTTGGTTTTCGCCAGAATGCTGAATAGCGACACTTCCCGATCTGCGAGCTTATCCCACGTATGTTTGGTATCACACCAGGCGCAGCCAACCGGGCATCCCTGTAAACGAATAAAGATAGCGGGAACGCCGGTAAAGTAACCCTCGCCTTGCAGGGTCTGGAACATCTCGTTAATCGGGTACTGCATAGTCAACTCTGTTAAGGGGATAAACGATAAGTATCGCAGATCCCCGTCAGATGATCATGCTCCATCGGTGCTTTGCGCGCCAATTGCCGCCATAAACCGTTCCGTAATTTGCTGTGGTCGGGTGATCGCCCCGCCGACGACAACCGTGTGCGCCCCCAGCGCCAGACACCTGGCCGCGCGTTCAGGCGTATCCACGTTACCTTCAGCAATCACGGGGATCGTGACGGCAGACAGCACCTCTTTCAAAAACGCGCAGTCATTTTCCGGTAGCGAATGGCCCGCAGTCTCCGCCGTATAACCGTAAAGGGTGGTTCCGACGCAATCAAACCCCAGCACCTGCGCGGCCACGGCCTCCTGCACGGTGGCAATATCCGCCATCAGCAGCAGTGAAGGGTAGCGGGTGCGGATCTGCCCGATCAGCATGTCCAGCGATCCGCCACCGGGCCGTTTCCGGGCGGTCGCATCCAGCGCAACGATCTCCGGGCCGACCGCCATCAACTCATCCACTTCTTTGAGCGTTGCGGTGATGAACACCTCGCTGTCCGGATAGTCTCGTTTGATGATGCCGATTACCGGCAGTGAGACCAGCCCTTTGATAGCCTCAATATCCACCACGCTATTGGCGCGGATCGCAGCGGCACCGCCCTGGGCCGCCGCCAGCGCCATTCGCGACATAATAAACGGGCTGTGCAGCGGTTCGTTTTCCAGCGCCTGGCAGGAGACGACCAGTTTTCCTTTCAGGTTATCCAGTACAGTTTTCATTACGATAAGATCTCTTCTACTTCGTTTTTGATAATGGTGACGTGCGGTCCATAGATGACCTGGACACCGTTGCCGCGGACGATTACGCCGCGGGCGCCGGTCGCTTTCAGTGCAGATTCATTGACTTTGCTACCGTCTTTCACCGTGACGCGAAGGCGCGTGGCGCAGCAGTCAACGTCATCCAGATTGTCTTTTCCTCCCAGCCCGGCGATCACCGCCGCGGCGCGCTCGCTTTGCGGCAGGGTAGCCTCGTCAGCCAACGCCTCCTTTTCACGGCCCGGCGTGGCAAAATCAAAACGTTTGATCAGATAGCGGAAGGTACAGTAGTAAAGGAAGAACCACGGTACGCCCACCAGCGGGACGAACATCCAGTTAGTTTTCGCTTCACCCTGCAAAATGCCGAACAGCACGAAATCAATAAACCCGCCGGAGAATGTTTGTCCGATGGTGATGTGCAGCATGTGCGCGAGCATGAACGCCAGCCCGTCAAACAGCGCATGAATGACGTACAGCACCGGGGCAATAAACAGGAATGAGAACTCTATGGGCTCGGTAATTCCCGTCAGGAATGAGGTTAACGCCGCAGAGAGCAGCAGCCCGGCAACCCGCTTTTTGTTCTCCGGCCTGGCCGTGTGGTACATCGCAAGGCAGGCGCCGAGCAGACCAAACATCATGGTAATAAAGCGCCCGGACATGAAGCGCGACGTGCCCTCATAGAAATGCTGCGTGTTCGGGTCGGCGAGCTGGGCGAAGAAGATCCGCTGCGTGCCCTCAACCAGGTGACCGTTAACAATTTCACTGCCGCCAAGCGCGGTGGTCCAGAACGGAAGATAGAAAATGTGGTGCAGACCAAACGGGCCAAGCATGCGCAGGATGAAGCCGTACAGCAACGTCCCCAGATAGCCGGTGGCATCCACCAGCCCGCCGAGGCCAAAGATCAGCTTCTGGAAATGCGGCCAGACCACGGTCATCAGCGCGCCGACGAGTATCGCTGCCAGTGAGCTGATAATGGGAACGAAGCGTGAGCCGCCAAAAAAGCCCAGGAATTGCGGAAGCGCGATTTTATTAAATCGATGATGCAGTGCGCAGGTCACCAGCCCAATAACTACCCCACCAAATACGCCCGTTTCAAGCGTCTGAATACCCAGCGTCATGCCCTGCCCTACGGCGCCCGGGTTGTCATGCGCCAGTTTTCCGGTCAGGATCAGCAGCGCATTGATAGTGGCATTCATCACCAGATAAGCGAGCAACGCCGCCAGCCCTGCCGTGCCTTTATCATTTTTCGCCAGCCCAACGGCGACCCCAACAGCAAACAGTACCGACAGGTTTGCAAACACAATCGAGCCTGCGCTGCTCATGATGGTAAAGATGGCCTGTAGCCAGCCAACGTCTAAAAATGGATACGCAGTAAGCGTATTTGGATTCGATAGCGCCCCGCCGATCCCCAGCAACAGACCTGCTGCGGGCAGTATGGCGATGGGTAACATAAAGGATTTGCCGAAGCGCTGCGCTTTTTCAAACCATCCGCCGGAAGACGCTCCGCTGAACATTTGCATCATTTTTTTATCCCCCTGGTTATTGATGAAAATTTTTACCATATATATTTTTAATTGTGAAAATTACCACCAAAAACCAGGACACCGATCATACTTTTTCGAAATGACTGGCATCTCTCCCCCGCTTTCCGCCACACTAGTTGGCAGAGAAACGCATTAAGGATCTAGCATGTCGGACCATGAAAACCTGCTGCTGAAGCTACGCCAGGAGGCTTCCGGGTACAGCCCAACGCAACAAAAACTGGGGGAGTTTGTCCTCAACGATCCTGCCAGGGTGCTCTACCTGACGATCACCGAGCTGGCGCGTGAAAGCGGCACCAGCGAGGCCAGCGTCACACGCCTTTGCCGCACGCTGGGCTGTAAGGGATATAACGAATTTAAAATGGCGCTTGCGCTGGATATTCAGCAGGGTTTGCCGGAGCGTCAGGCAGGAGATGCAATAGATAACGTGGTGGATGAGTCTGTCCAGGCGCTGCAAGATACCGCAAAACTCCTCGACCGGGCCCAGCTTGAACAGGCGACACTGGCCCTGCATCAGGCGCAGTCAGTGCAAATTTACGGAGTGGCGGCCAGCGCGATTCTGGGGGAGTATTTGCATTACAAGCTGCTGCGACTCGGCAAACCTGCACAGCTGTTTAGCGATATGCATCGCGCCGCCATGAATGCGACGACGCTCTCGAAAGAGACGCTGGTGGTGGCCATCTCAAGTTCCGGCTCTACACGGGATCTGCTTCACGTGGTGAAACTCGCCCGCAAGAGGGGCGTTAAGGTACTGGCACTCAGCAATACGCCTCGCAGCCCGCTGGCCTCCCTGAGCGATTTACAGCTGGTTGCAGCCAAACCCGAGGGACCGCTGAGCGCGGGTGCGCTCAACGCCAAGGTTGGCGTGATGCTGCTGGTTGAACTGCTAACCACTTCCCTTATTGCAGTAGACAGCCATTACGGTGACGTTAGCCAGCAAACGGCAAGCGCCACGTTGCCGCTTCTGCTATAGAAAACAAAAAACCCGCCGAAGCGGGTTTTTTCATAAGAACGAAGGTTCAGGCTTATGCCTGGCCTTTGATCTCTTTACGACCGTTGTAAGGTGCTTTTTCGCCCAGCGCTTCTTCGATACGAATCAGCTGGTTGTATTTAGCAACACGGTCAGAACGGCTCATAGAACCGGTTTTGATCTGGCCAGCAGCGGTACCAACAGCCAGGTCAGCGATGGTAGCGTCTTCAGTTTCGCCAGAACGGTGAGAGATAACCGCGGTGTAGCCAGCGTCTTTCGCCATTTTGATCGCAGCCAGCGTTTCGGTCAGAGAACCGATCTGGTTGAATTTGATCAGGATGGAGTTAACGATGCCTTTCTCGATGCCTTCTTTCAGGATCTTGGTGTTGGTTACGAACAGATCGTCACCAACCAGCTGGATTTTGTCGCCCAGTACTTTGGTCTGGTATGCGAAACCATCCCAGTCAGACTCGTCCAGACCGTCTTCGATAGAAACGATTGGGTACTGTTTGGTCAGGTCTTCCAGGAAGTGAGTGAACTCTTCAGAGGTGAACGCTTTGTTGCCTTCGCCAGCCAGAACGTATTTACCGTCTTTGTAGAATTCAGATGCTGCGCAGTCCATCGCCAGGGTGATGTCTTTGCCCAGCTCGTAGCCTGCTGCTTTAACCGCTTCAGCGATAACAGCCAGTGCTTCTGCGTTAGAACCCAGGTTTGGCGCGTAGCCGCCTTCGTCACCAACAGCCGTGTTCATGCCTTTAGCTTTCAGAACTTTAGCCAGGTTGTGGAACACTTCAGAACCCATACGTACCGCTTCTTTCAGGGTCTTCGCGCCAACTGGCTGAATCATGAATTCCTGAATATCAACGTTGTTGTCTGCGTGCTCACCACCGTTGATGATGTTCATCATTGGTACAGGCATGGAGTATTTGCCTGGGGTGCCGTTCAGTTCAGCGATGTGCTCGAACAGTGGCATGCCTTTAGCTGCCGCTGCCGCTTTGGCGTTCGCCAGGGAAACGGCCAGGATTGCGTTCGCACCGAAGTTAGATTTGTTTTCAGTACCGTCCAGATCGATCATGATCTTGTCGATGCCAGCCTGATCTTTAGCATCTTTGCCAACGATAGCCTGAGCAATAGGACCGTTAACAGCGCCAACCGCTTTCAGTACGCCTTTGCCCATGAAACGGGATTTGTCGCCATCACGCAGTTCCAGCGCTTCGCGGGAACCTGTAGAAGCACCTGATGGAGCCGCTGCCATACCGACGAAACCACCTTCCAGATGAACTTCAGCTTCAACGGTCGGGTTACCACGGGAGTCGATGATTTCACGACCGATGACTTTAACGATTTTGGACATTAGATTTTCCTCAGTACAAGTTAAACTAAAACTCCAGACAAACAACGCGTACCAAAGGTACGCGTTGCCGTTCTAACTTTTTTTACTTCGCCTGACGCTTCTGGTACTCGCTGGCGGCTTTCACGAAGCCTGCAAACAGCGGATGCCCGTCACGCGGCGTTGAAGTAAATTCCGGGTGGAATTGGCAGGCCACGAACCACGGATGGTTAGGCACTTCGATGATCTCGACTAACTGATCATCCCCGGAACGGCCCGCAACACGCAGACCCGCAGCTTCAATTTGTTTCAACAACATGTTGTTGACTTCATAGCGGTGACGATGGCGCTCGGTGATGACCGGCTCGCCGTACAGCTTGCGTACCACGCTATCGTCGGACAGCTGGCAGGCCTGTGCGCCAAGACGCATGGTGCCACCCAGATCGCTCTTCTCGGTACGGACTTCGACGTTACCGTCTTCGTCGCGCCATTCCGTAATCAGCGCCACAACAGGGTACTTACAGTCTGGCACAAATTCCGTAGAGTTCGCGTTTTCCATTCCCGCTACGTTGCGCGCAAATTCAATCAGCGCAACCTGCATACCCAGGCAGATACCGAGGTATGGAATATTGTTTTCACGCGCATAGCGTGCAGTGGCGATCTTGCCTTCAACACCACGGTAGCCGAAGCCGCCAGGGATGAGGATAGCATCCAGATCTTTAAGAATTTCAACGCCGCGCGTCTCCACATCCTGTGAATCAATCAGCTTGATGTTCACAGAGACGCGATTCTTCAGACCACCGTGTTTCAGCGCTTCGATAACTGACTTGTAGGCATCCGGCAGTTCGATGTACTTGCCGACCATACCGATAGTCACTTCGCCGCCCGGATTGGCTTCTTCGTAAATCACCTGCTCCCATTCAGACAGGTTAGCTTCCGGACAGTTCAAGCTGAATCGTTTACAAATATAATCGTCCAGACCCTGTGATTTCAACAGGCCCGGGATTTTATAAATGGAATCGACATCTTTCATTGAAATAACGGCTTTTTCAGGCACGTTACAGAACAATGCAATTTTCGCGCGTTCGTTCGCCGGAATCGCGCGATCGGAACGGCAAACCAGGATGTCAGGCTGAATACCGATGGAGAGCAGCTCTTTAACAGAGTGCTGAGTCGGTTTGGTTTTCACTTCACCTGCTGCCGCCATGTAAGGCACCAGCGTCAGGTGCATGAACAGCGCGTGCTCACGACCAATATCTACCGCCAGCTGACGAATCGCTTCGAGGAACGGCAGGGATTCGATATCCCCTACGGTACCGCCGATTTCAACCAGCACAACGTCATGCCCTTCGCCACCGGCAAGGACACGTTCTTTGATGGCGTTAGTGATGTGTGGGATGACCTGCACGGTCGCGCCCAGGTAGTCACCACGGCGCTCTTTACGCAGAACGTCAGAGTAGATACGGCCAGTCGTAAAGTTGTTACGACGGGTCATTTTGGTACGGATGAAACGCTCGTAGTGGCCAAGATCCAGATCGGTTTCAGCGCCGTCTTCAGTAACGAACACTTCCCCGTGTTGGGTTGGGCTCATGGTGCCAGGATCGACGTTGATGTACGGATCCAGTTTCATCATGGTCACATTGAGGCCACGGGCTTCAAGAATGGCTGCGAGGGAGGCTGCGGCAATGCCTTTACCCAGAGAGGATACGACCCCGCCGGTCACAAAAATATAGTTCGTTGTCATGCTG
>SKEY01003485.1_pt1 | contig 14095 bp, 9 predicted proteins | sample 4843871 | NCBI WGS metagenome assembly SKEY01 (sample SAMN11008797, study PRJNA524170) | human gut metagenome | biome: Human fecal sample; material: Feces; isolation source: fecal sample from pouch patient p36 | host: Homo sapiens | place: Israel: Tel-Aviv | collected 2016-12-04 | reverse complement strand
TGCACGGACTGCTTGTCTCGCCAAAATAGTTTAGGATGTATTGCTGAAGACAGGATTCTATATACGCATATTCTGTCATCGCTTTTAATTTTTCATATTCTTTTTGCTTTTGCTCCTCTTCTCTTTGGGACTGATGGATAAAAAACTTTTGGACCTGAATATCTTGAGGAGCGAAAAGCAGGATGGCTTCACTGGAAAGACCATCTCTTCCCGCACGACCAGCTTCCTGATAGTATGCTTCTAGAGAGCCAGGGATTTGATAATGGATAACAAAACGGACATTGCTTTTATTTATGCCCATGCCGAATGCATTGGTCGCTACGATTAGCTGTAAGCGATCGTATAAAAAGGCCTCTTGCATTGCCGTTCGTTCATTCTCCTTTAGGCCACCATGATATCTGCCTATAGAAAATCCAAATTTTTTAAGCAAATGATAGATTCGGTCTACTTCTTTTCTCGTCGCTGCATAAATAATGCCCGATTGATTTTTGTTGATTTTCAAATACTCGACTAGATATTGTTCTTTTTTTTGGTCTTTCACTACTTGAAAGCGGAGATTTTCCCGTCCAAAACCAGTCTGGATGTGATTGCCGTCAGGGATTTTTAAAAGTCTTTTTATGTCAGCGGCTACTTGTATAGTTGCTGTAGCTGTCAGTGCAACAATAACAGGTCGATTTGGCAGTTGATTTAGCTGTTTCGCCATTTGTAAATAACTTGGACGGAAATCATGCCCCCACTGAGAGATACAATGCGCCTCGTCAATGGCAATCATACAGACGTTCCATCGATTCATCGCTTGAATGAAATCCGACATGATAAAACGTTCTGGAGCAATATAAAGTAAACGATACTGCTGCCTATCGATTTCTTGGAAGCGTCTAGCTGTTTCGTAACCATCTAACGAGCTATTGATAAAAGTGGCGGGTATACCTAATTGATTCGCTGCATCCACCTGATCCTTCATCAAAGAGATCAAAGGGGATACAACCACAGTAAGCCCATCTACTAGTAAAGATGGAAGCTGGTAACAGATTGATTTCCCACTGCCGGTAGGCATGATCCCTAATACATTTTCCTGATCAATGACTTTCTGAATAATTTCTTTTTGACCAGGTCTAAACTCATCATAACCAAAGTATTGTTTTAATAAGTCGTTCATCTTCCCGCTCCTTTCCCTTGCCATTTTACTTCGGTTTTCTCCGAAGGACAAGTTGATCCCTCTTGTGAAACATACGCGCGATATGAAACAAAATCACACCAGAATCAAGTTCTTTAAAAGTCTTTTAAATGTCTTTTGGCGTATTTTCTGAATTTAAGTCCATTGACAAAGATGACTTCTCCACAGAAATAAGTTGGACAAAAAAGAAACCAGCTATTTTTTATAACAAGCTGGTTTCTCTCTTCATCCTTTTACAGATTATTTTTTCTTTTTAGATGCTTTTTCACGAGCATTTTTCTCTAAAATTTGTTTTCTCAAGCGAATGCTTTCTGGTGTTACTTCGCAATATTCATCATCATTCAAGAATTCCAAAGATTCTTCCAACGTCAATTGTTTTGGTTTTTTGATGACAGATGTTTGGTCTTTAGTAGCAGACCGTACGTTTGTCATTTGTTTTGCTTTTGTGATGTTGACAGTCAAATCATTATCACGGCTGTTTTCTCCGATAATCATTCCTTCATATACTTCTGTACCTGGTTCTACGAAGACTGTACCGCGTTCTTCGATACTCATGATAGAATAGGTCGTTGCTTTTCCGGTATCGATTGAAACAAGCGCACCTTGGTGACGTCCACCGATTTGACCAGGAAGCATTGGCAAGTATTGATCAAAAGTATGGTTCATGATTCCGTAACCGCGTGTCATTGAAAGGAATTCAGTTGAATAACCGATCAAACCGCGAGCAGGTGTCAAGAATGTCAAACGGATTTGTCCGTTTCCTGTATGGACCATATCTTGCATTTCACCTTTACGTAAGCTCAAGGACTCGATAACACTACCCATATATTCTTCTGGTGTATCGATTTGCACGCGTTCAAACGGTTCGCATTTTACACCGTCGATTTCTTTTTCAATAACTTCTGGACGAGATACTTGCAATTCGTATCCTTCACGACGCATGTTTTCAATCAAGATAGACAAATGCAATTCTCCACGACCAGAAACAGTCCAAGCATCTGGAGAGTTTGTTGGTTCAACTCGCAAAGATACATCTGTTTGAAGTTCTGCCATCAAACGTTCTTCAATTTTACGAGCAGTTACGTATTTCCCTTCTCGACCGGCAAATGGTGAATTATTAACTAAGAAAGTCATTTGCAATGTTGGTTCGTCAATGTGAAGGATAGGTAACGCATCTTGATGATCCACAGGAGTAACTGTTTCACCGACAAAGATATCTTCCATACCTGAGACAGCAATCAAGTCTCCAGCTTTTGCTTCTTGAATCTCTAGACGTTTTAGTCCAAAGAAACCAAATAATTTCGTTACACGGAATTTCTTAACTGTTCCGTCTAATTTAATTAATGCTACTTGGTCTCCTACTTTGATTGTTCCTCTAAATACACGTCCGATTCCGATACGACCTACATAATCGTTGTAGTCAAGTAATGAAACTTGGAATTGTAATGGTTCGTCGCTATTATCGACAGGAGCAGGAATTTTTTCAATAATCGTGTCAAAAATAGGTGCCATTGTTGGTTCTTGATCTGCTGGGTCGTCTGATAAGCTTGACGTACCATTCAGTGCAGACGCATAAATCACAGGAAAGTCTAACTGATCATCATCTGCTCCCAATTCGATGAATAGTTCAAGAACTTCATCTACAACATGCTCAGGACGAGCAGAAGGTTTGTCAATCTTGTTTACGACAACGATTGGTGTGATATGTTGTTCCAATGCTTTTTTCAATACAAAACGTGTTTGAGGCATTGTTCCTTCATACGCATCTACGACCAACACAACGCCGTCAACCATTTTCATGATCCGTTCTACTTCGCCACCAAAGTCCGCGTGTCCTGGAGTATCCATGATGTTTACGCGAATTCCTTTATAGTCTACAGCTGTGTTTTTGGCTAAAATCGTGATACCACGTTCTTTTTCTAGCGCATTTGAGTCCATCGCACGTTCTTGCAATTGCGTATGTGCGTCTAATGTATCTGATTGTTTTAATAGTTCATCAACTAATGTTGTTTTTCCGTGGTCAACGTGGGCAATAATTGCGACGTTACGGATATCGTTTCTATAATTCAATGTAACTAACTCCTTTTTTATTGGTTCTTTATGACAGGGCAAATTTTACTCGACTGCTAATTATAGCAGACTTTTTTCATGAAATATAGTAAAATGTTTTCATTTTTTCGAGAAAATTAATCTTTTGCCCGTTTTTATCATTTTTGTGAATGATTTCTACCTTTTTTCAGCCTTCTTTTTTCAAAAGGTCTGCGATTTCTGCATATGCACAAGGAGTCCCTGCTAAATAGTATTCCCTTCTATCAAAGGTCAATGGAGTGCCAAAAAGACCGCTTGTTACCATACCAAACTCTTCCAATAAGACATTTCCCGCTGCATAATCCCAAGGACTGAGGTTCGAAATGTAAGCAATATGGTTTCCTTTCAAGATTGCGGCTAGTTCAAGCCCTGCACACCCGTACATACGTGTTCCCATGCTGCTTTCCGCAATCTCTCGGATTCCATATTTATTATGACCGAAAAGATAGCTATTCACACCAAGTAAGCCTTCTGATAAAGATTTATTTGCTGGTTTAGGCATTGGTTTATCATTTTTGTAAACACCTATTCCTTTTCCACCCCAAAAAAGCTCATTTCTCATGACGTCATAAATGAAACCAAGTTTTCCAACGCCGGATTCATAAACAGCGAGCATGATACAAAAGTTTTCCCCTTCAATCACGAAATTCAATGTGCCATCAATAGGATCGATGATAAAGACTCTTCCATCGAGATCCGATAGTTTATTACACCCTTCTTCTTCTGCCAATATTTTCGCCTCTGGATCATAGGAATGGATTTTTTCGATTAGAAAATTCTGGATGTTTCGGTCGACATTTGTCACTAGATCCGTTCGATTTGATTTTTGCGAGATCGTTAATGTTTGTTGAGAAGATTTGATTTTCTCACCAGCTTCTTCTAGCCAGGATTTGATATGATCAATCATCTGTTCCATTTATCTCACCCGTTCATTCTCAAAGTTTTGTTTGGATTTTTTTTTGCTTGCTGCACTGTTCGATATAAGGAGTACCCGGAAGCTTTTTCAAATTCCCGTCCCAACCGTTTTTCTTCTCCGATGGATTTGACAACTGTTTTGAACTGCTGATAGGTCTTCAAAAAAGCTTCATTGTTTATCCCTTTTTCATTCGCACGTTCCAGATCTTCCCACATCTTCATTACAATGACCATTTCATCTGTTGTCCAGTCTAAATCAAGTGGATACTGATATTCTTGCATCTTCAACTCTCCTATTTCATATTCTTCTTTAGTGTAGCATAGGAGACGGTAATAAACCAAGAAGTTGTCGTATTATTAAGTTTACATAATTAAATTATTGATAATAAAAAAGAAAAAACGCAACCGATTTCTCAGTTGCGTTTCGCCTGTATTATTCAAATCAAATATGGATTGGCAAGCCTAATGCTAATTCCGAAGCATCCATGACGATTTCGCCAAGAGATGGATGCGGATGAATCGTCAAGGCGATATCTTCAGCATTCATTCCTGATTCGATTGCTAAAGCTAATTCAGAAACCATATCGCTTGCACCGACTCCCCCGATTTGTGCACCAATCAGCACGTTATCTTCGATCGTCGTAACTAGACGGATGAATCCTTCTGTTTTACCAAGCGATAATGCCCGACCGTTCCCTGAAAATGGGAATTTGTATGCTTTTGCTTCGATACCAGCATCTTTTGCTTCTTTGATCGTCATACCTACAGAAGCCAATTCAGGATCAGTAAAGGCTACTGCCGGCATTGCTTTATAATCTACAGCTACTTTTTTGCCAGAGATTGCTTCAGCAGCGATTTTTGCTTCATAACTGGCTTTGTGTGCTAATGCCGCCCCTGGAACGATATCACCGATGGCATAGATATTAGGTACGTTCGTACGTCCTTGTTTATCTACCGTAATCAATCCTCGTTCTCCTACTTCGACTCCTGCTTGTTCTAAGCCCATATCATCCGTATTCGGACGACGACCTACAGTGACCATCACATAATCAGCAGTAACGGATTCTTCTTTCCCGTCCACTGCATATTTCACTGTCACGCTGTCACCGTTATCGACTGCTTCTTTCGCCATTGCATTCGTTACGACTGTTACACCTTTTTTCTTGAAATCATCTTCTACTAATTTTACTAGATCTTTTTCGTAAGTTGGTAAAATTTGTGGTGAACCTTCAAGGATCGTTACTTCTGCTCCTAAGTTTGCGTACGCTCCGCCCAATTCGGCACCAATCACACCGCCACCGATGATCACAAATTTCTTAGGTACTTCTTTCAATGCTAATCCGCCAGTAGAATCTAACACACGTCCTCCGAATTTAAATCCTGGAATCTCGATTGGACGGGAACCTGTTGCGATGATTGCGTTATTGAACGAATAAGTTTGAGCTGAATCTGGATGGATGACGCGTAGTGTGTGATCATCTACGAAGAACGCTTCTCCTTCGATTGTTTCAACCTTATGTTTTTTTAATAGGAAACCAACACCAGAAGTCAACGTATGGACAACTTTGTTTTCTTTCCATTCTTGTGTTTTCGCAAAATCTAGTTTGACATTTTCACTAGTTACTCCAAACATTTCAGAATCTAGTGACTCTTGATAATGGTGTCCTGCAGCTATCAGTGCTTTTGAAGGAATACAGCCGACATTCAAACAAACACCGCCAATATACTCTCTTTCAATGATTGCTACTTTTTGTCCCATTTCAGCAGCGCGGATGGCAGCTACATAGCCACCAGGTCCCGCACCGATTACAACTGTATCTAATTCTACAGCAAAATCTCCAACTACCATTTGTTTATCATCCTTCCATCATTAATAGCTCTGGATCAGCTAAAAGACGTTTGATATTATTCATTGCTTGTTGCGCAGTTGCTCCATCTACGATACGGTGATCGAAACTTAATGACAGTTTCATCACACGACCGACAACGATTTCGCCTTCAGCATTTACGATTGGTTGTTGTGCAATCGTTCCTACACCTAAAATAGCTACTTCTGGATAGTTGATGACTGGTGTAAACCAACCGCCACCTACAGATCCGATATTGCTGATCGTAATCGTTCCATTGCGCATATCTTCTGCAGATAGTTTGCCGTCATGAGCTAATTTTGCTTTCTCATTGATTTCGTCTGCAATAGCAAACATTCCTTTGCGGTCTGCATCTTTCACATTTGGTACATATAGTCCGTGATCCGTATCAGTTGCAATACCGATATTGTAGTAATGTTTATAAACGATTTCTTGGTTTGCATCGTCGATAGATGCATTCAATACTGGGTATTTCTTAACAGTCGCTGTTAAAGCTTTCACGACATATGGCAAGAAAGTAAGTTTCGTACCATTTGCAGCAGCAACTTCTTTAAATCGTTTCCGATTATCCCATAGTTTAGACACTTCTACTTCATCATGCAATGTCACGTGTGGAGCTGTATGCTTACTATTGACCATTGCTTTAGCAATAGCTTTACGTGTTGGTGTCATTGCTACACGCTCTTCCAAATCTCCTAAGTTGGACTTGAATGGTTTTGCTGGTTCAGCGGGTTTGCTTTCTGCTGCAGGAGCTGCTTCTTTCGGAGTTGCCGCTTCTGGCGCTTCTGATTTCGCTGGTGCGCTGCTTGGAGCTCCTGCCAAGATGTTTTCGATGTCCTCTTTTGTTACTCTGCCACCTTTTCCAGTTGCAGTTACTTGTGAGATATCTACATCTTTTTCGCGGGCAAATTGACGAACAGATGGCATAGCCAATACACGTTTATTTGGATCGGCAGCTTCAACGACACTTGCTGAACCTGATGTTTCTACTTTTTCTTTTGGTGCTTCAGCTGATGGCGCACTAGTTGATGGTGCACCATTGTGTCCAGGAGCATCGATTTCTACTAACACGTCCCCAACATTTGCTATTGTTCCTTCTGGGACAATCACGTTTTTAACTGTCCCGGTTACGGGTGACGGGATTTCTTCTACTGATTTGTCGTTTTGAACTTCTAATAATGTATCATCTTCATTGATTGTATCTCCTGGTTTGACGAACCATTTGACGATTTCACCTTCTGCAATTCCTTCACCGATATCCGGTAACTTGAATTGGAAGACTCCTTCGCTTGACGATCCAGCTGATTCTGTATCAACAGTTGGTTCAGCAGCCGGGTTAGCTGGAGTTTGGGATTCTGCGGCTACACCACTGTCCCCTTCATTGTCTTCGTGTCCTGGTGCATCGATTTCTACCAATACATCCCCAACATTTGCTACTGTACCTTCTGGAACAATGACATTTTTAACCGTTCCTGTTACAGGTGAGGGGATTTCTTCTACTGATTTGTCGTTTTGAACTTCTAATAATGTATCATCTTCATTAATCGTATCTCCTGGTTTGACGAACCATTTGACGATTTCACCTTCTGCAATTCCTTCACCGATATCCGGCAATTTAAATTGATAAGCCATGACTTTGTTTCGTCCCTTCTTTTCTTAAAATTCCGCGATTTCTTTTACTTTGTCTTCGATATCTTTTGCGTTTGGTAACCAAACATTTTCTGCTTGTCCAAACGGGAAGACTGTATCAGGTGCAGAAACTCGTCCGATTGGGGCTTCTAATGAAAGGATAGCGCGTTCTGAGATCTCAGAAACTACTTGCGCAGCAACACCCGCTTGTCGTTGCGCTTCTTGGACAACGACTACGCGACCTGTTTTTTCCACGGATTGAATGATCGTTTCTACATCTAATGGCGCAACTGTACGAAGATCAATGATTTCAACAGAGATATTTTCTTTTGCAAGATTATCTGCTGCTTTGATTGCTTCACGCACCATTGCCCCGTATGTGATAACAGATACATCTGTTCCTTCACGAGTAACTGCTGCTTTGTCCAAAGGAACTTCGTAAGCTTCATCCGGCACTTCTTCTCGGAATGAGCGATATAGTTTCATGTGTTCTAGGAAAACAACTGGATCGTTACTTCTAATAGAAGAAATCAATAGTCCTTTTGCATCGTAAGGATTTGATGGGATCACTACTCGAATACCAGGAGACTGGGCAATCAAACCTTCTAAATTATCTGAATGCAGTTCTGGTGTATGAACACCGCCACCAAATGGTGAACGAATCGTGATTGGTAGATTTCTAGTACCGCTCATTCGGTATCTTGTACGAGCCATTTGAGCTACTACTTCATCCATTGCTTCGAAAATAAAACCAAAAAATTGGATTTCAGGAACTGGACGAAATCCTTCCAACGCAAGTCCGAAACTCAACCCTGCGATTCCAGATTCAGCTAAAGGAGTATCGAATACTCGGTCTTCTCCGAATTTTTCCTGCAATCCTTCAGTTGCCCGGAAAACTCCTCCGTTTTTCCCAACATCTTCACCAAAAACAACGACATTCTCGTCATTTTCTAGTTCAAGTGCTAAGGCATCTGTGATTGCTTGGATCATTGTTTTTTGTGCCATGATTATTTCGACTCCTTCGCTTCATAAATTGCAATTTGTTCTTTGATTGATTGTGGAGATACTTCGAACATGTTTTTCAAGAAATCTGAAACCTTTTGTTTTGGAACTTTGTCGGCTTCTGCGATAGCTGCTTTGATTTCTTCTTTAGTTGCTTCAATCACTTGTTCTTCTTTTTCTTCAGACCAAAGTCCTTTTTCCGTCAGATATTTACGGAAGCGGATCAATGGATCTTTTTTCTGCCATTCGTCATCTGTGTCTTTTGTACGGTAGCGGGTTGGATCGTCCCCAGATAGTGTATGTGGTCCGTAACGATAAGTCAGTGTTTCAATTAGGACTGGTCCATTTCCGCTGATTGCCCATTCCCGTGCCATTTTAGATACAGTATATACTGCAAGCGGATCCATTCCATCGACTTGAATTCCTGGAATCCCAGCTGCGACAGCTTTTTGTGCAAGTGTTTTTGCTGCGGTTTGTTTTTCACGAGGTGTAGAGATCGCATACCCATTGTTTTGGATATAAAATACAGCATTTGCATGGTAAGCACCAGCGAAATTGATTGCTTCGTAAAAATCACCTTGTGATGAACCGCCATCACCAGTATAAGTGAAGACAACATTTTTCTTGTTGCGTTTTTTCAAACCTAATGCAACACCGGCTGCTTGTACATATTGTGCACCGATGATGATTTGTGGTGGTAGAGCTTTCAATTCTTCCGGATAAGAATTACCTGCAGCATGTCCTCTAGACCATAAAAATGCTTGTGATAAAGGTAAGCCGTGTTTTACTAATTGAGGGACATCTCGATAACCTGGAAGAAGAACATCTTCTTTATCAAATGCATACGCACTGGCCAGCTGACTTGCCTCTTGTCCGGCAGTTGGTGCAAAAAAGCCTAGGCGTCCTTGGCGGTTCAGCGCTGTTGAACGTTGGTCTAATACACGAGACCATACCATATGAGTCATTAATTCAACGAGTTCATCATCGGATAAATCAGGTACTAAATCTTTGTTAACTACGTTTCCATCTTGATCAAGTGCTTGATATACTGGGAAATCTGCATTGACTTCATCTAGCAGTGCTTGGAAGTCGATCGGTGCTTTTTTGTTTGCCATTTGTCACACATTCCTCTCTCATCTATAAGAAAATCTCTTCATTCTGCGATTGAAACAGCGAATAAAACTGTATCACTATTTAACCGTCTTCATTAATAAATTATCATGGATTTATGAGAAATACAAGCTAAAAGCACAAATTTTCACGATGAAAGGAAATTATGCCAATCCGCATATTAACAGCATTAGTGAATATAATCACAATAAGGAAAGCGTTTTATATTTAGACTGTGTTTTTTATATTTTCTAATCAAACTTATAATGATCTGTTTCTATTTAGAAACGCTGGTGTTATACAGTTTTGCTGCAACTATTTATTTTCTTAAGACATCGTGAACGGTTGTACAAAAAGTGTTTTTTTCCCTAATACTTTGTCTCGTCTTCTTTTTAAGAAAAAAAAGAAACAGCCGGAAATTTAAATCCCAGCTGTTATATTCTTTAATCTTTTTACTTTGTGAAATTATTCTGTTAACCACTGTTCTAAAATTTTCATCTTTGAATAAAACAACGATATGTTGGCTTCATCTAGACGACTGTAATTGATTCTGATTCCATTTATATCTTGCCCAAAAAGTAGACTTGGTGCGATTCCTAGACCCATATCTACTACTTTTTCTGCTAGTTGGGGGTCCAGCTTTTTTCCATCCCAAGTGATCCAAGCATAATAACCACCTAAAATCGAATGAAGCTTGAAAAACGATTGAGACTCCGCCCAAATACTTATCAGTTGGCTTTTTTCTTTCAATTTTTTTCTTACATCCAACATTTTCAAATCAATTGCTTCATCAAATACATTAGCGGCCGTGATTTGTGTAAGGATGTTCATCGGAAACTCCATCATTTCTTGCGCTTTAGCGAGTTGCAAGATAAAGGTCTCTGGTCCGATCAACCAACCGATTTTCGTTGTTTTTCCTAAAATTCTAGATAACGAACCGACATATAATACATTATCCGGATCAATCGTCCGTATAGGAAGAACTTCATCTTGCTTTAGAAATGAAAGGTCCGTAAATACATCGTCTTCAATAATCGGAAGCCGATACTGCCGACACAATTCTACTAGCTGTTCTCGTCGCTTTTGACTCATCACTTTTCCTGTAGGGTTTTGAAAATTGGGGTTGATAAGCACTGCTTTCAATTTATTTTTATGGATCGATTCTTTCAGTTTTTCTAAGTCGATCCCTTCTTCATCCATCGGTATCCCAAATAAACGCGTTCCTGAAGCTTTGAAAAGAGGTAATCGGTAAAAAAAAGAAGGTGACTCTACAGCTATCCCCTCTCCAGCAGAAAGAATCGTTTGTAAGATCAAAAAGATTGCTTGCTGGCCACCACCAGTCACCAGAAGCTGGTTTAGGGAAAAGGTCAGTTCAAATTTACTTTCCAAATACCGTTTGATTTTGTTACGTAACGGAGTATAGCCTAAAAGATCCATTTCTTTTTCTTCCGCTAAGATTTCTTCAAGAGAATAAGAAGGAAACTCAAAATTCGGCAAAAGCTCATTTGGCATCTCACTCGCATATAAGTCAAGGAACAATGTTTTTTGGCTCTGCTTTGCTTCTTTTATTTTTTGCTCATACCAATCCGTCTGTTCATAGCGAGGTGAGATCATTTGTCGCCAATCGATTCTTGGAACGGCGAATTTCCCCCATTCAGTCTGATTGACGAACCAACCGCTACCACGTTTACTTGTTAATACGCCAAGCTCTCTAAGTTCTTCCAATGCATGAACAACGGTGGAACGATTTACACCAAAAAATTGCCCTAGTTTTCGTTCCGATTCAAGTTGATCTCCAGGATTGATTCTTCCACTTTCGATTTCTCTCATGATCTGTTCCATGATTTGACGATAAATCGGTCCTTGTTTTTTCTCTACCTTTTCCCACATAGTCCTCTCTTTTCTGTTGTCCATTCTTTCTATTGATTTTACCGAATTTACGAGAAAAAAGAAAAGCTTTTTTTGCAAAACATAAAAAACGGAAGGTTCTGTTATGAACCTTCCGCTGATATTTTGCTCATTATTTAGATCGTATCTCCGTTAAAAATCGAATTTTTCACGATGACATAATCAACTTTCCGAATGGCTTCCAGATCTCTTCCTCCAGCATACGAAATAGATGATTGAAGGTCTTGTTGCATTTCCACTAGTGTATCTTTCAAAGATCCTTTATGTTGGATCCAGATTTTCTTTCCTTCAACATTTCGTTTTTCACCTTTTTGGAATTCTGAAGCAGAACCAAAGTATTCTTTATATACAATTCCGTTTTCGACTTTTGTTTCGCCAGGAGATTCCTCGTGACCGGCAAACAATGAGCCAATCATAACCATTGTCGCTCCAAAACGGACAGATTTTGCAATATCGCCATGTGTTCTGATCCCACCGTCAGCGATGATCGGCTTGCGAGCTGCTTTCGCACACCATCTAAGAGCGGCCAGTTGCCAGCCTCCAGTTCCAAAGCCTGTCTTGATTTTTGTAATACATACTTTTCCTGGACCAATCCCTACTTTTGTTGCATCTGCGCCCGCATTTTCCAATTCACGGACGGCTTCCGGTGTACCAACATTACCGGCAATCACAAAAGTTTCAGGCAAATATTTTTTAATATGCTGAATCATATCAATAACTGAGTTAGCATGTCCATGTGCGATGTCGATAGTGATATAATCAGGATTTAGCGATTCTTCTGCCAACTTCTCTATAAAGGAATATTCCTCTTTCTTGACGCCAACACTGATCGAGGTAATCAATCCGCGCTTTTTCATTTTTTTGATAAACGGAATTCGAGCTGCTTCATCAAACCGATGCATGATATAGAAATAACCATTTTCCGCTAAGAATTCTGCAATCGTTTCATCAATAATCGTCTGCATGTTGGCAGGCACTACTGGCATTTTGAATGTATGTTTACCTAATGTGACCGTTGTATCACATTCAGAACGGCTATTTACGATACATTTATTAGGAATTAATTGAATATCTTCGTAATCAAATACTTTCATTACATTATCCTCCTGATGTTCACATCCAGCAAAACACGAACATTATTAATTTAATCAAGGCTTTTTTTAGCGCCCTATGTAATTTAACTCAATTAAGCGAAAAAATCAAGAGCAAAAAGAGAATTTATACGAATGGTAAAAAAACATACATTATTTTTAGTCTAAACAAACGAAGCAATGAATGTTCGCTTTTAGCGAAAAAAAGACTGTGACAAATGTCTTGTCACAGTCTTTTTTCTGAATAAACGGTGTTCTCCTACGCTGTCCGTTTTTTCTTGTTATACAAGTCTAATACAACGGCTAAAAGCAAGATCAACCCTTTGATTGCCTGCTGCCAATCTACCCCGACGCCTAAAATCGACATGCCATTGTTCAATACACCCATGACCAAGCCACCGACAATCGCACCCATGATTGTTCCAATGCCGCCGGAAGTCGAAGCACCACCAAAATATACTGCCGCCATTGCATCCAGTTCCATCGATGTACCTGCTTGAGGTGTTGCCGCATTCAATCGAGCAGCTAAAACTAATCCAGCTAAAGCTGCCATGACTCCCATGTTGACGAATACCCAGAACGTGATTCGCTTTGTTTTGATCCCTGATAGTTCAGCCGCTTTTCGATTTCCGCCCGTCGCATAAATCTGTCGACCTGCTACTGTTTTATTTGTCAAAAACCCATATGCTGTAACGATCAAACCAAGAATGATCAAAATAATCGGATACCCTTGATAAGAGGCAAAGATATAAGTTATTCCTAGTACAACGACTGCTGTAAATACCGCCTTTACCAAGAAAGCTGCTGGAGATTCCACTTCAAATAAATGATTTTTCCGACGATTTCTTGTTCGCCATTGTCCAACAACTAACACGATGGTGATGATCATTCCTAAAATCAATGTCAAGAAGTGAAGGCTGCTTCCTTCGCTTAAGTCTGGTAAATAACCCGTAGACATTTTTTGGAAAACAGCTGGAAAAGGTGCTAGAGATTGGCCTCCTAGAACAACTTGTGTCAGTCCACGAAACATCAGCAATCCTGCTAAAGTCACGATAAACGCCGGTATCCCAGCATAAGCTACCCAAAAACCTTGCCATGCGCCGATCAGCCCGCCTACTGCAAGACATGCGATGACTGTCACCCACGGGTTCATTTGGCGATTGACCATCATCATGCCCGCAATTGCACCAACAAACGCCATCACTGACCCTACCGACAAATCCACATGACCTAAGAGCACAACTAATAACATCCCTGCAGCTAATACTAATATATGACTATTTTGCAAAACAAGGTTAGTTATATTC
>SKEY01003484.1_pt1 | contig 14097 bp, 10 predicted proteins | sample 4843871 | NCBI WGS metagenome assembly SKEY01 (sample SAMN11008797, study PRJNA524170) | human gut metagenome | biome: Human fecal sample; material: Feces; isolation source: fecal sample from pouch patient p36 | host: Homo sapiens | place: Israel: Tel-Aviv | collected 2016-12-04 | reverse complement strand
GTATTAAACGATACCATTACCAATATTTTGATAACAATAGGCTGCAATGATAACATTGCAGCCTATACTTATCGCTTATAGCATATTATTTTGCGTAATCCACAACGCGAGTTTCACGAATAATTACGACCTTAATTTGGCCTGGATATTCGAGTTCAGACTCGATGCGTTTTACGATATTCCGAACAAGTAATGTAGACTCAGCTTCATCAATCTTATCCGGTTTTACTACAACGCGAATCTCACGACCTGCTTGAATAGCAAAGCATTTTTCAACGCCTTCGAAGGATTCAGCGATTTCTTCCAATTTAGATAAACGTTTTAAGTAGTTTTCTAATGTTTCTCGACGTGCTCCTGGACGAGCCGCAGAGATAGCATCAGCAGCTGCTACTAATACAGCTTCTACAGATTGGAACTCTTCATCACCATGATGAGCGCCAATGCAGTTAATTACTGCTGCGCTTTCACGATATTTACGAGCTACATCAACACCGATTTGAACATGAGAGCCCTCAAGTTCACGGTCCAATGCTTTACCAATATCATGAATTAAGCCACCTCGTTTAGCCAATGTTACATCACAGCCAAGTTCAGCTGCCATTAAACCTGCTAAATGAGATACTTCGATGGAATGTTTCAATACATTTTGACCGTAACTAGTACGATATTTCAAACGACCTAAAATCTTAACAATTTCAGGATGTAAGCCATGAACATCAGCTTCAAATGTTGCTTGTTCACCAGCTTCTTTAATAGTTTGGTCAACCTCTTTGCGAGCTTTACCAACCATTTCTTCAATACGAGCTGGATGGATACGACCATCTACAATCAATTTTTCTAAAGCAATACGAGCCACTTCACGACGAATTGGGTCGAAGCCAGAAAGAATAACTGCTTCTGGTGTGTCATCGATAATCAAGTCAATACCTGTTAATGTTTCGAGTGCGCGAATATTACGGCCCTCACGACCAATAATGCGGCCTTTCATTTCATCATTAGGCAATGCCACTACGGATACGGTAGTCTCCGCCACATGGTCAGCTGCGCAACGTTGGATTGCAGAGGAGATAATCTCTTTTGCTTTTTTCTCCGCATCATCCTTAGCTTGCTGCTCCATTTCCTTAACCATAATTGCCGTTTCATGACGAATTTCTTGTTCTACATTTGTTAACAAGATATTCTTAGCTTCTTCAAATGTCATGCCAGAAATACGTTCTAACTCTGCCATTTGTTTTTCATACAAAGCTTCAATTTTTTCACGGCTTTGGGCTAAGTCAGCTTCTTTGCGATGTAAAGCTTCCTCTTTGTGTTCAATATTGTCTAATTTTTTATCCAAAGATTCTTCTTTTTGAAGAATACGACGTTCCATACGTTGAAGTTCAGAACGGCGATCTTTATTTTCTCGTTCTACATCAGAACGGAGCTTATGAATTTCTTCTTTCGCTTCTAATAAAGCTTCTTTCTTTTTAGACTCAGCTGTGCGCTCACCATTTGCGATGATGCGTGCAGCCTCTTGTTCAGCTTGATTCAGTTTTCCTTCAGCAATATTTTTTCGTAAAAAATAGCCTACCCCTAGTCCAATCAGTACCATTACCACTGCAATTAGACTATACTCTAAAATCAGTCTCACCTCCTCTTAAATTCTCAAAATCGAGCTTTCATGCTCCTTTTTATGCCCTTCATGCATTAAATTATCATTTAGCCATATCATCATATAAATAAATAAGGCTATTATTAATTTTAGACTTGAAAGCCCTTTCTGTCAAGATTTTACAAGCCTGGTAAGGCCTCAGAAAAAGTACTATCTATTCATAAAAATCATTGCACACAACATGGATGGTACTCGTTGAAAACCCTCTATATTTGAGAAAATTAAAGACTTTTACACGAGGAGTGCAGTCCTCATTGAGAATGGAACCAAATTTTTTCTCCACTACACGATAAGCGGCTTTCACTTCATCATAATCAGAGATTTCCGAAGGCACAGTAAGACCTCTAAGTTTCATCTTTTGCTTAATCATGTAGGCGCCGTATTTTTGTTCTTTCATCAAATAGTTTAATACTTGTTCAGACAGGCGCTCATCATTGATATAATCATAGTCTCTAAGGCGTTCGAGGACCCTCTCAATGATTGGGTCCTCGATTTGTTTACGTCTCATTTTTTGTGTCAGTTCATAGGAACTAAGAAATCGTTGAGCTAGGAAGCGATACGCTTGATCCATAGCAGCTTGCATCGTTTCTTCACTCATGATTATACTTCTTCAGTTACTTCTTCACCGATTACATCGATTTCTTCAGTGCCAACCGCTAATGTATCGCGAATAATACGATCAATTTCTTCAGCGATTTGTGGATTATCGAGCAAGTATTGTTTAGCCGCCTCTTTACCTTGGCCCATACGTTCCCCATTATAGGAATACCATGCACCAGATTTATTGATGATTTCAATATTTGTGCCAATATCAATGAGAGTACCAGCTTTGGAGATACCTTCGCCATACATCAAATCAAACTCAGCAGTTTTGAATGGAGGTGCTACTTTGTTTTTAACAACTTTAACTTTAGTGCGAGCACCAACATTTTCATTATTGGCTTTAATGAGCTCACCTTTACGAACATCAAGTCGTACAGAGGAATAGAATTTCAATGCACGACCACCTGTTGTAGTTTCAGGATTACCAAACATTACGCCTACTTTTTCACGCAATTGGTTGATGAAGATAACAACAGTTTTAGACTTGCTGATGATACCAGTCAATTTACGCAATGCTTTACTCATCAAGCGAGCTTGTAAACCTACGTGAGCATCGCCCATTTCACCTTCGATTTCAGCTTTAGGAACTAAAGCGGCAACGGAGTCAACTACGACGATATCTACAGCGCCACTGCGAACAAGAGCTTCTGTAATTTCAAGAGCTTGCTCACCATTGTCTGGTTGAGAAATCAATAAGTTATTGATATCTACTCCCAAGTTACGAGCATATACTGGATCCATCGCATGCTCCGCATCAATAAATGCCGCAATGCCACCTTGTTTTTGCGCTTCTGCTACAGCATGAAGTGCTACTGTTGTTTTACCAGAGGATTCTGGGCCATAGATTTCAATAACACGACCACGAGGGAAACCACCTACACCAACAGCGATATCGATAGCAAGGGACCCAGAGGAGATAACCTCTACGTTCATGCGATCTGCTGCTTCACCAAGGCGCATAATAGCGCCTTTACCAAAGTCTTTTTCAATTTGTTTTAACGCGTTATCCAACGCTGCTTGTCTGCCATCTACAGCCATTATTTTATTTCCCCTTTTCTGTTATATAAGTATACACATAATATAGTGCTAGCTCTGCTGCACTTTGTCGAATATCTTCGCGATTACCAATTAAATTAGCCTTGTGAGCTACTGTCCCATGAGGTCCAGTTACACCGAACCACACAAGACCAACTGGCTTCTCAGGACTACCGCCGCCAGGACCAGCTATGCCAGTCGTAGAAACGGCATATGTTGTTTGACCAATAGTTCGTGCTCCCTCTGCCATAGCCTTAGCGACTTGCTCACTTACGGCACCATACGTATCGAGCATGTCTTGTGGTACCCCTAGCACACGATGTTTTATGTCGTTGCTATACGAAATAACGCCACCCATGTAGTATTCACTACTACCGCTGACATTAGTCAATAACTTACCAACTAATCCAGAAGTACAAGATTCAGCAGTACTAATCGTGCTCTGCTCTTCAAGTAATACATGACCTAGTGTTTCCTCCATAGAAACAGTCAAGTCACGTCCTACACGAGCTCCTAATCGTTCTCGAATAATAGCATCCCAAGGATTGAGAACCTCATGGGCAGCCTCTAAGGTGTCAGCCTTAGCGGTGATACGAACCTCTATATACCCCTTTTTAATGAGCAAGGCAATGGTTGGATTCGATTGGTTCTTAATGAGATCCATCAAGGTATTTTCTAAATCAATTTCACGAATATCGTATACCCCATAGCGATAGGAGGTAACAACACCTTGTAAACCAAATCGATTCATTAAATAAGGCACCACACTATCGTGGAACATCCCCTTCATCTCACCAGGAGGTCCTGGCAAAAGTATGTATGTAGTATCGCCATCTTCTACGACAACACCAGGCGCCACGCCTACCGGATTATGTAATACGTTTGCGCCTTCAGGCAACTCAGCTTCTCGACGACTTGCATCCGGCACAGTACGTTTTACACGGTCAAAGAATTTTTTAACCTCATCCATAGCCTCTTGATTAAATACAATAGGTCGTCCAATAGAATCGGCTAATACATTTCGTGTAATATCTCCTTGCGTTGGTCCTAATCCGCCAGTACTAATAACGATGTCCGCTCTAGTGCTAGCTAATTGAAAGACCTCTGCCATGCGCTTAGGATTATCGCCTACCACAGATTGATGAGCAATAGTATAGCCTAATTTATTTAATTCTTGTGCTAGCCAAGATACATTTGTATTCACTGTATCGCCTAGCAATAATTCTGAACCTGTAGAAATAAGTTCTACAATCATCAGATCACCTCCACAATCGAAAGAATCGAGCTGTGTTTTATTCTACAACCGTAGCTACTACATCGTAAGCAAAGCCTTGCTCTACCTGTACCTTAAGAATATCACCAGGTTGAACATCTTCACCGCAGTCCTCAATGTACATATTACCGTCTACATCAGGTGCTTGAGATTTCAAGCGGCCTTTAGCTAGTAATGTACCATTCTCGCCGTCCTCAATTTCTTCCACCATTGCATAGTCAACAGTACCTTCTAAATCGCGATTATTCTCTTCAGAAATAGCTGCTTGAATGGACATGAGAATATGATAACGTTCTTCTTTCACCTCTTCTGGCACTTGATCTTCACGGGCACCAGCTGGTGTACCTTCCTCTTGAGAGTAAGTAAATACGCCCATATTATCGAATTTTATTTCTTTTACAAAGTCACAAAGTTCTTCAAATTGTTCATCTGTTTCACCAGGAAAACCAACGATGATAGATGTGCGCAATGTAATATGGGTCGGTGCATTTCTAATCTTCTTAAGTAAACGTTCAATATCATTGCGATCATCACGACGATTCATTTGTTTTAAAATATCGTTATTCACATGTTGCAATGGAATATCTACATATTTACAAAGTTTTGGCTCATTAACGATAATATCTAACAATTCATCGGAGAAGAAAGTTGGATATAAGTATAACATGCGAATCCATTCGATACCTTCTACGGCAGTTAATTCCTTAAGCAATGTAGTCAACAATGGTTTACCATCATTTAGATCAATACCGTAACTAGTCGTATCTTGAGCGATAAGAACGACCTCTTTAACACCGGATGCAGCCAATCGTTCTACTTCGGCCTTAATAGACTCGATAGTACGACTGCGGAATGCACCACGCACCTTTGGAATAATACAGAAGGTACAACCATTGTTACAGCCCTCAGCAATTTTTACATATGCACTGTACCGAGGCGTTGTTTGAATACGCGGCATACGCTCATCATAAATATTTGTAATATTTTCCATGATACAACTGCGATTGCCATGTTCAATAGCATCAACGGCTACCATAATCTGGTCCCATGCACCTGTACCGATTAAAGCATCAATTTCAGGAATTTCTTGGAATAATTCATCTTGATATTGTTGGCTTAAGCAACCTGCTACAATAAGGCCTTTACATTTACCATCCTCTTTATATTGAGCCACCTCAAGAATAGTATTAATAGACTCGGCTTTTGCTTTCTCAATAAAGGTACAGGTATTTACAACGATAAGATCTGCTTCGCTTAGGTCCTCTGTAATCGTATAGCCATTATCTTTCAATAAGCCTAACATTACCTCTGTATCTACTAAGTTTTTAGCACAACCTAGGCTAACATACCCTAATTTCTTACCCATTCTATATCCTTTCATAACTAGTTTATTTCTCAATTTACTTCCTGTAATAGGATCTATATAACTGAGTTATTCCTTACGGAAACGCACTTGGCTAACCCAGTGATTTAGTAATAATTTTTTACCATCAATGGTGTAACCGCCATTTACAGGCCATAAAATTAGCTCATGTCCCAATGAGTCTTTTGGCTCATCCATTTCTGGATTTGTAAATATATAGGTGAAATTATTTTCAACCATATATTTTGCGGTCTTTGTAGATAACAACCAATTAATAAATTCGACGCTATCTGCTTTATGTTTTGAATTTTTTAATACAGCAGCGCCAGTTACATAATAAGATGTTCCATCTGTTGGGTATATAACCTTAATCGGATATCCATGACGAGTATATTGGGCCGCATCAGACAAATTACCAATGCCGATATTAGACTCTCCTAACGCAGTTAAGCGAACTGGAGTAGACAAGAACTTGGCATGTTGTATTATATGTGGCTTTAAGCTATATAAATAGTTCAGTGCCTCAGGCTCGCCTCTATATTCCACCATGTTATATAACAAATTAGCTGCATTTTGGGATGCTACAAAATCGGTCATCACAATAGACCAATCACCTTGTTTGCCCAATGTATCCCAGGTAGTAATATATTTACCTATCCCATTGTAGAAGGTGTCATTTTGAACAAATACAATAGGATCATACCAAAGACCTACCCAATACCCATTTATATCTTTTAGATTATCACGTACTTCGTCAATTCTTTCATTAACGATAGGTGCATATTTCCCTGCATTTGCCCCTACAACGAGATTATCTTCAGAGGTAAGTACCAGATCACCAGATGTATCAGCTACATTTGAAGCCGACCGTTGGGCCATTTGCTCTTCTGTAAGAGGCATAACTGTAACTTTTACATTTTTCTCCTCTTCATAACGATCGGCAAGCAATGTAGTTATATTGTTCGGCAAGTCTGTATAAACAGTAATCTCACCACGAACAGGTTCTTTTGCATGTTCTAACTGTTCTTGATGGTAAAAGTTTACGCCATAGGTTAACATTCCTATAACAAATAGGGCTAAAACGCCCGGAGCAATCCACCGTTTCATATATGCCTCCTATAAGACATAAAGTATTCCCAAACCAGAATAGACAAAGCTATTCTCCATTATTAACGACTACCACGTCCTCGATTACTATTAGATGGACGACTTTTGGTCATGCCATTACGAGAAGGTCTACCCTTACTACTTTTCTCACTAGACTGACGTCCGTTGCGACGATCATTATTCTTCCCACTATTACGAGAACCACTAGATTGACTAGTACGATTAGTCCGACCAATTGGGCGTGGTGGAATCAAACATTCAGGTCCAAAACCTATCAAGTCACGTCGATTAGCTTCAATGAGTGCCTCTTTTACAAGGTCATAATTTTCAATATTTTTATATTGCATTAAAGCCCGCTGCTTAGCTTTATCTCTACCTTTTTTTGCAACATATACAGGTTTTCCATCCAGTGGGTTAATGCCCGTATAGTACATACATGTCGATAAGCTTCCCGGCGTAGGAATAAAGTCTTGCACTTGTTCTGGATACATATGTTGATCACGTAAGAACTCGGCTAATTCAATAGCATCTTCCAAGGCACAACCTGGATGAGAGCTCATAAAATATGGTACTAAATATTGCTTCTTACCAAGCTTTTTATTGGCCTCCTCAAACCAAGATTTGAAGGTGAGGAACTCTTCCTTACCAGCTTTGCCCATCATATTGGTAACGCGTTTAGAAACATGTTCTGGCGCTACTTTTAATTGTCCACTTACATGAAATTCACAAAGCTCGCGGACAAAATCTTTATTGTTATCCGCTAGAACATAGTCATAACGCAAGCCAGAACGAACAAATACCTTTTTTACGCCTTTTAGCTTACGTAATTTACGGAGTAAAGCAATATAGTCATCATGGTTTGTATTTAGATTTTCACAAGGCTCTGGAGCCGCACAAGTACGACCTTTACAAGCACCATATACAGCTTGTTTGTCACAAGCTAAATGACGGAAGTTCGCCGTAGGGCCCCCAACATCATGAATATATCCTTTAAAGTTATCCATATTAATCATAGTTTGAGCTTCATCAAGTAAAGACTCATGACTACGATTTTGGATGATACGACCTTGATGATTTGTTATTGCACAGAATGAACAGCTACCAAAGCATCCCCGTTGACTTACAAGGCTAAACTGTACTTCGCTTAATGCTGGTACGCCACCCTTATCGTCATATTTAGGATGCCACTTGCGAGTATACGGCAAGTTATATACGCCATCCATTTCCTCCTGCGTAAGTGGCAATGCAGGTGTGTTTTGAACAAGATATCTATCGCCATGTTTTTGTACTACTATACGACCATAGAATGGATCTTGTTCATCATACTGCATACGGAATGCATCAGCAAAAGCCATCTTATCCGCTTTAATTTTCTCAAAAGATGGACACTCAACATAGTCTATAGTAGGGATTTCCTTGGCCATATAACAAATACCACGAATAGATGGCAAGGACTCTTTAAATCTACCTTGATCTAACGCATCAGCTAATTCTACAATTTGAAGTTCACCCATACCATAAATGAGTACATCCGCTTTTGAATCAACTAAAATAGAACGACGCACAGTATCTGACCAATAATCATAATGACCAAATCGGCGTAAGGACGCCTCTATGCCACCGATAATAAGAGGCACATCACTGTAAGCCTCTTTCATACGATTCGCATATACCAAGGTAGCTCGATCTGGGCGATGGCCCGCTTCACCACCTGGAGAATAGTCATCTTGTCGACGAATTTTCTTTGCCGCCGTAAATTTATTGAGCATTGAATCTAGATTCCCTGCCGTAACAAGGGATGCTAGTCGTGGTTTACCAAGTTTTTTGAAAGCCTCTACATCATTCCAATCTGGTTGATCTATAATACCTACACGATACCCTTTGGATTCTAAGTATCTGCCGATAACTGCAGGTGCAAAGGAAGGATGGTCCACATAGGCATCCCCACTAATGAGGACAAAATCTAATTCGGCCCAACCACGTTCCTTCATATCCGAAGGTTCTGTTACTAAAAATCTATCCATTAATTGAGTAAATGCCTTTCTTTCCTTTTATTAGAAAAGGAATAACCATAGTAAAAATAATGCCATACAGAATAAAATAATCCCTAAAATAATGCGTTCTTGTACGATAGAACGTTGACGTTTACGTTGACGCGTTTCTAAGGACATACGCTTTTTGGATATTTGGTATTCAACGAATTCACTTTGCACCAAATTTGGCGCCGCTTGTGCCTTCTGACGCGTCACAGAACGCAAAGAAAACGTATCTATATCACCTACTTGACTTTGGTAGGCTTTTACCAAGCGATCCCCATCAAGATCTAAATAATTACCGTAATTACGGATAAAGCCTTTGACGTAGACTTGACCAGGAATGATGTCATACTTACCATCTTCTATAGCTTCCAAATAGGTTGTTTTAATGTGCAGTACTTGCTCCACATCTTTAAAGGTTAAATTACGTCTTACTCGTTCACGTCGTAATTCTTCGCCTAATTCAGCCATTTTCGTTCCTCTCTTAATCTACATAATACTCATATCGTAATCATTTAATTATTGCTCATCATTGGAGTCTGAAAAATATCGCGCCTTAGCTTGCTCAGGGCTCATCAAAATTTCTCGAGCCTTACTGCCCATGCTCGGACCAACGATTTTAAGATCTTCCATTGTATCTACAAGGCGCGCTGCACGGGTATAACCGATGCGGAAGCGACGCTGTAACATAGATACAGAGGCTTGACCAGATTCCATAACAAGATTTACCGCACGCTCTAATAATTCATCGCGGTATACATCATTATCATCGGAACTTTCTTTTTCAGCTTCCTTTTCTGCCTCTTGCGTTACCGTATTATCATACTCTGGCTCGCGTTGAGCTTTCACAAATTCTACGAGTTTTTCTACCTCATCATCAGAGATAAATGCACCTTGTACACGAATTGGTTTATTAGCACCAATTGGAGCAAATAACATATCCCCTTTACCAAGCAATTTCTCGGCACCCGCCATATCGAGAATAGTGCGGGAGTCAATTTGAGAACCTACTGCAAAGGAAATACGGCTCGGCACATTGGCCTTAATAGAGCCTGTAATAACGTTGACAGAAGGACGTTGCGTAGCAAGTACCATGTGAATACCTGCAGCACGCGCCATTTGTGCTAAGCGACTAATAGATTCTTCAATATCATCAGGAGCAGTCATCATAAGGTCAGCTAACTCATCGATAATTAATACAATCAAAGGCATAGCCGCCTTAGGGTGTGCTTCGTTATAGCTCTTAATATCGCGTTTGCCAGATGCTGCAAAAGCTTTATAACGAGCCTCCATCTCACGAACAGCCCAACGCAATACAGCGGCTGCTTTTTTCATATCGGTTACAACTGGCGCCATCAAATGAGGAATGCCATTGTAGATAGACAATTCAACCATCTTAGGGTCGATTAATAAAAGCTTAACCTCTTCTGGTTTACGACTAAATAGAATACTTGAAATCAAAGTATTTACACATACAGATTTACCAGAACCAGTAGTACCTGCTACAAGCAGGTGAGGCATCTTCGCAAGGTCAGTAATAACAGGCTTACCTGCAATATCCTTGCCAAGACCTACCGGAATACCCCCACGAGCGTCCTTGAAGTCACTACAATCAAGAACATCACGCAAATGAACGGCCTCTGTCGTCTTATTAGGAACCTCGATACCGATGGCGGATTTACCAGGGATTGGAGCCTCCATACGAATATGTTGAGCCGCTAAGTTTAAGGCAATATCATCAGTTAAGTTGACGATACGGCTAACCTTTACACCAGGTGCAGGTTCAATTTCGTAGCGTGTAACAGTTGGACCTTGTGTAGCATTAACGACCTTAGCAGTAATACCAAAGTTACTCAATACATTTTCAAGCATCATTGCATTTTGCGCTACTTCTTCACCATTGCTTTGACTCCCCTTCCCTTTCGCCAAAATATCAAGGCTTGGGAAATGATAAGGTCTATCATAGGTACGATGAATTTGACCATCTTTAGATACTGCTACTTGTGCTGTATCTTCTGTAGTACTAATAGTAGATGGTACTTGTAAACTCATACCAGACATACCGGCACCAGCACTTACAGAACTTGCTGCAGCACCTGTTCCAGGTACAGCAGAAGCTATGGCAGCGTGATTAGTTTCCAATGGACCAATCGTTGTATTTTGATATGTAAACTTTGGTTGTTCCTCATGATTATTCTCTACTGATTCAGATTCATCTGTATATCCTTCGTCTGGAGTATATGTATAATCCTCATCTGGAGTATATACATAGTCATCACCTGTAGATCTACTAGCATCAGAAAATTGATCAAAATCATCTGCATCATAAGACTTCGCATCACCAGCATCTTCAGAAACATTCGCCAATTGTTCCGCTGCACGGTTGCGCGCTTCTATTTCAGCCAATTCTTTCCAAGATGTAGGAGCCTTTGGAGATTCTACAGTCGTCACTGTATCCACCATAGGTTCATTATCTATAACCGCACTCGTTTCAAAGTTATCTCGATCGGTAGTGATACCTCGTTTTTCAAGTGTATCTAACGCTTGATCTGCAGCATCAGCAAAGCGTGTATCCTTTTCCCTGTTATACGCTTTCCGTTGTTCTGCAGCTTCTTTACGTTGTTCATTCCAATCTTCAAAGACCTCTTTAGCTACAGCGACCTTCTCAGCAGCCACTTCTTTAGCTACATCTAAACCTACTTGTGTTTTATCTGCTGCCTTTTGCAAGCCACTTCGCAAAGATAAACGAGTGATTAGAATACCAAAGGCTAATAATAAGAATACATCTAAAATGATAGCCCCTAGCTCACCTAATAGAGTACGAAGGAATGTAGCGATAGCACCACCTACTACACCACCTTGGTCAGCCAATTGTGTTGTGATTAATTCCTGCCCCTCAGGAACGCGCCACAATGGAACAAGGGCTAGCAAGAATAGGAAGAACAAAGTCATTACAACACCCCGTTTAGTAACGGAAATAAATGTTCCTTTATACAATAATCGCCAGCCGATCCAGAACACACCAAGGCAAGGAATAATACCACCTAGGCCAAAACCATAACGGAATATACCTGTTAAAATCTGTCCTACAAGACCGAGTTCAAACCCAAAGAATCCGAGCAAGGAAATAACTGCAAAGGCAATTACAATTAAGCCTTTAACTTCGCTGCGCAAGGAAAACCCTTGAGACTTAGTTTGCTGTTTTGTACTTGTTCGCTTTCGTCGTGTATTGCGTTTTTTGGTGGAAGTTTTTTCTTCTGCCATAAATCTATACAAACCCCTTACTTATATAACACTACTGTAAATTAACTTATCATTATATTATAGCATATATCGAAGTATTTAGTTAGCTTTTACACCGTTTCTCCCAGTCACAAAGTAACTGTTCTTCCTTGCCTCTTTTAATACCATTGTAGTACGAAGCATCCATAAGAGGTGTTGGTAGATATTGCTGTTTTACATAGCCATTTGGATAGTTGTGGGCATACTTATAAGTGATCCCATGACCTAGCTTGCTAGCCCCACTATAATGACTATCTTTTAAATGATCTGGCACCTGTCCACAATCCTTGTGGCGCACATCGGCAATTGCTGCATCGATAGCCAAATAAGCAGAATTACTTTTCGGTGCTAATGCTACATAACAAGCCGCCTCAGACAATATGATGCGAGCCTCTGGAAATCCTACCATGTGAGCTGCTTGAGCCGCTGCATTGGCTAGAATTAAAGCTTGCGGATCTGCAAGGCCTACATCCTCAGCTGCACATATTACGATACGACGAGCAATAAAATTAGGATCCTCACCCGCTTCAATCATACGTGCCAAATAATGCACCGTCGCTTGTACATCAGAGCCGCGCATACTTTTAATAAAAGCAGAGATTGTATCGTAGTGGCTGTCACCTTTTTTATCATATGTGTAAATTCGACGTCCCACAACTTTTTCAAGAACCTCTATGGTTATAGTCCCTTCATCCGGTACCATAGCTGCAGCCTGTTCTAAAATATTCAAAGCCATACGACCGTCGCCATTAACAAAAATTCCTACATCCTCTAGCACTTCATCGGTTACTTGTAAACGGCGTTTACCAAGACCTACCTCTTCATCTGTAATAGCACGACGCAAAATTTGACCAATCGCCTTTGGCGTCAAAGCCTCCAATGTTATGAGTCGCAAACGGGATAAAAGCGGTCTATTAACCTCAAAAAACGGATTTTCTGTGGTGGCACCAATAAGGATAATCGTACCATCTTCTACACAAGGTAATAACACATCTTGTTGGCTTTTATTGAAACGGTGGATTTCATCAAGGAATAATATAGTTCTTTGTTGTAATGACCGTACGCGCTTACGAGCATCCTCTATGATGTTACGCAACTCACCTATACCAGCATTGGTAGCATTTAAATTTACAAAATGACTATTACTTACCTTAGCAATGATACCTGCTAGTGTAGTTTTCCCCGTTCCACAAGGCCCATAAAAAAGCATAGATGGTATGGTATCCTTCTCTACCATAGCACGTAAGAAGGTCCCCTTCCCTACGGCCTTCTCTTGACCGTATAAATGATCCAACTTGGTAGGACGCATACGCACAGGAAGTGGCTCATATCCATTTGTAGGCTCTAAATCAAACAAACTATCCATTCTATCACCTCAAATCATTGTATCTAAACTATTAATATCCATATTTGTAAACCATTGATGTTCTCATTATATGCCATTTTTACACGCAAAAAAGCCCCACCATGCCGTAATGTACCGCGTTTTGATCCTGCTTAGGGCAGGTGGGTGTCCTCCTCATCCTGCAGTTGTCCCATAAGGGCGTAACGTTCAGACGAGAGTTCGGACTCCCGAAGTAAATGTGTTGGCTCAAAACTGCGATATCACACGCACATGGCAGGGATATCTTATACATAAATAGTATCAGAAAGATTGGTAATAAACAAGTCTTGACATTTGAATTTTAATCAATTCTTGCCTATGTTTTTACACCAAAGATTGCTCTTCTTCCTCGATATCTGGTTT
>SKEY01003476.1_pt1 | contig 14132 bp, 11 predicted proteins | sample 4843871 | NCBI WGS metagenome assembly SKEY01 (sample SAMN11008797, study PRJNA524170) | human gut metagenome | biome: Human fecal sample; material: Feces; isolation source: fecal sample from pouch patient p36 | host: Homo sapiens | place: Israel: Tel-Aviv | collected 2016-12-04 | reverse complement strand
ATCAGTAGTAGTGGGGATAAAACAATAATCCCCACTAATGACAGAATAAAATCGATGATTCGTTTAAAAAAATTAGTATACATACCTTTATTCCTCACTTGATTGATTAGCAAATAGTACCAACTCTTTTGCTAATTCTGTATAGTCTTCTGGCAACTCGTCCAGTTTTTTCATTACTTCATCATAGGTAAATCCATTGACATTTCCTACGAAGATTTTTTCATGAACTTGTTCTTTCGAGCGTTCTTTATCGACTAGTAACTCTTCGTAAAGTTTCTCGCCTGGTCTGATACCACTTTCTACTATTTGGATTTCATTTTCACTATACCCACTCAACTTGATAACTTTTTTAGCTAAATCAACTATCTTCACTGGTTCTCCCATGTCTAAGATAAAGATTTCGCCACCTTTTGCTAAAGCACCTGATTGAATAACCAAACGGCTCGCTTCTGGTATGGTCATGAAGTAGCGTGTCATACGAAAATCTGTCACAGTTACTGGTCCGCCTTTTGCGACTTGTTCTTTAAAGAGTGGGACCACACTTCCTCGACTGCCTAATACATTACCAAAACGAACGGCAGAGAATTTTGTTTTTCCTTTGCCATTTAGACCGGTCACAATCATCTCAGCAATGCGTTTAGTTGACCCCATCACATTTGGTGGTTTGACTGCTTTATCTGTTGATACCATAACAAAGCTATCAACATCATTAGCTAAAGCAGCTTCAGCCACGTTTTTTGTACCATAAATATTATTTTTTAACGCTTCTGATGGGTTGCACTCCATCAAAGGGACATGCTTATGAGCGGCAGCATGATAGACTATCGACGGTTTGTGTTCATGCATCACATCAAACACTCGTTTAGCATCTCTTACGTCCGCTATGGATGGCACTATTTCAGTAATTTTATCCGCATACGTTTGTCGTAATTCTTTTTCTATTAAATAAATCGAGTTTTCACCATGACCAAGTAGTACGAGTTTTTTTGGCGAAAAAGCCATGACTTGTCGGCAGATTTCTGATCCAATCGAGCCACCTGCCCCTGTGACAAGGATGGTTTCATTGGCTAGTTGTGTTTTGATGGCATCCATATCAAGTTTGACTTCAGCACGTCCGAGTAAATCAACAACATCAATCTCGCGAAGTTTTGTGACGGCAACCTCACCCATCGCCAACTCTTCAATTGACGGAATCGAGTTGATGGTCACATCCAAGTCGCGTGTCACATCGAGTAAATGCTCATACTGACTAGCAGTCATTGATGGAATCGCTACCGTCAAGACATTAACCTTATATTCTTTTACTAAAATTGGTAAATCATCAATTGCCCCAACGACTTTTAAACCAGATAGGTAAGTATTTTTTTTATTAATATCATCATCTATAAACCCTTTAAAGTTCAATCCTAACTGTCCGGATTTATACTTCACGGTATTGTAAAGTAGCTCGCCACCGTCTCCCGCACCAATAATAAAGGCATTGTCACACGTTTTGTTTCCTTTATTATTGTACATATGTAAGCAATCAATAATCCAGCGCCATACAATACGAGAACTAATAATTATCAATAAAACCATAAAGTACGACAATAGTAATTGTAAGTGGACAGTATCTAAAGAAGTATAAAATCCCAACATAATATACTCTAATGCACTTGATGCACTGACCGCAAAAAATATCGAGACGAGAGCATTTATACTCGTATACCTAGTTAACCTATTAAACACTTTAAAAAACATACCAAATACTAAATACAATGCAACTTGTAGCCCTATCACTTTTGGCGAGATAGGGTCATTTAAATCATATACGAAATTAGTATATATATTAACTAATATATTAGTTAATATGATGATACTAGTGTCTACACCGATTAATATAAACATCTTTACTTTACGACTCACAACAAAACCCACCTAACTTTTTTAAGAGAATACCCAATGTTTTTTACTATAATGAACGGGTTCTACTTTTACTTTTTCACCATTGACAATGTCTTTTGTGATTTGTTCAAAAGCATTCCTTTTTTCTTTTCCAAACTCTTTTTCTAATAACTCGTATGCTTGCTTGGTATAAAACCCTCGAGACGATACATTGTGTGCATCTGACGAGAGCATATGTGCTTGATTGTTCTTAATCATTTGTTTTGTGACACGCTGAATTTTTTTTCCAAATTGGCCGATATAACTGCCATTAGTTATCTGTGTGAGACATCCCATCTCAATGAACGGATCCAAACGTTTAGGCTGCTCTAAAAACATATTATTTCGCTCTGGATGAACGATGATTGGCTGATGACCATTGCGACAAAGCTCTGATAACACGTCATGCGAATACTCTGGCACTGTAGAAAACGGGAATTCTATCAATAGATAGGTGTCGTTTAAATCTGCAAATAATAATTCACCATTTAACATTCGTCGAGATAAGTCCTCAGAAATACGTATTTCTTGTCCTTCAAATAGTGTCAGTGGGATCTTTTGTTCGTCAAGCACTGTCTGTAAATTGGCGACGGATGAAATGATATCATTTTTTTTGTTTAAGTACTTTCCATTATTATAGTGAGGCGTACAAAGTATATGAGAAATACCTTCTGACACTGCTGCTCTTGCCATAAATAATGAATCTTCTATTGTCTGAGCGCCGTCATCTATTCCTGGTAATATATGACAATGTAAATCAACAAACACTGTACGTTTCCTCCTCTTTAAGTATAATAATAGTCTGTGTAACTTGAATCATTTTCAGAAAAATAAATGCAACCCATAATGTTAGCGTCTACTTTTTCTAGTAATTCAATAGTTCGTTTAAGTTGCTTTTTATCAGTGACATTATTTCTAACAACGATTGCGACACCATCTAATTCCCCAGCAACTAACTGGACATCTGTAACCGTTGAAGCTGGTGGCATATCAAAAACGACAAAATCATACAGATTTTCTAATACGTTAATGAGTTTTTTCATTCTCGCACTTGCCAAAAGTTCAGACGGATTCGGTGCTTTAACACCACTTGTTATGACATCTAAATAAGGGATATTACTTTCTTGAACAATTTCTCCTACTGATAGTTGTTTCACACTTAATATATTGCTTAACCCCATTGTATTATTTAACTCAAACGTCATATGAGCGGTTGGACGTCGCATATCCGCATCAACTAATAATGTTTTCATTCCTAATTTAGCAAACATGACAGCTAAATTGGCAGCTGTTGTTGATTTACCTTCACTTGGTGCTGCCGATGTTATAGCTATACTTTTTGTACGAACATCAAAATTTGCATGCATAATATTCGTACGAATGGTTCTAAATTGTTCCGAAATTGGTGAATTAGGTTCTATGACTGTAAAAAGCGTCGATGGTTTTGACGCTTCTAATTTACTATGTTTTGTTTTGTTCTTTTTTTTTACTTGTTGGCTTCGTTTACTCATGTCAGTCTCCTTATTATCTTTCCTCGAGTTGTTCCGTCATTCTCAAATCTAAATCTAAACCGTCAATTTCTGTGTGTAATGAATTTTCATATACATTACTGACATCAAGAAATAGGTCTTCATTGACTAATGCGTTTTTTTGTAATTTTCTAATTTCAGACATCTCACGTTCAGCAACAAGTGGTAATACGCCTAAAATTGGTAATCCTAGTGTGTCGGTTACGAATTCTTCTGAGCGAACAGTTCGATTAAGTAATTCACCTAAAAGTGCAAACATCACTCCAACGATTAACCCTAATACTGCTCCAATCGCAATGTTAACCTTTTTATTTGGTGATACTGCTTTATTATTTGGCGTTGCTTTTGATGCTACCGATATTTTACTTGTCTCGGTCATTTTGACTGCTTCTTCTTGGAAGACTTCTGAAACTGTGTTGGCAACTGCAGCTGATTCAGTTGGATCGTTAGTCACAGCTTTAATAGAAAATAACTGTGAGTTTTGATTTTGCTCGACTGATACAGCACTTGTTAAATAATCTTCTGTAATATTTGCCATGCCAGATTTTTCTAGCTTATCTTTAGCTTTTTCTATGACACTTGGACTTTTTATTAAATCTTTATAAGTATTAATTAACAACAGATTTGAATTAATTTTATCTGTATTAATATTAGCATCTGCATTCTTTGTTTGTACGATTAATTGTGTTTCCGAACTATATTTAGGTGTCATGAGAAATAACGTGATTGCTGTTGAAGTTATTATCCCTAATATCATCATGCTTACAATCAACGCCCACTTTTTCTTCAAAAGTTGAAATATCTCATCTAAACTAACTGTCTCTTCCATTATTTCCTCCATAATAACTATTTTTTATTTTCTATTTATACCTAACTAATAATATATCATAACCTAATTTACATTAAAAGTTGATTTTTTATATCATTATCCTATCATAAAAATCCAACATTGCTTTTTTATTATACTGGACTGGATTAAAAGTTTTAAAATTTTTCTTCTTTTTAAGTGTAGCTTCTATCGCTTGGAAAACCCCTGTTGCATCATTTGTTTTTGCTAACATTCCGTATTTACCACCATCTAACACGTTGCGACACGCTGGTATATCTGTCGATACTACTTTCATTTTTAAAGTCAGCGCTTCAAGTAATACGAGTGATTGTCCCTCATATGAAGACGTTAAAATAAATATATCACAATATGACATAAATATGTATGGTTTATTTAATTGACCTACCATCGTTATGTCATTTTCAAGTGACAGTTCTTTGATTTTTTTCTCTAAATTTCCTCTCTCAGGTCCATCACCAATAATATATAAATGACCTTTTTGGTAAGTTTCTCTGTAAAGATGAAAAGCCTCTATCAGTAAAGACTGATTTTTTTCTTGAGATAATCTTCCCACTGTGACAAAAGTTGGTTCATTTGATTTAGGGTAATCAAAAAAGATGCCATCTTTATTCAAGACACCTTTCGTAAAATCAAAGGCTACCATCTCTTTTTTTACCCACACACGTTTGTTTTGGAGTAAGACTTGATAGTATTCTTGTCCGTCATTTCTCACGATGGATTTTGTCACGGTAATTTCTTTAGGTACTTTAGATAGTAGTCCCTTTTCACCGAGGACATCCTCAATAGAGGCGTAGATTACCGCTTTTGATTGGGTAAAGATCGCAGAAAATTGTGCATCTTTAACTTCTAATACAAATCTCTCATCAAGTTTTTCAACTGTTAATTCAGAATCTTTGACAAAATAATGTTTGCCATCATCTAAAAGAATAGTCATCCAATGTGTGCTCGTATTTTTTGAAATCAACACAACTTTTACTCCAACTGGTAGAGCTATTTTGATTGCTTCTTCACTCGCTCTATCAGATACCATCATCGGTGCTGTCACTTTTACGAGCTCGTTGATTGGATGGTTGGCAGCTTTTTCCGTCAGTTTAGCAAGTTGTTTGCGATTAGATGATGAGAACAGCTTGTTTAGCATTTTTTTAGCTACTTGATGTTTAAATACTGCCACTGAACTCATCTCACGCAAGACGTTTGGTGTTACCCAGCCTAAATCTTCTGATCCATTGGACACTAAAAAGCTCGTTCCTGTATTCGTGATAACTTTTTTCGTCACCAACACATATAATTCATCAAAGCTAGCTAGAGAACATATTGGTTTAGAATGATCCAACCCAATAGGTGCTGTAAAGAGCTGTGAGTGTTTACCTACTACCAATTTTGATAAATCATAGACATCTGTCTCTGATTGGATACTGTCTGGCATAATATCAATGTGTGCTGCATTTATCCAACCAATATAGCAATCTGACTGACTGATTTTCAAATACGTCTCTTCTTGATAACTAAACTCTCCTAAAACAGTCACTGAACTATCAAGTAATGATTTTGTCGTTGCTTTTGCATAACGACTATCTGGTCTAGTGTCATAGATTGTGACGTCTTCTTCACCTGTGAGCTGACCTTCTCTAAACAAACGTGTCGTGTAATCAACTTTCTGCTTAGGTACATCTTGTTCTTTTGATAGGATGTCAGTAATATTTAACAAGTTTTCTGAGTAAACAAATTTGGATGCATCAGCATATTGAGATAAGTTTTCTTTATTAATGTCACTAATCACACTGGATACTGACACTAATTTATCGTAAAAATCATACACACTGATGATTCCTTGAACATTCATTTTGTGGATTTTTTTGCCATTTACTTCGCGATCCATATCAGCAAGCATGTCACTGTGTAAGTAACACACTTTCTTTTCTGAGGTGGTACCTAGAATCGTTTTAGTCCAATACAAACTATAACCACTAAAATCAATACTCACATCAAAAGCAGTTTTTCCAAGTAGTCTTCTTGCATCTCTTTGATAGATATTAAGTGGAAACTTTTCTTTTTTAGATTGGTTGACTCCTTTTATGTGATAGTACAAATCTTGATAGCTTTCACTAAAGGTATAAATCGGCTCCCCAAAGTTAAATAAGATAGATGCTTCTTTGGGAATACGGTGAATCGAATCAATTTGTTCGAGTGATTTTGGATTATCTAAAAGACACGTTACAGCATATTTTTCATAGTCTATATTAGATAGTAGATTTAGGAAACTACTGGTAATCCCATTTTTTCTTAACCCACCAGGATAAATGAGCAGTGTCTCTTTGTCTTCTGATTGTCTGACTTCTTTTATTTTCTCAGGAAGTGGCTGATTGAAAAAGAGATAGTCGACATATCGCTGTGTGACCTGTCCATCTTCATATGGTACATATAATCGTTTAAACCGCTCATAGTTCCAGCGTGTTTCCTCCATTTTTTTCGGCAATTCTTTTAAAATAGTCATCAACTCATCAAGATTAAATGCCACAGGCCCTGGCAACTCATCGTAATCGAAGTATTTCCCACGTTCGTGACTATATAAATCATCATCCCAACAATAGAAGACAATTGGTTTATCAGTCACTAGGTAATCAAAAAAGATACTAGAATAATCAGTCACCAAACAATCCACGCATGCAAGTAAAGCATTGGTATCAATCCCATCAGGAATCAGATACGGTAAGATGCTTTCTTCTTTTTTGGCTTTGTCATAAATAAAAGGATGAACTTTGATTAAGATATTGTATGTGTCACCAAATGTTTCTCTTAAAACAGATGTCTCACTGATGATTTGGCGAAGTTCTTGTTCTGTATAAGCCACTTCACCACTTTTACACGTTGGCGTGTATAACAGGATTTTTTTACTCAAATCAAGTGCCACACCTCGCTCATGAAGTGTACGAATGATTGTATCGTGATTGTTATTAAAGGTTGCGTCCATACGAGGGTAGCCACCTTCTAAAATGACTCCTTGATAATTATGTCGCAAACGATAACTATCTAAAAACATATTGGTGGTATGTTCATTTGGACTGATTAACACGTCAGCCATAAAAAAGTTACGAACCACATTGCGTGCACCATTTGGATTACCTGGAATGTCAAATCCCATTGTTTTAAGTGGTGTCCCGTGCCACGTATTAATATATGTTTGCTCATCTTTAATCGTAACAAACGATTGAAAGGTCGCATTGTTTATCAAATACTCTGCTTTTGCTAGCCATTTCAAATACTCTTCTGAGTTTCGCTCGACAAATAAGACATTACTAAGGTCTTTAAACCGCGTTATAAAATAAGTCATCTCGTCAGATGACTGAATACTCCATATATGTGTATACTTTTTCTCTATATCTTGTTTTAATAAGTAATTAAAAATAGCAAACGGTGAATCCGTCAGAGATTTACCATCTCGACTTTCATAAAGGATGGTATCTTGTTGCACGGGTTCATTTATATAAAAACGTGTATAAGTCTCAACACGTTTTCCGGTTGGTGACAGTTTAGTTTTTACAAACGGTTGAGCTAGTCTTTTGACTGGAGATAGTATACTCATCGTGTTTCACTCATTTCTTTTTTTATTATCTCTGCGACTGCTTGTGCTGACTTACCAGTTTCATGGTCACAAAATGTTTGTTTAAACTCTTCGTATTGTTTATCCACCACAATATCATCTAGTTGCTTTAATTGCTCGATTAAGGCATCAGGTTCTTTAATAATCGGTCCTGGCAACAATGATTGAATTGGCAGATAAAAACCACGAATGTCTTCTTCATATTGGGTTGAATCTGGCATAAAGAACAGCATTGCTCTGTTGGTTAAACTAAAATCAAATAGACACGAGGAATAATCTGTAATCAACACATCACTGATTAGTAGCAAATCGCTCATATCATACCCGGTTGAAACATCAATGACTTGATCAGTTGGCCAACTTGAAAAATCAAGTGTTTGTGCCACTAAATAGTGCATTCGGACTAACAATACCATCTCATCACTGAACTGTTTCAAAAAATTTGTATAAGGAAAATCGATATTAAATTCATAGCCCTCTGATGTCTTGTTATCTGTCTCACGCCAAGTAGGTGCATACAAAACTATTTTCTTATCTGGTGAAATGCCTAGTATAGCTCTTAAATCATCAGCCTTATCATTATTTTGTTTCAGATTAACTAATTGGTCATTTCTTGCAAATCCTTTTTCGATGATTTTTCCAGAATAGCCAAATGCTTGTTTAAAATGTGTGGTAGTGTATCGACTTGACGTGGTTAAATAATCCCATCTCTTGCTTTCTGCTAAAAATTCTTTGTCATAACTTTCTTTGGTGTAACCAGGTATATTGACCTCTTCTATATCTGTACCAATTCGTTTTAGTGGGGTTCCGTGCCATGTTTGGATATAAGTTGTCTTTTTTGATTTTGTTAACCATAATGGTGTTCTCGTATTAATCACCCAGAATTTAGCTCTGGGCATCATAAAAAACCAGTGTAAAGAAAAACGTCGAACAAGAGGGACCTTTTTTTCTTTAAAGGTCTCCTCATATCCAGCTGTTACTCCCCACACTAGTTCAAGTGTTGTATTTTCTTCTTTTAGATAATCGTAAATTGCTTTAGGATTATCACTAAACTGCTTACCATGAAAGCTTTCAAAGTAGACAATATTTTTTTTCGGCAAATGGCCTAGCATACTAAACCAGATTGAAATCAATTTTTCTATCAATTTTTTCATGGTAATCTCCCTTTTAGATAAAGTCCATAAAGCGTGCTCTAAATTTCATGTGAATGTGTGATCCTAAAATCAATAAGACGCCAACAATTAACCAGAAAAAGACAGTTTGTACGCCTTTTTCCCAGAACCAGTGACCGTAAAGCAACGAATCTCTAAACCCATCTATAATATAGTAGATAGGATTCAATTCAAGTAGACGTGTTACCCAAGCATGTTTCGTTCCTGCAAAAATACGTTGGAATTCCCAAATAGGTCCTGATAGATAGAATAATAAACGTAAAATCGATTGAAGCATGATGTGGTAATCTCGCACCAACACTGAAATAGTTGAATTCAATATGCCAAAAGCAAACAGAAAGGCAAACATACAGAATAGATAATAAAAATACTGTAACCAATAGATATTAGGATAAATTCCAACGGTAAACATGGACACAAATAAAATGAACATCATCCATCGATAACTTTTAAAGTTACTTGCCATATTAACAGTCGGTAAAATACTGACTGGGAACTTCATTTTCGATACCATTCCAATTTGTTTGTAGATACTATTTGATTCTCCTAATATTGAACTATTAATAAAGAACCACGCAATAATCCCTACAAGCATCCAAATAATATACGGCACACCATCTATGTCTTTTCTCTTCATTCCCAAACCAAAGACTAAATAATAAATCCCAATCTGAATTGCTGGATTTAATACTTGCCACAACAGGCCCAGATAGTGACTTTGATAAGTGGCTTTTTCTTCATATTTCGAAATACGACGAATAATCCCAAAATTTTTAAATTGTTCCGTAATTACGTTCTTTACGTCATTCACGTTTTAGCTCTCCTTACTGTTTACTTTGTTTTAAATGCCACACTAATCCTTTTGTGACAAACAAAGGTACTTGAAAAATACGGTTAAAGCGTTTCGGGTTACTTACCGAGCGATATAACCACTCTAAATTTGTTTTGATAAATACTTCAGGAGCTCGTTTCACTTCACCACTATACACATCAAAACTTCCTCCAACTGTTTGAAAGATAGTTGGATTGAGTTGTGGCATGTAGCGTTGTAACCACTCCTCTTGTTTAGGTGATCCTAATGCAACAAACAACACATCGGCATGATGTTGATTAATTATATCAATAATTTCACCACTGCTTTTTTTGTCATAGCCATCTAACCATCCACTCACTCGAATGTTTGAGTAGTCTTTTTGTATGTTACGTGCGGCTTGTGCGACCACTTTTGGTTTTGCTCCATATAAAAAGATTGATTTTTTATTTTCATGACAAAATTCTAACACACTTGCCATTACGTCAATCCCTGCAACCCGTTCTTTGATACGTCCGTTTGTCCATTGCGACATTTTGACAATACCAATGCCATCAGCAAAGCGATGAGTCGCATGCTCAATAAATGATTTGACACACTTATTTTTTTCAGATATTAAAATGATTTGCGGGTTGATACTTGCAAGCACCATTTTTTGATGATGGTCAAAATACCAGGATAAATCTTGTTTAATATCTGTCATGGTCAAATAGTCAACAGGCGTATTTAAAATATATTCTACCTTTTTAGTCATTTTTCTCCATCCAATACTTCTTTGATTTCATCTAATACTCTGTTTGTTGCTTGTCCGTCGTTATATGTATTCCATAATGCATTAAACTGCTTATTTCCCTCAAGCATCGGGTAATTAGTTAGTTGTTTAATGACGTCGTCTGTTGTATGCGTCACAGGTTGCGGAAAATCGGCTTCAATATTTGGTTGAATACCAGTGACTTGACGATACTTCGTTTCATCCGGCCAATACATGATTAGCTGACCAGTCGGATTGGCTAGAGTAAAATCAAACGCCACAGAAGAATAATCGGTAATCAAAACATCCGCTTGCATGATATACTCATCAGCCGATTCGTGTGACGATATCCAGTCGACATTTGTTTGATTAATATGTTCTAACTCAACGTGGGGATGTAGCTTCACTTGAAGCAATCCCTCATTTTTTAAGCTATCAGCTACTTTTTTGATATCTAATAACCATGTTTCAACAGGTTCATTTTCACGGTAAGTGGGTAAATATAGAACACGTCTTTTGTTACTGTTTTGTTTAACTATTCTTTGACATAATCTATCTGTTCTTGGAAAGCCAGTAAAAAGTATTTGTTCTTTAGAAAAGCCGTAACTTCTTCTAAATACATCGGCCATTTTTTTTGACGCAACAAAGACATAATCAAAGGACTCATACACTCGTATAAAACGATTTTTATCTTTTTCAGAGCGTTTAGCAGCTGACTTATCTTCTAAGCCAAATTGTTTGATTGCTCCAGTCGCATGCCAAAGTTGGTAAACTGTTTGATTTTGTTTAAAGGTAATATCTCCTAAAAACGCAAAATAATTATCAGCTATTATCACCTGACTTTGACAAAGACAATTAATTCCTTTGATGAAACCACTAACTGTGTCTAGATTGATACACTCAATCCCAAAACTTTCAAGTTGTTTCACTTCTTCTAAGCAATTTTTTTTATATAAAACAATCACTTGTTGCTCGTATGATACAGCTTCAATCAGACCTTGATTATTATTAGGAAAACTCATCAAGTAACAGACTCTTTTAATTACTGGTTTCAATTTATTTTTTTTAGATAATCGTCTAACGACAACACTATATAGCTCTTTTAAGTAACTAACCAATATATGTGTCATACAATTTATCCATAGAGGTTTTGTCTATCACTGTTTGTTCGATTTTCTGTGTGGTATCTTTGGCAAAGTAAGACTTAAACGATCTTCCTCTAACGTGTAACGTACCAAATACTACTAACGCGGCAATCATTGCGAGTAAAACAACTTTAGTTAGCGTTGACATCGTTCCAATGGCCGGACCTCTTAAGACAGATTTACCGTGTCCTCTTTCAACGGCTATTTCTTTTAATTCATTAACATTAAAGTTTTTTTGCTTTTCTTTGTAGCCATTTTGATACTCTTTTTTCTCTTTTTCTGATAAGGCTCTAAACCATTTAATAAAGTCATTGTAGTTGGCAACGACTTCTTCTGTGTCACCATATTCACGTAATTCACCGTAATGAATCCATGCCACTTTATCACATAGTTTTTTTACTTGGTTAAGAGAGTGTGATACAAAGAAAATTGTTTTTCCTTCTTTTTTAAATTGTAAAATACGATCCACACATTTTTGATAGAACGTATCGTCCCCTACTGATAACGCCTCGTCAATAATCAAAACATCAGGATTATTGTGTACGGCGATCGCAAAACCTAAGCGTGATCGCATCCCGCTTGAGTAGTTTTTTACTGGTTGGTTAACAAAATCCCCAATATCAGCAAACTCCATAATATCTGGTAGTATTTCGTCGACTTCTTCATTGGTTAACCCTTGCATCAAACATTTTAATCGAATGTTTTCAAGACCTGTTAATTGTGGTTTCAATCCAGCTCCAATGGCAATAATAGATGTTTCGCCTTTGATTGTCATTTGCCCAGTTGTTTGAGGGATGATTCCTGCTAATATATTTGATAACGTTGATTTTCCTGATCCATTAATTCCGATTAACCCCACTGCTTCACCTGGATAGACCTTCAAATCTATTCCCCTTAGTCCCCAAAAATGCGGTACACTTTTTTCTGAGAACTTGAACAATGCCTTGATTTTATCGGACTTTTTCTTATATAAATCATATTCTTTGGTAATCATCGCTAATTCTACTTTTGGATTTTCTTTTTGATTCACGTTGACCCATCCTATTCTTTTTCAGTTCGTTAAAACTACACCATTTTACACTATTATCTGTATTTTATCAAAGTTTCATCCTAAATTTAAGTCATTCTTCATCATTTAAAAAAAGAGTTTAAGGGACAATCCCCTAAACTCTTTTAATAATCATCAATTGCCATCCCATCTTGTGGATAGGTTCTTGGGTCAACAAGTCCATCCGTTTCAAACTTGTAACTTGCGTCATCACGATCGTCGGCTTTTTCTAACCCTAAAGATAGACGTAATTTATGTGAAATGTAGTCTATACTATCTTTATGTAACCCCACCATACTTTGCTCACCATAGTTATAACTCATCCATGAAAAGACGTATGAATCAAACTTATAGTCTTTCGTTAAACCAGATTGCGCTACTGATAAAATACGACTTGGTGGCATATCGGTTGTTACATGACCATCTAATGCGTTCAATATGCTCTTATACTTTGCCAGTGATCCTACTTCCATGGCTTTTTGAGCAATAGCCTCAAGCACTTCTTGTTGACGTTTTCCTCGTTCAATATCATTATCAACATAACGAGTTCTTGCAAATGCTAGTGCTTCTTCACCGTTTAAATTATGCTTTCCTTCTTTTAGTTTCACTACTTTTTTGCCTTTTGAATTCTGTTCTGTCAACGTAAACGGAACATCAATTTCTACTCCACCAACTGCATTAACAACATCTTCAAATGCCTGGAAATCTGCTGTCGCGTAGTAATTGATTGGGACATTTAATAGTTCTTCCACAGCCGTTATAGATCCTTCTACCCCACCGTGAGCATATGCTGCATTTATTTTATCGTTTCCATCAAAATTTTTAGTAGAAATATGTGTATAGGTATCACGTGGAATACTTACCATGCTGACAAGCTCATTTGACGGATTGATTGTTAATAGAATCATTGAATCCGTCCTAGCACCGCCTGTTCCTCGAGTATCCTCTGCATCATCATCAAGACCAAGTAAAAGAATAGAAATTGGGTCTTTTTGCACATCAATCTTCTCATTTTCTACTTGACTTGTCTCTCTTGGCTTATAAGCATCATTTAAAAATTTATTACCATCGACTACCATCTTAATACCGTATACGACAATTCCCAAAAGAGAGATGGCGAGCAATACACCCAAAATTTTGCTAATACTCAATAGTGTCTTCTTTAACCCAGAATCTTTCTTGCGATTATTTTTTCTAGAGTGTAAGGAACTGAATTCTTGTATTTTAAGATTTTTGTCAGTTTTTTTCTGATTTTTTTTATTTTTCTTTTTACTCACTCTATCAATCTCCTAGATAATAAAT
>SKEY01003475.1_pt1 | contig 14143 bp, 16 predicted proteins | sample 4843871 | NCBI WGS metagenome assembly SKEY01 (sample SAMN11008797, study PRJNA524170) | human gut metagenome | biome: Human fecal sample; material: Feces; isolation source: fecal sample from pouch patient p36 | host: Homo sapiens | place: Israel: Tel-Aviv | collected 2016-12-04 | reverse complement strand
GACGGGGTGCGAACGTGCACATCGTGGATTTTACGGCGGGCGTGAGCCCAACAGGCGGCTTCCGTTATCCGGCCATCCCGGTACAGCTCGTTGAACCCGGCGTATGCATCCTGTCAACGACGGATGAAAAGTGATCCACTTATATCTCCACCAACGGCCCAATATTGATCCACCGTTTTACTCAGGATTAGCTTCTGCTATAACCCCGGCCTTTCGTTTCTGTCTGAGTCGATAGCTTTCTCCTTTGATTTGAACGACATGTGAGTGGTGTAAGATACGGTCCAGCATCGCTGAGGTCAGTGCTGCATCACCGGCGAACGTTTGATCCCACTGCCCGAACGGCAGATTGGATGTCAGGATCATTGCGCTCTTTTCGTAACGTTTAGCGATGACCTGGAAGAACAGCTTTGCTTCTTCCTGACTGAACGGCAGATAGCCTATTTCATCAATGATGAGCAGGCGGGGGGCCATTACTCCACGCTGAAGCGTCGTTTTATAACGGCCCTGACGTTGTGCCGTAGATAACTGAAGTAACAGATCTGCTGCTGTTGTGAAGCGAACTTTGATACCTGCACGGACTGCTTCATAGCCCATCGCTATTGCCAGATGGGTTTTCCCCACACCTGATGGCCCCAGTAATACGATATTTTCATTACGTTCTATGAAGCTGAGTGAGCGTAACGACTGGAGTTGCTTCTGCGGTGCTCCGGTGGCGAATGTGAAGTCATACTCTTCGAACGTTTTCACCGCCGGGAAGGCTGCCATTCGGGTATACATCGCCTGTTTACGTTGATGACGTGCCAGTTTTTCTTCATGAAGCAGATGCTCCAGGAAGTCCATATAACTCCATTCCTGGTCTACTGCCTGTTGTGACAGCGCAGGCGCTGCGCTTATAAGGCTTTCCAGTTGCAACTGCCCGGCGAGCGCCATCAGTCGTTGATGTTGCAGTTCCATCATCACGCCACTCCTCTGCAGAATGAGTCGTAGATGGAGAGTGGATGATGCAGGGGGTGTTTGTCGAAGTTCACCAGATTTTCATCAAGATGCACGTCATACTCTTTTTTCTCCGGAGGCAGTGCCAGCATGGACTGCTGCTCTTCGAGCCAGCGATCGCAGGGACGGGCCTGGATTGTTTCATGCTTTCGTTGGTTAGCGACATCGTGCAGCCAGCGCAGACCGTGGCGGTTGGCTGTTTCAACATCGACAGTGATCCCCATCGGGCGCAGGCGAGTCATTAGTGGGATGTAAAAACTGTTACGGGTGTACTGCACCATCCGTTCCACCTTACCTTTAGTCTGTGCCCTGAAGGGGCGACACAGTCGGGGAGAGAAGCCCATCTCCTTGCCGAACTGCCACAGCGAAGGATGGAACCGGTGCTGACCGGTCTGATATGCGTCACGTTGCAGAACCACAGTTTTCATATTGTCATACAACACTTCGCGCGGCACACCACCAAAGAAGCGGAACGCATTACGATGGCAGGTCTCCAGCGTGTCATAACGCATATTGTCAGTGAATTCGATGTACAGCATTCGGCTGTATCCGAGAACAGCAACGAACACGTGAAGCGGTGAGCGACCATTACGCATAGTGCCCCAGTCAACCTGCATCTGTCGTCCGGGTTCAGTTTCGAACCGAACGGCAGGCTCCTGCTCCTGAGGAACCGAGAGAGAACGAATGAACGCCCTGAGAATGGTCATTCCGCCACGATATCCCTGGTCTCTGATCTCGCGAGCGATTACCGTTGCCGGGATTTTGTAAGAATGAGCATCGGCGATGCGTTGACGAATATAATCCCGGTATTCATCCAGGAGTGAAGCAACAGCAGGTCGCGGTGTATATTTTGGCGGCTCAGATTTTGCCTGCAAATAACGTTTAACGGTATTGCGGGAGATCCCCAGTTCTCTGGCAATCGCCCGGCTACTCATTCCCTGCTTGTGCAGGATTTTAATTTCCATAACTGTCTCAAAAGTGACCATAAGCTCTCCTGATTCAGGAGAGCAGATTACCCCCTGGATCTGATTTCAGGCGTTGGGTGTGGATCACTATTGCACCGTTCGTGACATTTAGTCTCACATGAGTTAGTTAGAAGGATCTAGGTATCTATGGTTCATAAGAAAATCTTCTGTTTGCAACATACACTCATTCAATAAGCATTCAACTGAAGTAACTGTTTTTTTCAATCCTTCAAGCTTCACATTTTTCCCGGCATCGCTAAGGCTGCACTCACCATGAGCTATTTTATTTCTCTTGTTTTTCACTTCAAGTATTAGTGTGGAATTAATATTATACTTAAATATGATCCCATACTTTTTAAATATCTCACGAATAGCTTTTACGTCTAAGTTACCAGAGAAAACGTTTTTCTTATTTTGGTATTGACTGAAAGATGGAAGCTTTAAATTAAAATCAGCTATGTTTTTAATAGCAAAGTTACGTTTTTTTTCACTTACTGCTGGCAAATAATATTCAATGATCATGTTCTTTATGTTTGGCGTTACTTTTTTATATTCACATACAGACACCTCCTCATGAATTCGTTCAAGTATTGAATAAATGACAGCTTCAATATTATTGTATAACGCTATATACAAGCTTGCTTTTAATATCAATATAATATCTACATTGCCATTAGCTTTAGATAGTTTATCTATGTGTTCATATAAACGGTTTACATCACTAAACCGCTCTGTAAAGTCAGCCTTCACCGCATTCATGGATTACACCGCCATTTCTAATAATTTATCCCTGACGAATTCAATTCGCTTTCTTAGAATGTCATTAGAATGTGTTCTATATTGCCCAGTAACAGCCTTATGGAACTCTTTGTTAGACAAAAGAATAGATGAATCAACTTTTTCCGTTAACTGAAGGTTTGGTTTTTCCTCTAGCGCCAAGTGAGTACCAACGGATATAGCCTCAAAAAATATTCTAGAAACTTCTTGAGAGTTTCTTTTTGAAAAACCATTTTTAAAATTATTCACGACAAAAGAGACCATACGATTAAAATCTTTCTCTTTTTTCGCTTTCTCTTGCTCATCAAATGCATTTGTTTTTGATGACATATAATCATCTAGTGCATTAGTAACGCTACGAGAAAAAGCCGAGAACTTAGGGTATGAATCGACCAAGGCAAAAAATCTAAGAATTAACTCTTCATGTTCCTGGCGTTTGGCTACTGTTTTTGCTAACGGAATGGCCCTTATGAACTCATCATTTTTAGCACATGTTTTATAAATGAAATCAGTGAAAGCTCCTCGGTAAACACCTTTCCTTGTTTCCATATTTCTAAGAATATCACTACCTTTGTTGATTCGTTCAAAAAGATCATTCTTTACTTCATCATTCGCGGACTCGGAAAGAACAAAGACAGCAATTGTTGTATTTTTAAATTTTCTTTTCCTTGATATATCAAAATCTTCAAACGTCATTCCATTTAATTTGGTGACTTTATCAAGGTTACATAACTTAAGGTTTTCATTCAAGAAAGCGTTAAGCGTTCTAATCCGCTGGGAACCATCCACAATTTCCAGCCTTCCATTGCTATTCTCAGCAACAAAAATTGGTGGGACTGGTAATCCAAGAACTATTGACTCAATCAACTTTGATTGACGTGACTCACTCCACACAAAATCTCTTTGATATTCAGGAACATAAATCTCATTATCTTCCTTATCGATACCTGTGGAATACTTATTCACCAATAATTCAATAGTGTAATCTTTACTGTCATAGGCTACAGTTTTCTTTAGCTCAATAATTTGGTTCTCTAAATCATTCATAACAACTCTTTTTCCCTCTAAAATACATAGCTCGGCTAATACCTAATTCAAGCCATAGTTCTCCAATAGAAGGCCACCTCTTTACTTTTGTCCCTCAGATTCGTTGAAGAGTCAACTGAACACAGGCTTTAAACGCGACACTTATCGGAGTGACATATTACCCTACTTTTAGCAATACCTATAACTTCTTTCTGGGGTTCTTCGCCGGAACCACGGCAGCCTGGCGGCTGCAAATCGGGGTGTGGCAGAATATGAACCTTCAGGGTAACCATCCAGAATGAGTCCCCATGTCACACAACCTGGAACACCAGAAAGTCCACACCAGAATGGTGAAAGAGGTTCTGAAAGCCGTCGCCAGAGCCAATAATCACCCTTATCAGTCCGTATTTGCAGACTTTATCACCGGTCATCCCTCCTGCACGGTCTGTTTCTGGGAAACCTTTCACAAAATGTACCCGGATTCACCGTACGAATACGTCACGTTCTGCCATACCTGCCGTCGTTTTGATTTATACGAAACATAAGCGGAGATGAAGGCGGATGACCCGAAGTGGTGGTGATTTTCAGCCCCGACCGCTGAAACGCCTGTTCACAGCCAACCAGTGCTGGACGTCCTTCCTAGATGCGGGCGGTCTGCGCGATATCGAGGTTGAGGCTGTCACCAAAATGTTGGCCTGCGGCACGCGGATACTGGGGGCGGTTTGGGAAACGGAAATTATTGTACGTTAGGAGCATTTTTTAATCGATACTGATAAGAAACTGATTGATTTATCGTAATAAGCTATCGCCTTTAAGTTATTGCTTTTCTCTTATCGCATTTAGGTTATCTCATTTCCCTAAAGGTCTGCCAAAGACCGTATAGCGTTGGAGTACACCCTATCGCGATAGGTAAATCTGTTCAAAAAACAGACTTACCGTACAATAATTCACTATATCCAAACTGACCCCTATGAGATCACTCTTTATATCTCGCATCAGAATGTCCCCTATTGCTATGGGTAAGCCTGTATCAATTCAGGCTTACCGTCCTACTGTCAGATCTCTTCTGATTCTTCCTCGAACCAATCACGCTCAGTATCGGATACTACGCTAATGACTTCAAAATCCTCATTGATAAAATTCCATTTTTCACTGCGCCATGACAACCGAACTTTGGCCTCAACTTCGAATTCCGTACCGGAGTAAACATGGTCTGGTAGCTGGTCGCCCTGGTAAAGGAATGCAACTTCCAAATGCAAAATACCCTTTGTATCATCGTAAAATGCATCTGTAATCTCTAGGTCTTCAATGGTAAAACCATCTGCATTGGTAGTTGCGATGAACCACGGCAGCCTGGCGGCTGCAAATTGAAAACCGCCCCGGTTCGTCCTGTTGTTGCCGCACGCCCCGCAGAATATGTATGCTCTGAGGACCTGTTTTATTAAGGACTCATCCCCTTATGTTGACCCGCAAAAGTATCGATACAGTTCTGCTCTCTGTTGGTGCTGAGAAGCTCTCACAACGAGAATGGGACTGGATGAAAATGCTCAAACCCATGGACCCACCACCTGCGATGGTGACGACCTCCATCCTGAAGCGCCGTGGCGATACAGCAGCCCTTACCCTGCTACAGGATACCGGGGTTTAATCCATCCTCATGTTGTCCGGTTTTACTCCCCGCCCTCTGAAACGTCTGTTCACAGCCAACCAGTGCTGGACGTCCTTCCTGGATGCGGGCGGTCTGCGCGATATCGAGGTTGAAGCCGTCACCAAAATGCTGGCCTGCGGCACACGGATACTGGGTGTAAAAGAGTTCGGGTGTGATAACCCGGACTGTCAGCACGTAAAGTACCTGACCAACTCATGCGGCAGCCGTGCCTGCCCGTCCTGCGGAAAGAAGGCCACAGACCTGTGGACAGCAACACAGCTGAATCGTCTTCCTGACTGCGACTGGGTACATCTGGTCTTCACCCTGCCGGACACGCTGTGGCCGGTGTTCGAAAGCAACCGCTGGCTGCTGAATGACGTGTGCCGTCTGGCGGTGGAGAATCTGCTGTATGCCGCCCGAAAACGGGGGCTGGAACCCGGTATCTTCTGCGCCATCCACACGTATGGCCGTCGTCTCAACTGGCATCCGCATGTACATGTGTCTGTAACCTGTGGAGGTCTGAATAAGCATGGTCAGTGGAAAAAGCTGAGCTTCCTGAAAGACGCGATGCGTTCACGGTGGATGAGGAATATGCGGCAGCTGCTTCTGAAAGCGTGGTCAGAGGGGATGGCAATGCCGGAGTCGTTGTCACATATCACGACGGAATCACAGTGGAGAAGCCTGGTGCTGAAATCCGGCGGAAAATACTGGCATGTGTACATGTCGAAGAAGACAGCCGGAGGGCGGAATACGGCACGCTACCTGGGTCGTTATCTGAAGAAGCCACCAATAGCGGCTTCCCGACTGGCTCATTACAACGGAGGGGCAAGCCTGAGCTTCCGTTACCTGGACCACAAAACGGGAGAAACGGCGACGGAAACGCTGACACAGCGTGAGCTGGTCGCGAGGCTGAAACAGCACATCCCGGAGAAGTTTTTTAAGATGGTGAGGTACTTCGGGTTCCTTGCCAACCGTGTGTGTGGAGAGAAGCTGCCGCAGGTGTACCGTGCACTGGGGATGGATAAACCGGAACCAGTGGCGAAAGTGTGCTATGCACAAATGGTGAAACAGTTCCTGAGTCGTGACCCGTTCGAATGCGTGCTGTGTGGCTGCCGGATGGTATACCGCCGGGCCATTGCGGGGCTGAATGTATCAGGGCTGAAGAAAAACGCGCGGGATATCAGTCTACTGAGGTATATGCCGGCCTGACACAGGCTAAGTGTGCCCGGGAATCGGTGAAAGTATAAAAAACAGCCTGTTACGGTATAAAAATCGACCATACAGAGAGGGAAACCACCGGAGTGGTGGGAAAAGCAGAAAGGCTCACGTGGCATAAGGCGTGGACAATGGTATCGACTGGTTTTTCAATTTCCTATACGTCAAGTTCAGGTGGAAAATTTTTTAGAAGTCAGGAGGGATAACACTTAGAAAACGCAGAGCGGACCACAAAAAATTTTGTGGCCCGTGATGTGTTGGTAGGGTTCGGGGGGCAGCCCCGGATATCACATACTCATACCCCGGAAGTGCCCGGGGCGGCGTTGTTGTTGCCTGTGCTGTTCGTCCCGCTTCCACTCATGCCAGGTCTGATTAAAACCGAGTTGACGGAAGAGATAATCCGGCATCTCTTCCGGTTTGTGGACAGCAGCCAAAAGCCTGTCATGATGGCCTTTGAGCCGGAACTGCATCAGGTGCGGTTCCGGTGGGTACGGAGTATCCGCATCATGGTTTATAGCTTCTCCGTAACCTGCCAGGCATACCCCGTTCTCCGTGATGGTGCTGACTATCAGATGACTGTAATCCGGCGACGGAAGCGCAAGAACGGGACGCAGCCCGTCCTCCTGGCGCACAAATCCGACAAGCACTTCCTCCGGCCCTTTGCACAACAGCAGATTCAGCGTCCTGCTGTTTCGCTCTGTCGAAAATACAACGGGCATGAGTTGCTCCGGTGCCGCATAAGCGGTGACGTCCACCCGGTGCGCAGACGGCAGCGGAGAGGCTACGGGCCTGCGGTCGTCGCTGAAATAAAAATTATCCGGCCAGTGATGCGGCAGCGCCGGAAAACCGTAAGAGGGCCACCCCTGGCGCATCTGTTCCAGTACATGCCGGACCGTCGCACCGGAATACATTCTCACACGCTCAGGCCGCGCCATCGTCTCATGAGATTCTGGCATTCCCTCACGTATATCCGAGACCATCACAGCCCCGCCTGGCGACAGGTAAACATTCACCGGGTCATGAACACTCTGGGGGTAATGCGCCAGCTCATCACCCCATACCGTGAATTCTCCGGCTCTGTTACTCAGCATCATGTAGCGGGTTATCCTGCCCGTTCCCGGCTCTCTGGCACGCCCCAGCCCCGTAATAACCCCGGCTAATGCCGTTTCACGGCTCAGGCGATGGTTATCATGGTGTTTCAGCCGTGCGTCATATTCCTGTTCCTTCCGGCGCGCTTCCGCTTCGGCTTCCTCCCTGCGCCGCTCCGCTTCCCGTGCTGACAGTTTTTCTTTCAGCTCTGCCATTCCCGGCGAAATCCACGTATTCCACTGCGTTTCAAAGGCCTGACGACGGGCGGGAATGTCCCGTTCTTTCACGGCCCTGTAGGTGCGGAGAAGAGATTCAATCTGTTTCTCGAGTTTCCAGAAGCGGAGTTGTCTTTTGCGGTATTCCGGTTCAGCCCATGTCATCAGGGGAAGCTCTGACAGGATGGACGCTACCGGACGGGCTTTTCTGAGTCCGGTCATCTCTTTTTCGAGAATATCCCGCTCTTTCACCAGCGCATTCCCCTCACGTTTGATGTCGTTTGCCTTCCCGTTCATCGCCACGAACTCCGGTGTCATCTCCCATGCGTTCCCGCATTCCTGCGGCAGTGTGGCAATGAATTCCCGCAGGGTATCCGCTGAGGCATTCGCGGCGGGAATGGTCAGATTAAGGGCTTCCGCTGCACGACGTGCGGCATCGCTGAGTTCCCGTTTCCGCACGTTCTCCTGTACCTGGATGACTGCCAGCCTTGTGCGGGAAACCTGTATTTCCAGGTTAAGGCTGTTAATCAGGCGGTTCTGCTCACCGCGTTCTGTTTCCATGCCCCGTTTTTCCATCGCACAGGCAGCCTTTCCGAGGTGAAGGCCCGGCGCTTTCTCCAGTCCCTGACGCTCGTATGAACGATGGTCTATCTCTTCCTGGTAGCCGGCGTTCGCAAGCGCTCTGTTCGCATGGTCAGCCCATGATGCGCGCCACGTCTCGGCGAGTGCCCGGTCGTTCCAGTCCCTGACCTTTCCTGCAAATCCCGTTTCCCCGACAGCTCTCGTGGTCAGCATGATGTGCGCATGGGGATTGGTCCGGTCCATGTGATGGAACGCCACATCGGCAATCATGCCCCGACTGACAAAGTTTTCCCGGACAAAAGCGAGAACGGTCTCCCGTGCGGCCTCGCGGGAAATCTCACGGGGAATGGCAAGTTCAATCTCCCTTGCCAGCTGGGAGTCCCGGCGCTGTTCGGCTTTCTCGACCGCATTCCAGAGAACGGAACGGTCACCACACCAGGACGGTGCATTCGCAGGGGTGAGAATGACCGCATCATCAACGCCGCGTTTACGGGTGTAATCGTGGGTTAATCCGGTACGGTCATCGGGTATGACAGAGCCGGAACGGTAGGCAGCAGAAGCAACGGCACTGTAGCCGTTTTTTCGCGAAATGATTTTCATGCTGAGATGATAAATCGCCATTTCTGCTGTAATGCCTTTTTGCCGTTTTCTTTCAGCCCCGCAGGGCGCACACAATCGAAACGAAGTGAAGATTGTATAAGTGCGCACTTCGTGATATGCCGTGCATTATGCCAGTTCAGTTTTGCAACTACCAGTGACGCGCTAAAATACGATTTTTCACCGCGCACGGAGTCACGAAATGAGCAGAACACTCGAACAGAAGATTGCCGAAGCTGAGGCCAGATTACAGCGCCTGAAGGCGAAGAGCCGGAGCCTGGACACGGCGCAAAAAGTCATTGTGGGGGCTGCCATGCTGGCGAGGGTACGGAGGCCGGAAGAAGCGCAACTGCGTGCGTTCCTGCTCCAGTTTCTGCGAAAGGAAGTCACAAGACAGGCGGATGTGAACCGACTACAACCGCTGATTAACGAGCTGGAGAAGCTACCCAGACCACCGGCGAAACCGCAGAACCACTAAGCCCCGGCGCGTAAGTGCCCATGCACCACCGGACGCCTTTGCGCTTCCTCGCTCATTCGCTCGCTACGCTCGGTCATGAGACTGCGGCGAGCGCTACCACCTCAATCATGCGGAAAGCCACGCCATTACGGGGCAAAACGGAGGAAATCGCAAGAAAGATCACTGCTCAAAAAGACGCCAAAAGGGCGCTGTTATCTGATAAGGCTTATCTGGTCTCATTTTGCGAGATCTGGATCACATTTTAATTTTCGGTAGTACGTCGCTCGACTGATCCCTAATGCCTCCCACGGCTTCAGCGAACGTGCTGATGTAGGAACTGCTGCGCGCTTAGATTTAGTTCCGCCCTTGCGACCTCGAGCGGCCTGTACAGCGGAAAATCCCTCTGGTGAGAATTTCCTGTGTGTATATTTCGCAATGCTCTTGCCAATAGCCCGACATTCAGCCGGAGAAAGCGGAACGGGAAGCGATGCGTTGTACATTTCGACACGCTGGATCACGGCATCAAGCCATTGTGAGAATACAGGCCAGCCCTGACGAATCGCTCTGTAGGCCCATTTACGGACCTTTTCGAACAGATGGTAGTTTCGCCCCAGCCCGTAATTTTTATCGACGCTACGGCGCGCTGAGGCGCTCAAATCGAGATAATCAGCCAGTTCGTCGAGAGTGTAGGGTTCCTCGCGCCATTCCACTTCCTGCCATTCAGGGTGGCACGGATTTTTGCAGATCAGGCCGCTGTAATTCACATCCGCGCCCAGTTTTTCACACAACGCACGCTCAATAGCGGCAGCGTATCTGAGCGCCGAAGCCGATGCATCCGGCGCAGTTCTCACAGGAAGGGCGAGCGCGTAGAGCAGATGCGCGTGCCCGTTACGGGGATTTTTTACGGTGATGTTCGGGGCCGGACAATTCCGGTCGCTCCAGTCGATTGATGCCCCCGTCCGGTCCACGTCAAAGGGAAGCCAGTACAGTGCATGTGGCTGGTTCTGCTGGATGAAACGGGCAAGAATGGCAATGTTTTTCGGCAGAATGCGAACGCCGTACGCGAAATCGTTCGTACAGTACGGTTTGTGCGGTAATTTTTCCCTGAAGCGTTGAAGTACGGCGCTCATGTGATACGATTTCTCTCGGTACACAGTTTAACTAACCGCGCTTTCCCATCGGGAAACGCGGAACCCGGCGCCCTGTAATTTCGTGATCAATCTTGGCGGTGAGAGCACGATTTACGGGGCGTTTGTTTTTCAGTCGCTTACACTACACCCAACGGCAAATCCTGTCGAACCTTCCCGAAAACCCGATCCATTTACCATAACTCCCGTTGTACGTACCCTCTAAAACGCTCTCAATCGCTCTGTGACGCAAAAAAGTGGATATGGACGTAAAAAACCTCACCCAAATCAGAAAAACGCGTCAGAATCGCTTACAGGCGTTTTTAGAGGCATATCAGAAACGCATCCGATCCCTGTATCGGTTTTCGTTCACGATCTCCCTGAACACGACCTCAAACTCCGGCACCAGTGGCACATCCCGTTTGAAGATATACCTGTCGATGAAATAATCCGGCTCGATACCCAGTCGCCAGCAGGCTTCAAATCCCCGTCGGACCCAGTCAACGGGTAGGCGATGCTCCTTCGCCAGGTTCTCCAGGCGCAACCAGTCAAAACGTTGCTCGATCTCGTCAGCAGACATCACGCGAATCGAATGTTCGTCGTAAGCCATAAACACCTCCGATTTACCATAACTCCTGTTGTGCGCACCCCTTAAAACGCTCTCAGACGCGTTCTGACGCAAAAAACGCAAAAAGACAAGGAAACACCAGGCTGAACCAGAAAAATGCGTCAGAATCGTTTTTAGGGCGCTGCATAACTATGCACGAAAGCGATGCGCGATCGGTTTCGACCGTTCCGAATGGCGAACAGGTCAAAATGACAAGTTTTCTCCCACCGGATGGAAGGTTCTGCACAGGGATTTTAGATCCCATCTCCCGCATGGAATTTTTGTGACATTTCAAAAAAAAGCGCATCAGAATCAGCCTGATACGCTTTGTTCTTGTCAAAGAGGATTTCGGGTTACTGCGTTTCTAATCCGGTCAGTTCAGCTGAGGATGACGGGGATACAGTCCCGCCCTGAACATCCCGGATATAGTTTGCCTGACATGCTGCCAAAAGAATGACAGCAAGAGACAATAAAATAATCCCTGTTATTTTCTTCATACGATTCCCTGTATATATGGATTCAGGAATTCATCCTTGAACACCTGAATCAAACACTTTATTACTCGTCCCTGATAGTTTAATTACCAGTCTCCATCACGATAATCAAAAGAAACAAAATACGAGCTATCCGAAAGATTAATTTGATGTTTAAAGTATGGTTGCAATAGAGGAACCCATTCATTCTTCACATCGAAACAACCATTATTAATATTATCTTTTAAAGGCATTCCAAGACGTTCAATGATAGAACCATCATCACCGAAATCTTTTGAATATTCTTCCCCCTTAAACTCTTCACTTTTCTTATCAAACCAAGTCAAATCTAATTTAAGCCCCATAACATTCCCTTAAAGATATTTTTTAATATTTCGTTTTGGATCTGGACCTTTCAACTGCTTACCTGTTTTAGGGTCAAATGAACCAAGATGCTGACCATCACTGGCTCGATAGCCCTCAAGCTCACCATGCTGAGAGTCCCACTCATAAATTTTACGCCCCTTATCACCAATCCAGCGTTTGCGCTTTCCACCTCCATTCTGTTTTGGCGTCTTTGGTATCCCCTTTTTAATATCACCAAGCCCTTTTATTTCTTCTGTTTCCGGAGCTGGATGGTAATCATGACCATAATCTTTAGTGCCTTTTCGAGGCTTATTCCTTTCCTCATTTAATTTATTTTCCGCACTCCTTTTCTTTTCCTCTTTTTTGTTACGACTTTCAATCGCTGTATTAAGAGAAACCTGTGCGTGGTTGATTTCATTCTGTCGGGTAATAAGGCGCTGACGTAACTTGTCATACACCTCAATCATTGCATTTTTTATTGCATTACCGACTTTTAAACCATCCTCTGTCGGGGCACTGACTTCACCTAATTCAAGAACGTTATTGACATAGGCCGCTCCCCCAAGACTCAGAAGACTGTTCAGCCTGTCGCGCGAATCAACCGTTGCAGTAGCGTCAAAATGTACACCTCCACCACTGTACCCAGGAACAGCAACAAAACGGGATTCACTGGATGTTAACGGGTGTCGTCCTGCATCCGAAAGCGCAAGACCTTCCGCAGTATTTTTCAGTCCGTCAAGCGCAACCTGAAGACTATGAACGTTCTTGTTCTCAGCCTCAAGTTCTGCTCTTGCATTTTCATATTCACGTTCTGCCACTTCCACAGGATGTGTGGCATCCCATTCCTGCTGACGGCGATTTTCTTCATCCTGACGTTGTTTTACCTGGTCAGGACTAAGAACATCACTCACTGAAACATATACGGCATTATGACCGCTGTCCTTCGGGAATCGAATAACTGCATCCCTGGTATTACCACCCTGAGTAAATCCTGCCGGGCGAACATCCTTATCAGTATTATTTGTAACACCTGGGCTTAATGTCTGTACTGCTGGCGTACTGTTATTAACTGAAATATTCAGAACAGGTGCACCTGGAATTGATGCCGTAAAAACACCTGGACGTTCGGTAGGTTTTGCATCAACCACCGGAACACTCATCGGAACACCTGAAACAACCGAAATATTCTGTCGTTCGTCTTTTACATCATCAACAACACGAACATTTACGTTTACTGTTGCCTTATCGAGAGGTAATGAACTGACAGGTGATTCAGTAATATCATCTGCGGGTAATGACGTCACAATCTTTGACATCATATTGGGGTCATCTTTCGCTATTTCCGACGGAATTAATGAAGATAAGACAACCCCAAAAGGAGTGAATTTAAGATTTACTTTTTTTAATTTAGCAATAATACCAGCAATAGCTGCCGATAATTCGCTTGCAGAAATACTGACAGCCAGACCGCCAGCTCCTGGAGTGGAAAGTGCCGGAAAACCAAATGCCACTGGCGCAGCTACTGCTGACAAATTACCGCCTGTTCCCGAGCCACCACCGGAATTGCCATTACCCCCGCCATTACCACGACCGGAGCCACCTCCCCAGTGAATGCCGCTACCGGAACCACCACCCCACGGGTTATTTTCCGAACTCCATCCTGAACCATCAGAAGCACCACCACTTACACCAAGCCCGGTCGGGCCACCATTAATGTTACCACTTGTGCTATGCGCGCCCGTGTTATGGCCGCGTCCATCTCCACCGCTCATAAAAGTCCCTCTTTTAAGCGTTAAAACAATTAATTACATGATTAATACTGTATATAAAACCACTGGTTTTATGTACAGATCAAAAAGTACCCGTCATCGTTTTTTCTGTCAAGTTCAGGTGGAAAATTTTTTAGAAGTCAGGAGGGATAACACTTAGAAAACGCAGAGCGGACCACAAAAAATTTTGTGGCCCGTGATGTGTTGGTAGGGTTCGGGGGGCAGCCCCGGATATCA
>SKEY01003470.1_pt1 | contig 14174 bp, 9 predicted proteins | sample 4843871 | NCBI WGS metagenome assembly SKEY01 (sample SAMN11008797, study PRJNA524170) | human gut metagenome | biome: Human fecal sample; material: Feces; isolation source: fecal sample from pouch patient p36 | host: Homo sapiens | place: Israel: Tel-Aviv | collected 2016-12-04 | reverse complement strand
AGGTTAACATAAATTGACTAATCGCAATCATCGCAATAAAGAGTATGATGAGAAGGCCCCAAATACTTTCATTAACAGGTAAAGATAAGATTTTTAAGAGAACAAGCAATACACCGGCACCTGCAAAGCCACCTAAGCTCCACCCACCGTGATAAGCACCCATTAAATGCTTTTTACTTACCTTTTCCGTTAAAATAGCTTGTAAGTTGGCAGAAGCACCACTAAGGCCTACGCCAATGCCAAAGAAAAATAATGCTATTGTGGTTGTCACAATTGTAGAACACATGGTAACAATAGCCAGAGACAACATACCAATAAAGCTCGCCAATAAAACGACTTTCTTACAGCCAAAGCTTTCTACAAGCTTACCGGCTATAGCCATGGATAAACAAGAACCTACACCGAGCAACAAAATCATAGAACCTAATACATCCTCACCGATGCTTAGTTTCGCTTTTAAATATGGCACAAATCCGGCCCATAAGGCGGTATACATACCAGGAATAAAAAATGCACCAAAAGCACCACGAATATTAGATTTTGAAATGAAAACTTGTTCGCTCATCATGTCCTTTCTGGTTTCTAGAACCGTTCGGCGAAGAAAGGCCCTTTTTTGTATCCGCTAAACCGCGATAACATGCGTTTCTAGGGGAAACCATTTTAACTACAAGAAAATTATATTGAGAATATAGTAACCCTCTTTACACATAATGTAAAGAGGGTTCCTCAAATTTAAATTTAAATTAAAAACGTAAGGCCCATGGCTATAAAAATAGCGGGCAATAAATTAGCTAAACGAATCTTATTCGGCCAAATGATATTAATACCTACGCAGAAAATTAAGATAGACCCAACATAGGATAAATTGTCGATAGCCTGCTGCGTCATAAGCGGTGCCGCCACGTGGGCCATAGCCGTAATCATCCACTGCGTGATGCCTACAGGAATAAAGGAGAACAAGGCACCCTTCCCCATGGATGAGGTCATAACCATAACGATGACACCATCGAGGATGCCTTTGAGTAGCAAGGTTTGGTAATCTCCTGTCAATCCATCTTGGATGGAACCGAGCACGCCCATCGCACCAACCGTAAACGTAAGCGATGCCGTGATAAATGCTTGCGTAAACTTAGGGTCCCCTGCATTACCAGTCTTAGCTTTCACCCAATCACCAAAGACCGTTATCCACCGGTCCAAATCAATAATTTCACCAATGACAGCACCGACCACCATGCTAATAATCATCAATAGTGGCCCCGATGTTTGTAATGAACCATTGACGATGACCAGCATAAATTGCATGGCCCCGCTCATCCCTAGTAGCAACACGATGATACCGCACACCACCATAAGGGTCTGTTTTAAATTCTCCTTCATAAATCGGCCGCACGTGAGACCGATAATGCTACCCCCGATAATCAGCCCCATATTGATGGCCGTTCCTAACCCAATCATACTTGTATCCTTTCCCTTACTTATGAAAGTTATTATGAAAGTAGTATATCAACTATATCGATAACAATCAATATAAAATATCACAAAAGAACCGTATCTATATTTTAGTAGATACGGTTCTATTTATATTAATCATCTATTGTCATATAAGCCACAGGATTGGACTCATTAATCTCACTAAAACAAGGACAGTCCTTACCGTGATCATTGATAAGACCACTGGCTTGTAAATGGGAATATATAGTTACAGGCCCTACAAATTTGAATCCACGCTGCTTAAGGTCTTTGCTAATACGCGTAGATAATTCATTTTTAGCAGGCACCTTTCCCTCTGGATGACCTTCGTAAATAAGGGTCTTATGATTGGTGAAAGCCCATATATATTCGCAAAAGGATCCAAACTCGTCTTGAATACGTCGGAATGCCTGCGCATTATTGATGATGGCTTCGATTTTCTTACGAGACTTTAACATACCGTCTGTACTCATAATACGTTCTATGTCTGCTTCCGTATATTGAGCCACTGCCTCAACATCAAAATAATCAAAACACTGGCGTATAATCTCCCGTTTATTCAAAATGGTAAGCCAACTTAAGCCACATTGGAGACTCTCCAAACATAGATGTTCAAATTGACGTTGATCATCATGAATCGGACGCCCCCACTCATAATCATGATACGCCTGATACAGTGGCGTTGTGGGCCAAGAACAAGTAACTTTCATGAAGGCTCCTTTCTATACTACAACCAGCCTGTTACTAGAAATCGCATTATATATACAATAATACCCATGCTCGCTAGGTTTGTAAAGAATACTATACATCGTATTCACTGCCCCTAATATATAACCCATCTATTAATATTTTAAATATTTTTAAAATAAAATTATGAAAATTCATTTACATTTCACAAAAAATGTTGTATTATTTTAAATATATTTTAAATGTGTTAGGCATTAATTTCTTTGTAAAGTGAGTATATATCTATCTTTTCATATATATAAAGACTGATAAATCAATTTATAGATATATTCGTTTATGAAGGAACTTTCACAAATGTGAGTGTAATTGTATTAATAGTTGAGGTGTAAGAGGATGAGAGCAAGAAATAAATTTTTATTATCTGCTGTTATGATGACTTTATTGTCATCTACGATGGCTATGCCTAGCACATGGGCTGCAGCAGGTCTTAATTCCGATGGACGTATTTTTGCAACTACTGCAGATAGCAAATTTGAAAGTACAGGTAATACGACTGCAAATGGTGTAGTCGCATCTGATGGTGGTCAAGTTACAATTGGCTCTTTGGATACTCCTGATGCATCTCAATTGCCTAAACGCTATCGTCAACCAGCTTTCATTACAGGCATGCTAAATAACAGTTCCATCCAAGTAGATGGCGGTGTTATGGACGTGACTACTGCGCCATGGAAGTCTCCATATCCAGTGGCATTTGCTTATAATAGTAAAATTAATCTTGGTGTCGATGATGCGGGTACTGTAAAGCACAAAGTATTTAATATGCAAGGCGATGTGCTTGTATCTGATAAAATGATGCCTCCTCATCAAGAACAGCAACCATCTGTTATCAATATCGGCCTTGGTCGTGCGCACAATAGCCCTAACCAATTTTCCGGTAAGGCTGTGAACACCTTAGAGGATAAGGGTGGCGAAATTAACATGACCTTTGATGGTGGCATGTGGAGCCATGATTACATGGGTGGCTTGGAATCTTTCAAAATTGATGGTAAAACGGAACGCAGTAGTATTAATAACCTCACAGGTACTCGTACGCGTGAAGGTTTCAGCCGTATTGCGCAAGATTCTCGCAGCGACATTCGTGTAAATAAATTGGACGGTCATATCAATGTTATTTATGACATGACTAGTGGTACTGGCTTAAATTATGCTAAACCAGGTTCTAAGAAAGACGGCCTTGATCCGGCTGACATCGAGGGCGGTAACTTCATCGTGAAATCCGCTGCAACTGGCTCTGGCGTGCATGGCTATGTAACAGGTGATCATCTTGATACTTCTTCTGAAAGCAATGTAAACAAGATTTTAGATAACTTGGCTCATAAATTCTATTATGAAAATTATGTAAAAGGTGAAAGAAACCTTTCTGGTACCGTATCCATCGCTTCTAAAGGCATCGTGTCTAGCTTCCAAAAAGCATTGACTACAGACCAAAAAGAAGGGGATATCACTTGGAAAGACGGTAATGGCCAAGGCTCCTATGTAGTGCCGGAACCAAAACCTACACCAACACCAGATCCTAAACCGGTTACGCCAGTAACTCCAGATCCTAAACCAGTTACACCAGTAACTCCGGATCCTAAACCAGTTACACCAGTAACTCCAGATCCAAAACCAGTTACACCAGTAACTCCAGACCCTAAACCGGTTACACCTGTAACACCAGCACCTAAACCAGTAAATCCTAATCCTGTTATTCGTGGTGCTTATGATACACCTCATATGCGTGGTATTCGTTCTGCTGTAGTAGGAAATATCAACGCTTGGCGTACATTAGCTGACGATATGTATCGTCCTCGTGTATTGCAACAAGGTGAACCAACTGGTATTTGGGCTCGCATCGGTGGCGGTAAATACAGCTACTCTGGCAGCGGTATCGACACAGCTACAGATTATACACGCATTCAAGGCGGTTATGATGCTAAAATCAGCCGTGGTTGGACTGTAGGTGGTCAAGTATCTTACCTTCGCGGTTCTGAAGACTATGTATTCGATGGTTCCGGCAAGGTGAAATCCTTCTCCGTAGGTGCTTATGGTTTGAAAGACTTTGGCAAAGATCAATATGTACATGTAGAAACTCAAGTTGGTCGCGTATCTAATGACTTCACAGCTCGAAATGAAATTGGTGAAGCTATGTCTGGCGATACAAAATCCAATGCGTATAGCATCGGTGTTCGTTATGGTAAAACATTGAAATATGCTAATGGTTTCTATGTAGAACCACAAGCACAATTGAACTTTACACACTTCGGTGGCCGTAACTTCAATGTAGGTAATGTATCTGTTAACCAATCTAGTGTAAACAGCACTTCTGGTAAAATCGGCCTTGAATTGGGTAAACAATTTGGCAATGGTAACCTTTATACACGTTTTGCAGCAGGTCATGCTTTCACAGGCAATGTAAAAACTGCATTCGCTAGCGGTAGTGTTATGAAATTAACAGAACAAGACCTTAAAGGCACTTGGACTGAACTTGCCTTCGGCGGCCGTTATGGTTTCAATAGCAACAATAGCGTATTTGCTGACGTTGCCACAGGTTTGTCTGGTGACTACCAAGCAGACTGGGGCGTAAACGCAGGTTTCACACATAAGTTCTAAGTGTAGATTTATTAAATAATCTTTTGTACAATAGCTAACATATATAGCCTCCTAATAATAGAGTCATGACTTTATTATTAGGAGGCTTTTATTGTATGGAGCATAGAACTAACTATATAGCCACCTATGCATTTTTCTTCTAACCTTAATGAAAAACTATATAGACGAAATACGATATATCGTGTATACTAATGAAAATGTAAGCTATTAGAATCATTATTGATTGAAGCACACTGTATTAATAAATTTACCATGCTTAGTATGGGGGTCTCTATGGGGATAAAAGTTCCTCAAGAGATAATATCTATTACATGATAAATGAAGTAGCTCTGGGGAGGGCACTTCGAGAGAGGAGACTTATGAAACTAATTAAATTATTACCTATTATGGCAATTGCTTCTGTATGTGTTGCTGGCCAAGTACATGCGGCACAAGATCCTTTGATGATGCCTGAACAACCTGCGGCTCCTTTGACTGCAGAACAACAAGAAATTTCTCTTGCTGTTCCTAGTGAAGAGGTAAAAGCTGTAGTATCTGAATTTGCAGCATTCCAATTGGGGATGAGCAATGCTTTAATCCAAGACGACAATCGCGTAATGTCTGGTCAACAACGTTATACTAATAACGTGTTGTACTACATGAATGTTCGTCGTGACTGGTACATTACAAGCCATCGCTATAAAAAAGATAGCTATGCTCGCGTAGCATTAGACCGCTTGTACTTAGATTACAAAGAATTCTTCACAAACCACACAACTGTGTCTGACATGAATCAAGCTGAATATGAAAACCAAATTTTGGCAATTCTTGAAAAGAATACAGCTAACATGTCTAATGATGAATTGCGTTTCTACATGAATGAAATGGTAATCTACAGCTTGAAAGAAGCTATGCGTGACGGTAATAACCGCGTTAAACGCATCCGCTAATCGGTATAAATATAACTAATACCTATGAAAGAGGTAACGGTAAAAGCCGTTGCCTCTTTTAGTTTTTATGGTTGCTTTATTTCTAATAAATGTGAGGTAAATCACATAATAGCGGCCTTAATAGTACTATACTAGTTCCATGACCTTATAGCTGTTTATATATAGGTAAGCCCTTACATACTATACATAAATTTATATAATAGTATTCAAGAATATGCAATTACTCCTAGTTACAAAGCAATTACAATCCTTTTGGATACTATGTTCTCTCGCTAATAAGCTATAGGTCGTACCAAAACAAATGCCCCCGTAGGAACAAATCCTACGGGGGTTTATTTGTTAATTAATTGTATTCTCTACTCTATTCATTATGAATTATTATTTATGTTATTTACATATTTTTTCGATGGCAGTATAATCTACTTGTAGAATTATGAGGAAAGTATGAAGGAGAAGTGTTTTGTAGTGTAACAAGGGAGGCGTATGATTATGAATCACGCAAAGAAACTACAATTATTAGCAGTACTCGGAGTTTTAACCATATCTTCGGCAAGCTTGGTACAGGCTGCAGATATTCCTGTTGTTTCTAGTGGTGGTGCCACTTATAACATTGGTTTACAAGGCTGGTCATCTTTCACTAACTCAGATAATGTACATCTTGGTGGTCAAACTGGGGCGGCTAATAGCGATCCCTATGCCCATGCAGGGGATCCAAATGCAAAGGGTAATAATATTGCCATCGGTCGTCTTGCCTTGAATGGTTCTCAAGGTGGCGGCAACGTAGCACTTAGCTCTAAGACATTTGTAGGCGGTAAAGGTGATTATAACTTCTTAGGTAACTTTGCAGCAGGTTATAATTCAACCATTTCCGATACAATTGCTATAGGCTACTTTACAGGTTCCTACTCTCAAGGTAATAAAAACGTATGGCTCGGCGCTTCTCAAGCTGCCGCTAGTAAGGGGAATAACACTGTATTAATCGGTTCTAACTCTACAGTAAATGGTAATTTTAACTATGGCATGGGTCATGGCGTTATCTTTAAAGGCGATAAGAACTCCGCTATTGGCGCATATAACAAAATTGAAGGTAACCAATCTGGCGCCTTTGGTGTAGGTACGTATAATGTGGATACTGTTAAGGGCGATAATTCCTACAGTGTTGGTAACAAGAACCAAGTGAGTGCTAATAATACATTCGTAGTTGGTAATAATGTGAAAACATCTTTAGACAATGCAGTTGTATTAGGTAATAATTCTACTGCTGAAAGTAGTGATGTAGTGAGCACTCCTAGTTATACCTACAATAATGGTGTTACTGAAAGCTTCGCCGGTACTGCTCCTGTGTCTACTGTATCTGTTGGTGCGGCAGGTCAAGAACGCACTATCACCCATGTTGCAGCAGGTCGTATTACAGCGGATTCTACAGATGCGGTTAACGGCTCCCAGTTATATGGTACAAACCAACAAATTGATGTATTGCATCGCGATGTACGCCACGTGGAAAAAGAATCCAACCGCGGTGATGCTCGCGCCGCAGCACTAGCTGCATTGCATCCACTACAATTTGATCCTGACCACAAGGTTCAAGTTATGGGTGGCTATGGTCACTACAAGGGCGAAAATGCATTGGCTCTTGGCGTAGGTTACTATCCGAAAGAAAACCTACTCCTTACAGCAGGTACAACTGTAAGTGGTGATTTGATGACTAATGTAGGCGTATCCTATAAATTCGGTGAAAATAAGACACTTGCTAAGATTTCCCCTGCATCCTATAACGCACTAGAACAACGTGTAGATACACTAGAAGCACAAAACAAAAAACTACAAGAAACAGTAGATATGCTTGTGCAAAAACTTAATGAAAAATAAGTTTTGATATGGAAGAGGTAATAATATTGTTATTACCTCTTTTTATATACATATAATAGTAAAATAATACGTTTCTAGTGACTACTTGTCTTGACATGCATATACATTATTCGATACACTTATACATATTTCATTTGTTGTTCATGAATTTTAAATGTAGAGAGTAATGAAACGTATTGTGTGTATCGCCTTGAGCGCTCTATTGTGTTGTGTGGGTACAGCTGAGGCAGAAAAACAACAATTACATACAGATAAGGGCGTAGTGTCTGCAAAAACTAATGCTCAAACAGAGCGCATGAAGGCCGCATCAGAGGGCTTTCACATTACGCCTGCTGCTACACCAGATCATGTGATTGGCCAAGGTGGGCCGCTCATCATGGATCGGCAAGATACTAAGACCGTGCAGTATAGCAATGTGGATGCCGTGAACCGCGCCATTAATGCTGTAGCCATGTCCAATGTATCCAATGCTATGCATGGTGCCAAAGGTAAACCATGGATGCGTCGCACTACACTGAGCTTTCAGTTCCAAGAAGGATGGAAACCATTGTATTCTGCGGAGACTATTCAGCCTCTAGGTCATTACGATAATACCTCTCGTGATGTGTGGTTTACGCAGCAGCGCATTTCTCGTGCGTCGGACACCGGTACTACCCTCAACGTAGGCGTTGGGTATCGTCGTATTTCCAAGGATGATCGTCGCCTTTATGGGGCACATCTATTCTATGACCATCGCTTCTTGAATCGCCATGATCGACTCAGTGCAGGTCTTGAATATATGTCTGGTGAAAGCGAGTTCCGATTTAACTGGTACGGTTCTGCTTCTGATGAGCGCGTCCTAGATGCTAACCTTCATACCTTAGAACGGGTAGCTAATGGATATACCTTAGAGTACGGTAAGACTTTCAAAAATGCCCGTTGGGCTAGAGTCTATGTAGAAGGCTACCACTGGAACCAAGAACGACAAGCCGATAAGAATGGTTTGCGCATCGGTTCGGAGATGCAGCTGACACCGCGCGTGTCTGTAGATATGGGGTATAACAAATCGGAACACAGCTCTGGCGGTGCATATGGCAAGATTACCTTCCGCTTAGCGGGTGCGCCAATGGCTTGGTATGGTGGCAAGCACCGTTTAGAAGAATCTGCAACGGTTCGTGATAAAATGCTCAACCTCGTAAGACGTACAAATACGATTTTTGTTGAGTAATAATTTTGATAACTGAATACACAAATTGAATAGTAATGCTATCTTTTTCATTCATATAATTTTAATGAAAATTATATGAAAAATTATCTACTATTGTTACTATATAAGTGATATACTCTAGGTAAGGGAATTTAGTGTTAATATCAATTGTTCTTTATAGATAATGGCTTTTATAAAAAGCCATTATCTTATTATATAGCTATTTTCTTATTATTGATGCCGTGTGATCGCCCGTTCATCTTAGTTACTCTCCAACTATTTGATAATCTTTGTGTTGTGTTTACTTCAAAATCTCTCTCTTAATAACAAACCTATCATACGGCACCGGTAAGGGGTTCGCCTTCCTCTTACCAAAAAGGGTAGTTAATCATCATCGATTAACTATCCTTTTTTATATTCTCTTAATAGATATATAAATTACTGTTTACAAAATACGTATACGTGCTACAATGTTCATATAAGACTCATGAATAAAGCATGAATTTTAAAGTACGAGAGAATGATAGGTTTTGTAGTTTGTAAATGGAGGTTCTAAATTATGAACAAACGGAAACGTTTATTAACCTTGTTAATTAACGGTGTGCTGCTATCTAGTTTATGTATGGTAGCTAATGCTGCAGATAATGTAGCTGGGGCAGGTAGTGGCGTAGCTATTGGCACAGGGTCTAGTGCTCAAAAAGATGGAGTAGTTGCTATCGGTAAAGGTGCACATACCAATTATGCTGGCGGGTCTGGCTATGCTAATGTTAATGGCGATGTAGTTATCGGTGAAAATGCAACAACTCATAGTTATTACGATCAATCCGGCTCAGTAGCTGTCGGTAAGAATGCATATGTAGAAAATACGATTGGGAAACAAGACAAATTCTTTGCATTTAATCAAACTAATTTTAATAGTTTTGGCTTTGGGAGTCTTCCACAAAAACCAGATAAAGTTGTTACTGGCGTAGCAATAGGTGACAATACGTATGTTCGTTCTGGTGGTACTATGGTTGGGTCTCATAACTATCGTGGTAAAATTGGTGATATTACTGTCAACACTGATACTTATGCAGAAAAACGAAAAGCTGGACTAGGTGTATATTCAACAACATTAGGCTCAAATAGTTTTACCAATGGTACTGTTGCAACTACTACAGGTGCTTTAAATGTTATTTCCAGCAATTATGATGGTAATAATATTGCTAATGCAACTAGAAATTTTGGGGCTACTATTAATGGCTCTTTGAACTCCATTGAGTCGGCTACAGCTGCTAATAACTATTCAGGGATAGGTAATGCTGTTGTTGGTACCGCTAATAGAACTTACAACTCTAATGGTTCTTTGATTTTTGGCGCAGGTAATGAAATTACTAATTCTGTTACTGATATAGATGCGAGTGCAATAACACCAACTGCTTTTGGAGGACCTTCCTCGGTAACTAAATTATCAGAAACTGTGCGTAATTTAGTAAAAGATAATAAATCTGGTGGTTCTACCTTAGCTATTGGTGGTGGTAATAAAGCTGATTATACGCAATTAACATCAATGACAGGTGTTAATAATACTGTAACAGGTACTGCAGGTAATGTTGCAAAATTGAATAACGTAACTGGGTACAATAATACAATTACTAATGCGTCTAATAATATTGTAATGGGTAATGATCATGTAATAACTGCTGATAATACAATTGCTATAGGCGGACTTTCTTCTAGTGAAACACGCTCTGTTGCCAATACAACAACTATTGGTTATGATGCAAAAGCTTCTGTTGAAGGTGGTGTCGCTCTTGGTTATAAATCTAATGCGACCGTAGATAAAGGTGCAGCTGGTTATGATATCAGCACAAAAGCGGCATCTACTGATACTAGCTCCACATGGAAAGCCACAGCATCTGCTGTATCCGTTGGCGACGTAGCTAATGATGTAACACGTCAAATTACATCTGTTGCAGCTGGTACAAATGATACTGATGCAGTTAACGTAGCACAACTTAAAAAGGTAGAAACTAAAATCTCTACCGTTGAGGCAGATGCTAAAAAACATACTACTGTAGTAGCAGGCGATAATACAACTGTAACACCTGGTACAAATGCTAATGGTGGTGCTGAATACAAAGTAGCTGTTAATAAAGACTTAGTAGAAATGAGCTCTGCTAACTTCGGCAAAGCAACTGACGACGTTCGTGCTCGTATCGATAAAGACCGTGCTAGCTTCTTTAAAGGTAGCGAAAATATCGGTATTTCAGCTACTGAAGGTGTCAAAATCGAAAACACAGATAGCTTAGAACAAGCAAACTTTACTAAATACGGTATGTATGCAAGTGAAGGTAGTAAAACTATTTACTACACTACAAATGGTATCAGCGCAGGCGACCAAATTATTAACAATGTGAAAGCTGGTATAGCAGATACTGATGCGGTTAACGTGTCTCAACTTAAACGCGTACAAGATCAAATCGCAGCATCTACTAGTGTTACAACTGTAACAGCTGGTGACCACATTAAGGTAACACCAACTGTAAATGGTAATACTCACGACTATAAAGTATCTCTTGCTGATGATATTGCTGACCAAATTACAAATAACACAACAAATATCAACAAAAATACAAATGATATCAAAAATATCAAAGGTGATTTATCTAAAATCGATAAACGTGTTGATAAATCTGTAGCAGGTGCAGCAGCGTTGGCAGCATTGCATCCACTTGATTTCGATCCAGATGCTAAATGGGACTTTGCTGCAGGCTATGGCCATTACCGCAGTGGTAATGCGGCCGCATTAGGTGCTTTCTACCGTCCTAATGAAGACGTACAACTTAGCGTAGGCTCTACTGTAGGCAGTGATGAAACAGTATTTAATGCTGGTTTATCTGTGAAAGTAGGCGCTCATAGTGGTGTATCTCGTTCTCGTGTAGCAATTGGTAAAGAAGTATTAGCTCTTAAGAAAATAGTAGCTGAACAAAATGCTCAAATTCAAAAATTGACTACATTGTTGAATGGTGTTGCTGGTACTAAGATGAAAGCCGATCACACAACATTGTTCCCAGATATCCCTACAAACCATTGGGCATATGAAGCTGTAAGCGATTTATCTCGCCGTGGTTTAGTAGAAGGCTATCCAGATGGTACATTCGGTGGTGACCGTATGCTAACACGTTATGAATTTGCTCAAATCGTATACCGTGCTATTCAAGACGGCGTAACAGTTAATGATCGCCTTGTAACAGAATTCAGCCCTGAAATGGCTTTGTTCCGTGTTGACACTGTAGCTAAAAATGCTAAAGGTGAACCAACAATCGAACGCGTTCGTGTTAATAAAAAATAAGGATACTATTAGTTTATAGTGTTCACACAACTTAATAAGTAGCTACTATGCATACCTCAACTCCACCCTGAGGTTGCATAGTAGTGAATATAAAAAGCGTAACTGATGAGACGGCACTCTTATCAGTTACGCTTTTACTATGTGCAGATATAAATATGAATCAATATATCAATCTATATCTGCATTTGTATTTGTATTTATATTTATATTTATATAAAGGTATATCTATTATCTGAAGTATCCCAAATCAGTGATATGTTGAATTGATTCGTCTAGATATTGTTCACTAGGCACCGTAAATGTTTCACCATTTCGAGTGCGTGTAATCGTTAGTGTTTCATCTAAAATTGCAATTAGCTCTGCTCGAGAGATTGGTTTTGCCATTTGCTTCATTACATATAGTAAGCCTTCATCTACACTAGCGTCCTCTTGGTTAAACATATTACCTAACGTCATGTACTGTTTGCCATTACCTTCAATTAGTGTGGAAACATAATTAATAAATCGCTCAGGAATATAGCTCACATTTTCTACAAATGGTAAGCATTCATAATTCTCACCATATGCATTGAGGTGGTTGAGGATAGAGAGGTGGAATAGGCGCACATATAGCTTATTCATATCAAAGATTTCGTTTGGATAATGTTCTTCTATATATTTTTGAATATCTTCTATAGTAAATAGTTGTTTTGTATTCATAAAATACTTGATAGTTTGATGTAAAGGATCTGTCCAACCATTTGGTGTACCAAGTCTATCCTCTGCAAGCCCGCAATAGTAAATGCTTTCAAGAATATCTTTCTCTACTGTTTCATTACGTACGATTGCATCTGCATTGCATTGTTTAGTTAATAAGGCCATGCGGAATTGTGTATCGTAAACAAAATCGTAGTATTGCTCCTTTGCCTTGTAATCATTATTAGAGAGGACTTTAATATTATCTACGATGCTGTCATCTAACCAAGTAATAAAAGATTTTTCTAATCGTGCATCACCTATATATACGCAGCCTTGATGCTCTGCTCGCTCAATAAATTGAGCCACATAAACAGGATCATTAAAGGTTTCTAAATATTCATGGCCTACATAATAGTTATTGGATTGCAACACGCGATTGATATTATCGATTTTATAACCAGACTGTTTTTGAATTTCCTCGTCCATCTTCATGGTTTCTGCAATTAGCTTTAGCACATTCTTTGTGTAAATCGTACGTTCTTGCAAGCTATCTTTTTTAGCCTGTGTTTCAGAATAGAGCATAATATCGCGAATTTGTTCCAATCGTTTCCAACCAGGATATGTATTGTACGATACATAGGCGATACCACGATCTGATAAATTGCGATTACAAATGGATAAGATTTTATCTTTTACAATATCTGGCACCCAAGACCAGATGCCATGGACGATGATGTAATCAAAGGTGCCGAAATCATCATCGATGTCCATAATATCTTTTTCTAGCAGTGTGATATTAGTGAGGCCGATAGATTTGATTAACTCGTTACCATGCTTAATTTGGACAGGGGATAGGTCGATGCCTGTGAAAGTTGCTTCTGGATTGTACAGCGCTTGAGGAATGATATTACCACCACAAGAGGAACCAAGCTCGAGGACACGAGCGCCCTTAATTGGCGCTGGATTGAGACCGTATAGACGTGCTTTGGCGATTAAAGAGTTGATAGCACAATTAGAAAATGCTTTTGATACATAAAGAAAATCATTGTAAGAGTCCTTCAATGCATCAATCTCTTCTTGATCCGCAGATTTTTGATGCGGTGGAGCACTAATTGTTTGTTGTGATTCATTATGATTGTTTTCTTTATTTTCTTTATATACTTCATTAGAAGTGTTTTTTGATGGCTCTTTAGTTTGTGTATCCATAACGAGTCCTTTCTTATTCTTTATGGGTAAATACCAACTTATATATCTATATCTATATTTATAACTATATTTATATTTATATCTCTATCTCTATCTATATCTATATTTATATCTATATCTATATGAACTACCTATTTATACAGTTTCTAAAACGGTTAGTATC
>SKEY01003459.1_pt1 | contig 14250 bp, 15 predicted proteins | sample 4843871 | NCBI WGS metagenome assembly SKEY01 (sample SAMN11008797, study PRJNA524170) | human gut metagenome | biome: Human fecal sample; material: Feces; isolation source: fecal sample from pouch patient p36 | host: Homo sapiens | place: Israel: Tel-Aviv | collected 2016-12-04 | reverse complement strand
TTTGGATTTGTAGAGGTACGGTGAACGTACCAGTTACGTGTATCTGAACACGAACAAAAAGTTTTGATGAATGTGCAAGCATTTATTAGAAGCCGCTTGCTCTTTAGCTGGCGGTAGTTCACAGCTTGTGCGATTTTCCTATTTCTTTTACTACTTCTAATTTCTTAAGCTTTGTATCCGAACTGTTTTCTTGATTCTAAGTGAAGTATTGCGTGATGTCTGTGACTATTTCCAAATGGAATCTGTATCTGTATCTGTAACGGACATGACAATCAAAAGAATGATGTCATCAACACCTATATGATACACGAGACATATGAAACAAAAATATGGCATGCCGCGAAGGAGGACTATGATCTGATAACAGCAGTCATGGTGTATCCGAAGAAGGAAGGCGTACGAAAAGCGCAGGGTATTCCAATGCGGTAGAGTAGGAGGATGAGAACAAGCAGAGGCTGCTGGAGCTATTAAAAATATTGTTTATAAAAAATCTCGCAATAGAGGATAAAAGGAACAATTACAGAAGATGTATGGTATACGAGGAGGTCATGGATATGTGCAACTTTAGCGGTTTTATTGAACAAAGAGGTATAGAGAAGGGCTTGGAAAAAGGTCTGGAGTAAGGCTTATTACTGGAAAGGCTGAAGGGAAAGTGGAAGCAACACTTGTTTATGTAAAGAAACTGATGCAGAGAATTGATATTAGTGCGGTGGATGCCATGAATATGCTGGATGTTGAAGACGACATCCGACCTGCGATTCTGCAATCTCTACATCTTTCCTAAAAAGCGATATCCATAATAATTGCAAGGGCTGTTAAAAGCAGCTCTTTTTTGAATATTTGATACATATTGGGGATTGTACGTGATTCATCATAAGTGTATATGATTCTTCGCAAGCTTTAACCACCATTGCGATTCTTTATCTTTTTTACGATTATTGCTAAAAAGTAGTTAATTTATTCAAAAAGCCAAAAAAAATCAGAAACACGTTTGACATACCTTGCCTGCACTAGTAAAATGAATGTAAGAATAGTAAGGGGTGTGCTCATGAAAAAAGGTTTATTGATTATTATCAGCGGACCAAGCGGTGTAGGCAAAGGAACTGTGCGTAATTGCTTTATGAATGATGAATCCTTAAAGCTGGCGTATTCCATTTCCATGACAACCAGATCACCAAGACAGGGTGAACAGGATGGCGTTGATTACATATTTACAACAAAGGAAGAATTTGAACAGGCGATTCATGACGGCGAGCTTTTGGAATGGGCAGAATTTGTAGGTAACTATTATGGTACTCCGATGTCACAGGTAGAGAAGCTGCGCAATGAAGGCAAGAATGTATTGCTGGAAATTGAAGTGCAGGGCGCTACACAGGTACGTGAAAAATGTCCGGAGGCACTGACTATTTTCATTATTCCGCCAAGCATGGAGGAATTGGAAAAACGGATACGGGGCAGAAGAAGTGAGCCTGAGGAAATTGTACAGCAGCGATTGGCAAAGGCAAGCAAGGAAATCAAAATGGTCAACAATTACAAGTACATCGTATGCAACGATGATCCGCAGCTGGCAGCGGATATGATTTCCACAATTATTAAACGTCATATGGAAATTGACGAATAAACACACGATACAGTGTGTTTTTTTATTGAATGAAAAACACAGCATTTAATATTCTGTGTTTTCTTCTTTTAAAAGGGAAATTTATCATCCTTCATTAGACCTTTTTTTCTTGCCAGCTCATGAATCCATTGCTTTACCGGCAGCTTCCATTGTTCTTTTGGGGAAGGGATATTTTTCAGAAGTGATTTTGGTGACATCCCCAACTGCTTTGCCAATTGAATATCCCGGGTATTTAAACGGCAGCGCTTCTTCGCCTCTGCCCAGGCCTTATCCTTCTCTTTTGTATTTGCCATATTGAACTCCTTTTGCATAAAGCATAGCACAGTGCTTGAAACATTGACAAGTAAAGAATGAATTTAAGATATTAGAAAACAGTCCTGTTTTATGGAAATCTGACATAATCCGCACGCACAAAAAGAGCATGGCGGTGACATTCAAAAACACCAATCGCATTACCTGTATCATGGGCAAGCATTGCTTTTTGAAAGATATAATACGGTTTTCCAAAAGCAGATACGTGGATGCTGTTCATATATACGGATGGATTCTTTGTGATCAGGAATGCTTGAAACTTCATTGCACCGCTATACGTGCAGCATGTATATACCAGGAAGAAAGCGGTGATGGTCCACAGAATGCGTTTCTTTTTCATATTTGGCTTTCTGAAAATATCGTATGGATGCTTCCATAGCTGTTATCAGTGTAGCACAGATGACATAGAGAATATTGAATGTCATGGAATCGTAAAAGGTTTGTAAGAAAAGAATAAGGTATAAAAGGCATGGCAATGAGAAAAGCAGCCGTCTCATGACAGCTGCCTATCTTTTATTGCTTATACGATTCCCTGATCGATCATGGAGTCCGCAACCTTGATGAAGCCTGCAATATTTGCCCCGGCCATATAGTTTTTTCCAAGACCGTATTCCATGGCAGTATCAGACACTGTACGGAAAATGTTTTCCATGATGTCCTTCAGCTTGGCATCCACCTCTTCAAAGGTCCAGGACAGACGTGCGGAGTTTTGTGACATCTCCAGTCCGGAGGTTGCGACACCGCCTGCATTGCTTGCCTTACCCGGTGCATACAGAATATTGTTTGCCTGCAATACCTCAATGGCATCCGGTGTTGTCGGCATGTTGGCACCCTCGCATACAGCGATGCATCCGTTTTTGATTAGTGCTTCCGCATCACTCTTGTGCAGCTCGTTTTGTGTTGCACACGGCAGTGCGATATCGCATGGAGTATTCCAGATGCTTTCTGATGCATGGAAGATCGCACCGGCTACTGTATCTGCATATTCCTTGATACGTCCGCGCTTTACTTCCTTGATTTCCTTCATCACATCCAGGTTTACACCGTTCTCATCGACGATATAGCCGCTGGAATCGCTCATGGCAATTACCGTTGCCCCCAGCTGAGTTGCTTTTTCCGCAGCATAGATGGCGACGTTTCCACTTCCGCTGACAACGACCTTCTTACCCTGGAAGGATGTGCCATTTGCCTTCAGCATGGCCTCTGTGAAATAGCACAGACCATAGCCGGTTGCCTGCGTTCTGGCAAGAGAGCCGCCCCAGTTTAAGCCCTTGCCGGTCAACACACCGGTGAACTCATTTCGGATACGCTTATACTGTCCGAACATATAACCGATTTCACGTCCGCCCACACCGATATCACCTGCTGGAACATCGGTATCCGGTCCGATATATTTACATAGCTCTGTCATGAAGCTCTGGCAGAACCGCATGATTTCCGCATCGCTTTTTCCCTTCGGATCAAAGTCACTTCCACCTTTTCCTCCGCCCATCGGAAGACCGGTCAAAGAGTTTTTGAAAATCTGTTCAAAGCCCAGAAATTTAATAATAGAGATATTTACACTCGGGTGGAAACGAAGTCCGCCCTTGTAAGGTCCGATTGCCGAATTGAATTCCACACGGAATCCTCTGTTTACCTGCAGCTTACCGCTGTCATCGACCCAGGGTACACGGAAGATGATCTGGCGCTCCGGCTCGACAATTCTTTCAAATACTCCCTTTTCGATATATTCCGGATGCTTATCTGCGACTTTTTCCAGTGACAGCAGGACTTCATCAACAGCCTGAATGAATTCTGCGTCATTTGGATTGCGTTTGACAACTGCTTCTTTTACATAATCTAGCTTAGCCATAGTAATTTCCTCCTTTAGCCTGTTTATATTATATACGCAAACCACGAAAATGAAAATAAAAAAATGAATTTTTTCATACTGGTGAAAATATATTCATAAGTGATGAAAAATAGAACTACGTTTCATCGTCTTTTTATGACGGTGTTTTTTTCGTTTGCACGCTATACTGAAAAACAGGTGATGAACTATGAAGCTATGTGATGCAGCTGTGGGGAAAACTATGGTCGTAACGAATATCCATATGTGCAAAAAAGAGAGGGATCGTTTATTTTATCTGGGGATCTATCTGGGAACACACATACGTAAGCTGCGCAGTGCGCCGATGCAGGATCCGTGTCTGTATTTTGCGGCAGGCAATCAGCTGATTCTGCGTAATAAGGATGCGGCTTGCATCGAAGGGGAGGTGCTGGAATGAACTATCATGTGGCCTTTGTCGGAAATCCGAATGTGGGAAAGAGTGCATGGATCAATGCGCTCAGCAATGCGGATTTCAAGGTTGGAAACTGGCCGGGGGTTACGGTTGAAAAAAAGGAAGCCAATGTATGCTGGGGAGGGGACAGCTATCATATTATAGACCTTCCGGGTACCTATTCCTTAACGAACAGTGGCAATGAGGAAAGCATCACGGCAGCATATCTTCAAAGTCAGCAGGTCGATCTGATCGTCAATGTGCTGGATGCTACCAATCTTCAGCGAAACCTCATGCTGACGCTGTTTCTGCGGGAGCTGCAGATTCCCATGCTGCTGATTTTCAATTTCATGGATGAGGTCAAGGCCTATGGTATTCATATCGATACAGCAGCGCTGTCAAGGCGCCTTGGTATTGAGATTCTGGCATATTCCGCCTTTGACCGCAGACATTACCGTGAGGTGCGGCAGGCAATTCAAAGGAAGGTGGAACAAAGGACGGTGTTTTATCATCCCCTGCTGAAGGAGGAAGAGGATGAAATCTATACATCACTGTATACGTATATTGAACAGCACTTGCCATCTCATGCAGAAACTTCACCACGCCTGCTGCATCACCTTGCCTTGGGTTGTATGCGTGGGGATCTGCTTGTCATGAAACAGCTGGAGGCCTGGCATATGGATGCGGCAGTGCTGCAAACACTGTGTCGGAATATGAACGAAGAAAATGTGCGCATAGGGTATTGTCGTGCTGTGGAATCTCTGATGCGCAGCGTTTCGCAGGATCCGAAAAAGCGGTATGCGAAAAGTGAGCGTATCGATGCGCTCGTATTGCATAGATGGCTGGGACTTCCCCTGTTTCTGCTTGTTTTTTCCTTCCTACTGCTTTTTGTCTTTCAGGCCTCCGCACCGCTCAATGATTATATCGGCTATCTGCTGCAGGACGTACTGGCCCGCTATGTTTCCTTTGCCCTGCAATGGGCGCCGGACGTATTGCGGCAGTTCCTGCTGCAGGGAATTCTTGCCGGCGTCGGAGGTGTGCTTGTGTTTGTGCCGTTGATGGCACTGCTGTATTTTGTATTGTCCCTACTGGAGGAAAGCGGCTATATGGCACGCATCGCCTTTTTGCTGGATCGGCTGATGAATTCCTTTCATCTCAGTGGAAAGAGCTTTGTCTCGCTCATGCTTGGCTTCGGCTGCAATGTACCTGCCATCTATGCGACCCGCACGCTGGATAACGAGCAGCAGAAGCGACTGACTGCCTTGCTTGTCCCCTTTATGTCCTGCGGTGCCAGATTACCGGTATACGTGCTGTTCGCCTCTGCCTTTTTCCCGGATAAGGCGGCACTGATGATGCTGAGTATCTATGGGATCGGTATCCTGCTTGCTCTTGTACTGGCGCTGCTTGCATCCCGCTTTCCGATTTTTCATGATGATGCAATGCTGGTGCTGGAGCTTCCCCCCTACCGCCTTCCTTCTCTGCGCGTTGTGCTGCATAAGGTGAAGGAGGAGGTGAAAAGCTATGTGCGCAAGGCGTGCGGCATCGTTTTATGGGCAATGGTGATCTTATGGGGACTAACCTACTTTCCGAATGGAAGCGTGGAGGACAGCTTTCTGGCTCAGGGTGCCAAGCTTGTACAACCGGTATTTGCACCGCTTGGGTTTGGTGACCGGTGGGAATGTGTCGCTGCACTGCCCGGTGGGATTATCGCCAAGGAAACGATTGTCGGCTTTCTGGACACCGTCCTGCAGCCGGCACACCAGCAGGAGGCTTCCTCTATCCATATCGGCAGGGATATCCAGGATATCCTGGATAAGGGAGGGAATGCGCTAAAGGAAAGTGCAACCTTCTTTTTGCACACCGATGTGGAAATCAAACCGCAAAAGGATACCCAGGTATCCCATATCCGCGCGCTGTGGTCTGGTGCGGATGCAGGAATTCGATCCTTCAGCTTCATGGTATATGTCTTACTCAGTATCCCTTGTATTATGACCTTGCAGGCGGTCTATCATGAATACGGGAAAAAGCTTCTGCTGTTAACTCTGGCAGTTATGCTGGCGGTACCTTATCTTGCCTCATTGTTTATCTTTCAGTTCTTTTCTCTATTTCTATAAATATATGGTTATCAAAGGGAGCCTGCGATGGCGGTTTTCCCTGCTTGGGGATGTTATCAAACTTCTGAATCATCAGGGTCAGCTATATTGTTCAAATGATATAGCCGATCCTTTTTTTCATGTGATTAGCCTTTGTTCCAGTATGATGAAATACCTCAGGACTTCTTTTTTCTGCTGTTTCCTGTATAATGAACATAAATGAAAGGGGAACAAGTCTATGAAACTGTTATTCAAACAGCGTATGTTTAGCTGGTTTGACAGCTATGATATATATGATGAGGCAGGACATACCGTGTACACGGTTGAAGGAAAGCTGTCCTGGGGACATCGTCTGGTTATCTGCAATGCAATGCGGGAGGAAATCGGAGAAATACGGGAAGAGGTGTTTACCTTTCTGCCACGCTTTCGCATGTATATGAATGGAAGCTGTATTGGCTTTATCGAAAGGGAATTTACGTTTTTTAAACCGAAGTATCATTTGTCCTGCAATGACTGGAAAATCGAGGGAAATTTCATGGCATGGGATTATGATGTCATCAGTGAACAGGATGGCTGCATCATGCATGCCAGTAAGGAAATTTTTCACCTCACAGATACCTATGTGCTGGATATCCGAAAGGATGGACACGCGTTGTTATCACTCATGATCGTTCTTGCCATCGATGCGGCAAAATGCTCGGGGAACGGGTGAGACTGTGCAATCTGCATGTTCTTCCATAACGAAATGGAGTGAGAAGGTATGGAAGTGCAGCTTGGATGAGATATTCTTTGAAGGAATCATAGAAGCAGAAATAAGGATTTTATAGGAAAGAACCCGTATGCTGTATATGAAAATGAAATTACTGAAAATGAAATTTTGTGTATTCTGTTTCAAATTGAAGAAAAAAAGACTATAATAAATATCGTATAGGTAAAATTTTAAAGGAGATTCCCTATGGCTAGAGTAAGTAAACAGTTTTTAGAAGCATACAAGCCTCTTTCTACGAAAGAGCTGAAGGACCCTGTCATATTCGTTGTGGATATGATCGAGGGCTTTGTACATGAAGGCGCTTTGCATGATGAGGCAATCCATGCGGCAACAACGCACATTGAAAATCTGATTCGGGATGCTGAGCAGCGGGTTATTTTCATTGCGGACTCCCATCCGCCCAAAACACGAGAATTTATTTCCTACCCCTCTCATTGTGTCATCGGCACAAAGGAAAGCGAGGTTATTCAGGAATTACAGCCGTATGTACAGGAGCTGATGCGTAAGAATTCCACGAATACCTTTACATGTCCCGAGTTCCAGCAATTTTTGAAGGAACGTCTAAAGAATTACCGTGATATCGTCATCACCGGCTGCTGTACCGATATTTGCATCCTGCAGTTTGCATTATGTCTGAATGCATGGCTGAATGAGCATAATAAGACAGAGCAGCGGATCATCATACCGCTGAGCTGTGTGGATACCTACCATATCGAGGGGATTCATGATGCTGTTTCCTGTAATGAATTCAGTATACGCAACATGGAGGCAAACGGTATCTGTATCGTTTCAAGGCTGGAAAGAGAGGATTGATTATGAAAAGTCTGGATTATAAATTTGATTTTCGTGATGAACGGAATCTGAGTCTGGTCATGGATTTTTATGAGCTGACCATGAGTCAGTGCTACTTTAATTCCAATCATAAGGATCGTGTTGTTACCTTTGATCTGTTTTATCGCAGAAATCCGGACAGCGGCGGCTATGCGGTGTTTGCGGGTCTGGAGGAGATTATCGGATATATTCAGAATCTGCATTTTGAGGATAGTGACATCGCATATCTGCGTTCACTGAACCGTTTTAATGATGAATTTCTGGAATATCTGCGTCATTTTATTTTTACCGGCGATATCTTTGCGGTGAAGGAAGGAACACCGGTATTCCCGTATGAACCGCTGATTCGCGTTAAGGCGAAGATTATCGAAGCTCAGCTGCTGGAAACGGCGATGCTGCTGTGTGTGAATCATCAGACCCTGATTGCGACGAAGGCAAAGCGTATTGTCAAAGCGGCGCAGGGAAGAGCCATCATGGAATTCGGTGCTCGTCGTGCGCATAACTTTGATGCGGCGAACTATGGTGCCAGAGCTGCCTATATCGGCGGTGTGGCAGGGACGGCAACCACCTATGCCGGACAGAAATTCGGGATGCCGGTTCTGGGGACTATGGCGCATTCCTTTGTACAGTCCTTTGACTGTGAATATGATGCATTCTTGGCATATGCGAAAACCTATCCGGACAGCTGTACGGTGCTGCTGGATACCTATAATACATTGAAAAGCGGGCTGGTGAATGCAATCCGTGTCGCGAAGGAATATCTGGAGCCAAACGGCTACCGTCTGCAGGGTGTTCGTATCGACAGCGGTGACATGGCATATCTGTCGAAGAAAATCCGCACCGCCCTGGATGCGGCAGGCATGCAGGACTGTAATATCGTAATCTCTAATTCCCTGGATGAATATCTCATCCAATCCCTGATTTCACAGGGGGCACAGATCAACAGCATGGGGGTTGGTGAGAATCTGGTCTGCAGTAAATCCGCACCGGTATTCGGTGGTGTATATAAAATGAGCTCCATCATGGACGGAGATACCATGATACCGAAAATCAAGGTCAGTGAGAATGTAGAAAAGGTAACCAATCCCGGCTATAAGGATCTTTATCGTATTTACGATAAGGAAAGCGGTAAGGCTGTGGGGGATATCATGACCATTCACGGGGAGAACCTCGATCCGGATCGTGATCTGACCATCTACCATCAGATGAACAGCTGGAAGAACAAGACGATTCCAGGCGGCAGCTATGTTCTGCGCGATTTGCTGGAGCCGATCTTTCTAAACGGGGAGCTGGTGTATGAGGTACCGGATCTGCAGGAGATCCGTGCATACAGTGAACAGGAATTTTCCTGTATGTGGGATGAGATTCTGCGTTTTGAATATCCGCAGACCTACTATGTCGATCTCAGCAAGCAGCTGCTGGATCTGAAGCTGAAGATGCTGGAGGACGTGAAGCATGCAGGGTAAGCTGGAGCGCCGCGAAATTCTGTTAAAAAGGGTGCTATATCTTTGCGCGGCTGTCTATATCGTTACACTGCTGTATGCGTTCTATCATAACTACACGATCCGGGATATGAATGCACTTGGTATGACCTTTGTAGCGGTGCTGACGCCCCTGATCGTACCGGTTGCCTTTAAGCTGCTGCATTTCAAGCCGGTATATGAAATTTACATCGTGTCTACGATTTTTACGTATTTTGCTTCGCTGATTGGAAGCAGCTATCACTGGTATTCCTATCTGGGCTTTGACAAGGTTCTGCATTTCTCCAGCGGCTGGTTCATCACGACGCTGGCGGTAATTCTGTATTTCTATCTGAAAAAGACGAATAAATTTCCGGATAAGAAGGATTATCATGTATTTCTCGTCTTTATCAATGCCGTGAATATCGCGGTTGGTGAAATCTGGGAGTTTTATGAATATGCCATGCTGATTTTCTTCAACAATGACTGCATCAATCATTATTCTCAGGGTGTGCATGATACGATCACCGATGTCATGTGTGCCACGGTGGCAGGCATCCTGCTGACGCTGCTGATTATGCGCTATCATAAAACAGGAAAAGGAAATTTCTTTACGAATGTCTATGAGAAATTTTATGAGCGCAATATTGCGGGGAAATAGACAGGAGCTGACAACGTTCGATTGATTGAAATTGATAACAGACTGTACCGCATATCCGCAGATATGATCATAAGAAACAAAAGCAGTGTAGGGTGAGGCTACTGAAAAAATACGAACAGGAAAAAATGGGAGTGCTATGAACATAGTTTCCCATTTTTTGTATTATGGTAAACATAGTGATTTTGTTCACTTATTTGCGTGGATATAGAGGAGCTGTGGAAGTGTGAGAAGATACGATTTTTAAAATATCCTGCTATTACAGCAGCCTAAAGGAAGGCATCTGTTTTATTATAGTCATATGAGAAAATGCGTGGTGAAAATGAATTGCACAGCAAACGAGTTCCCTGTATAATAGAATAAGGTAAGGAGAGAACATTATGAAATGTAAGCAATGTGGTGCAGAGATTGAAAACAGCAGATGCTGTCCGTACTGCGGCAGTGAGAATGCGGATTATGATGCAGCTGCGGCTGCAGTACAGCAGGAGGCAGCAAGACAGAGGAACGCAGGGCAGGGAAAAGGACGCGATATTCATGACAGTGATAAAAGTAAAACGGTGGCGTTTTTGCTTGCCTTGTTCAGCGGTCCCCTGGGTCTTCATAATTTCTATACGGGAAAATGGGGACGCGCATTGCTATATATGGTAACCATAGGGTTTTTTATGTTTGGCTGGTTTTATGACATGTTCATGATAGCAACCAGCAGATTTAAGGATGCAAACGGTGATTATATTGTACGATAGGAGGATGCGCTAATGGGATTCAGTGATCTTTTGATGGGGCAGTTTATCGATGTAATTGAAAATGACAAGGATATGAGTCACCTGATCGTTTTAAAATATCAGAGAAATAGCCGTGATAATGAAATCAAGCAGGGGGCAAAGCTGATTGTCAGAGAGAGTCAGGCTGCAGTATTTATGAACAAGGGAGAGCTGGCAGATGTGTTTTCCGCAGGCTCCTATACATTGAATACGGAGAACCTGCCGATTCTTTCCACGCTGCAAAGCTGGAAATACGGCTTTCGCTCCCCGATTATCAGTGATTTGTTTTTTGTCAGCCTAAAGGCGCTGACAGATAACAAGTGGGGAACGAAGAATCCGTTCATCATAGAGGATCCGACCTTTGGCGTGGTTCGGGTACGCGGTTTTGGAACCTTCTCAATGCGGGTTGTGGATGTTGAGCGGTTCATGCGGGAGCTGGTTGGTGTACAGATGATCTATCAGACAGAGGATGTGATTGAGTTTGTCCGTTCGATTGTGATTGAAAGTCTGATCGATGTCATTGCTGAGGAAAAAATTCGCGTTGTAGAGCTGGCAAGTAAGCTTCGTGAAATTTCCGAGGCTGCCAGAGTCAGTGCGAATGCGAAAATGGAAACGATGGGAATCTGTCTGTTGATGATCAATATTGAAAATATATCGCTTCCTGAGGAGGTTGAGAAATTTATCGATGAGCAGTCCGGTATCAATCTGGTCAGCGGGAATATGCAGAATTTCCAGCAGTGGCAGCAGTCCCGGGCGATGCGGGATGCCGCACAGCAAAGTGGAGGTATTGCGGGAATTGGTGCAGGGTTTGCCTTTGCCCAGCAGATGAATACCGCAGCTGCACAGCCGCAGGAGCCGGTTGTCAGGGAAGTGATCCGTATCAAATGTCCGAATTGCGGAGAGCTGAACAAGGAGGATGCTAAATTCTGCTGTGAATGCGGAACCTCCCTCATAACGAAGAAATACTGCCCGCAATGCGGGGAGGAAGTGGAACCGGACAGTAAGTTCTGCAGTACCTGCGGGCAGAAATTGTAAGCCGACAGCAGGAGCATCAAGGCACTGCGCAGAATCCATAGAAAAGAATGGAGTGTTTTCTCACCGCTTCTTATAGGAAGCAGCGGCAGAAAAACACTCCTTTTGTATGCAGACAGAAGCGCAAAAACCCATCTGCCTATGATATCTGTATTGTGTTATGGAAGGAACAGCAAGGGATCCAACGTCTTAAAAACCATGATGCAGGCTGTACGTTTGCACCGCCGCTTGCTTAGCAGTTATCAGTATTCTGTTTTTCGGCATCTTCATGAAGGGAGGGTGATACCGGTTCCTGCGGCTGTCTTTCACGCTCTCTGCGTTTTTTCTCCTCCAGTAAAAGCGGCATGATATCCTCTGCCATGACCGGTTCGTTATCCGGCAGGAGGACGCCCTCGAAAAACATCCTCATATTTTGATAGCATGTCCAGCTGACCTTGTCATCCATCAGCAGCCGATGGTGCCCTTCATGCAGTAGAATCAGTTTTTTGCGGCTGTGCGCAATTTTATTGTAGGCCCACAGGGAGCTTTTTACGGAAATGACCTCATCCATATCCCCATGTATCATAAAGACGGGACACTCCACAAAGCCGATATATTTCTTCAGGTTTTTAACCAGCTCCGTAAAGGCGCCGTAAAAGGCACGCGGAAGCTGGATTTCCTCTTTCTTTTCGTTTCCCATCAGCGAGGAAGCAGATTTTGTCAGGACGCCGGTGATCATATCTACATTCATATAGCTGAATGCGGGAGCCAGTAAAAGCAGGCGCTTCACCGGGCATACAACAGCCAGATAGGAAGCAATCACACCGCCCATCGAAAATCCTGCAAGATAGATGTCTCGGCCGCTGTCTCTATAGGAATCTACGACCTCCTTCGCTCTGGAGACCCATTGCATCCAGTCGTGATCCTCTTCATCAAACAGATCATACATGTCAAATTGTACGATTTCAAAGCCATCCTGTTTTCCCCAGGCGGCGAAATTATCAAATTCATGTTTGCGTCTTCTGCCATAGCCGTGTATCGTGATGATTACAGGCTTTTGTACAACAGGCGGCAGCTCTTCTTTTTTTAACAGATGTTTCAGCCAATCCAGCATAATTTTCACCCTTTCTGTTTCAATTATACCATAATTCTTTTCCCATCCGGCGCTTTTTGACGTATAATAAGAGAAGTCAATGTGAGGGATGTATGTGAAGAAACAAGCGACACTGCTAATCATAAATCTGGAAAAGGTCTATACGATGGACACAGTCAACAAGCATCCGCTTGTTTTTCAGCATGCCTTTATCGCCATCCACCATGAGCGGATTCTGGCGGTCGGTTGCGGCAGCTGGCGGGAATATGCGGATAAGGATACCCGGATTCTGGATGGCAGAGGGCATATTGCGGTTCCTGGTTTTATTGAAGTGGCGGCGCAGCTGAGCTCAGCCTCAACACGCGATGGTTTGCGCAGACAGCTGGAGGAGGGGATGGCGTATATGAGAAACGGTACGCTGACACTTGCCTGCGGAGGTGGCGGTGCACCATCCCTTTGTGAGCAGCCCTGCTTTGAGATACTGGATGCAGCAGCTGACGGCATAGCGGTTCTTTATCCGTATGCAGATCTTTTTCGGAAAAGCAGCAGGCGCATTCACCGCTTTTGTATCAGTGCTGCCGGCAAGTATGCGATTCAGAATCAGCTGCATGCGGCACAGCTGTTGGGTATGGCCGAGGTCTATGACGCATGGACGCTGCTGCAGGCACTGACAGTATGGCCTGCAAGAGCTCTGCATTGTGGCGGGCTTGGACATATCCGGCGAAATGCACAGGCGGATATTCTTTTGTTTGCTTACAAGGATATTCATGCGCTCTTTCATACGCTGGGCAGCCAGCATCTGACACAAATCATAAAAAAAGGTATTCGTGTATTTCCAAATATTCTTATTTCATGAGGAAATTCGACAGTTTTCCATACTCCTGTCATATAGTATGGTAGAGAGGTGAAAACAATGGAAATCATTCAACATGAACAACAGAAACATAATATTCTTCTGACGTCGGATTATTGTCCGAATCAGGCGATGATCAATGAATTTCAGACCATTTTTTTTACATGCAAGCTGCAGCGGATCGAGCTGTGTGAAAAGGAGCTGAAGGATTTTATCGTCGATGACGGTGCCCGATTTCTCATGCTGCATGTAACGATACGAAATATAACCAATGAGATCCTGACCATGTATAAGGATGACTTCATGATTACCTTTGATAATGAGGGACCGTTTGAGGCTGAGGATAACTTTGGAATCCGCAATCAGCTGCCGGATGAATATGCACTGAAGCCGCAGGAGGAAATCAGCGGCTGTCTGGTGTTTATCATCTCATCCTCGGCGAAGAAAATCATGCTGAGTTACACGGAATATTTTGACGATGAAAGTGAAGGTAAGACCTATAAGCTGAAATATAAAAATGGCTGCTT